>VTLG01017324.1_pt1 | contig 26038 bp, 20 predicted proteins | sample 4694571 | NCBI WGS metagenome assembly VTLG01 (sample SAMN12604809, study PRJNA352737) | marine metagenome | biome: ENVO:00000447; feature: ENVO:00000209|ENVO:00000569|ENVO:01000036; material: ENVO:00002151; isolation source: viral sequences binned using virsorter ...
GAAGACCCTAGAATCAGACCATCTTGGCTGTATAGGGTATACTGATGACGCAGGAAAATTCGTTAGATTATAGGTGAAATAATGGCAGCTAAAAAGACAGCAACTAAAAAAGCAACAGCTAAAAAACCAGCAGCCGAATTCGAGAACCGTATGGTAGGTGGAGTAATGAGAAAGGTCAAAGTAGCCACCGGAGAAGTAATCGGAGATGCTGATAACACCCAATTAATAGACGGAAAGCATGTTATAATTCCAGAAGGACACGTCTGGGATGAACAAAAGGGTGCATTACTTGACCCAGATGGGTTTGTAGTGCAACTGGAGGACTAATGCCTACAAAAGAATTATATGATAAATATGAAGCTAATCAAACTAAAGACAAGGTTGTAGACTCATCTATCGGTGGAACATTCGAGGGAGAACACTTCGACCAGAATAACCCAGATATGAAACTATACTACGCAAAACCAAGTCAAGCAGAGATTAACGCTATGGCACATGCTTCTCACAAGGCTATAACTTGTTATGATAGATTACCTGCAAAGGATATCGATAAACCCGGAGTTCATTCATATGAACCTAACATAGCCTACTTAGATATGGTAGGAGCAACACAAAGACCCGGCGATAGAAGACTAGGGCAGCAGGATGATTAATGGCTAGTGAAATATTAGTAAACGATGGAGGAGCACCCGCAAGAATTATACCATTCGAAGCAGGGGAAAACATCGTAGCAGGAGATGTTTTGAGCATCACTACAGCAGGAAAAGTAGTTAAGGCAGATACAGATTTAGCAGCAGGACATATAGAATATATGGCTGGAGTTGCATTAGTAACAACAACTTCAGGAGATATATGCAGTGTTATTACTGGTAAAGGAGTTGTAGTCAGATGTAATACAGATGACGTAACAGCTGGTAAGGCATTAAAGGTAGGTAGTACAGCAGGAAGACTAACAGCTACTACTGTTTTGGGTCACACATGTGCGGTTTGTTTAGAAGATACAGGCGCAGCTGGACTCCATAAATGTTTAGTTATAGGAGGCTAAAGATGTGTTGTTGTGACGACTGCTCATGTTCATGTGAATGCTCTAAGGAGGAATAAAACTAATTATGCCACAATTAGATTCTAATCTAGCATGTGGCTGTGAAACATCACAAAGCAGCGGCTGTTGTAAATCACAGGGATGTGACTGCAACTGCGGCTGCCGAGTGATAATAGATTACAAATGACAATAACCAAAGAAGAAATAATAACAGTGATAGATGCGGACATTGCCTCCTATGATACTAAATTAAGTTCGCTTATGTCTACAGGTAGTATATCTAATAGTACTGACCAATTACAGATAGACAACTATACACGTCAACTATGTCTACTCAATAGTACAAAAACATGGGTAGAAAGTAATCTATAAATACTTTGGTGGCAAGCCTTTTATAGTGGGTTAATACTATAGTAATGAACCGCAAAGGAGTGGTCAAATGTTTAAGAACGAAGTAGCAGAATTTATTTATAAAAGAACGTATTCCCGTTGGTTGGAAGATGAAAAAAGAAGAGAAGATTGGCCTGAAACTATAGAGAGATTTATAAGTTTTATAATTTCAGAAAGGCCAGATATACCTGATAAAACAATAAACAAAATCAGGAAGTATATGGTAGAGTTTGCAGTAATGCCTTCTATGAGATTTCTATGGGCGGCAGGTCCAGCAGCTAAGTTTGATAACACTTGTATTTATAATTGCTCCTTTGCTAAAATTAATACTATTGAAGCTTTTGCTGAATGTCTTTACATATTAATGTGTGGGACAGGGTTTGGCTTTTCTGTAGAGAAAGAAGAGATAGATAAACTCCCCACAATACCTAAAATAAAATCTGCTTTAGGTAACGAAAAGATTCCTATATTTGATTCTAAAGCTGGTTGGGCAGATTCAGTTAAGATGTTAATGACCAATTTATATGATGGTCAGAATATTTATTTTGATTATTCTCAGATAAGACCAGAAGGAGCTCGCCTTAATACTATGGGAGGTAGAGCATCTGGTCCTCAACCTCTTGTAAAGTTACATGATTTTATAAGAGAAACAATGCATAACGCACAAGGACGTCAACTTACTACTCTAGAAGCTCATGATATATGTAATCAGATAGCAGAGATAGTGGTAGTAGGAGGGGTAAGACGTAGCTCACAGATATCTTTAAGTGATTTATCTGATAAAGAAATGAGACATGCTAAAGAATGGCCTTACCCTATTAAACGTGCTATGGCTAATAACAGTGCTATCTATAGAGAAAAACCTTCAGCTGGTGAATTTCTCAAGGAGTGGGCAGCATTAGCTCTATCAGGCACAGGGGAAAGAGGTATATTTAATCTTGATTCAGCACAGAAGAAAGCTCCATCTCGCAGATATGCTCCATTAATCCAAGGCACTAACCCTTGTGGCGAAATAATGCTTAGGGATATGGAGTTCTGCAATCTTAGTGAAGTGGTTATTAGAGCTGAGGATGATTTAGACACCCTTTTGGATAAGGTAGAGACTGCTACATGGCTCGGTGTTATACAGAGCTCATTCACATATTTTCCATATCTCCGAGAATCATGGAAAAAGAATTGTGACGTAGAAGCGCTTTTAGGCGTCAGTTTAACCGGTCAGATGGATAACCCCTCCCTTCTCACTTCGGAGTGCTTAAAGGCCCTTAAAAGCCGTGTTATACGCATTTCTCGTAAAGCATCAGGAGTCCTTAATACAAAAATGCCAGCAGCGACCACTTGTGTCAAGCCTTCAGGTACAGTTTCACAGTTAGTAGACTCTGCATCTGGGGTGCATCCAAGATATTCTGAATATTACATAAGAAGATATAGGATAGCAGCTCGTGACCCTCTCTTTAAACTTATGAAAGATAGTGGTATAAAGGCTAACCCAGAGGTAGGACAAACTAAGAAAGATGCAACTACTTGGGTTTTAGAGTTTCCAGTTAAATCACCAGATGGATGTATCACTAGAAAGGATGTATCTGCTTTGGACCAATTAAAACACTACAAAAACTTACAACATAACTGGTGTGAACATAATGCAAGCATGACTGTATACGTCAGAGATGATGAATGGTTTGAGGTAGGTAATTGGGTTTATCAGAATTGGGATATAATAAATGGTGTCTCATTTTTACCTTATGATGGGGGACACTATGAATTAGCCCCCTATGAGGAAATTGATGCTAGAACCTACGAAAGGCTTATAAAGAAGCTACCCCGAATAGACTATAAGCAATTGTCTCAATACGAGCTGAATGACAATACTCAAGGTAAAGCTGAGTATGCTTGTGTCGGCGACAAGTGTGAAATTTAGGAGAACTAGAAATGGCAAACTACTCAGTACATAACTACTCAGATGAAGCCGCAGACTTAGCAGCTATCTTAGCTAAACTAGAAACGAAGCTAGAAACTATAGAAAATACAAAGACTATACGTTTAATAGAAGTTCATCAAGTAGGCGGAGCTAAGTGGCAATATGCTTTAGTCGCGGACGCTTAATCATGACATACCCAACAGACATAACTGGATACGGCCGTAAAATGGGTCGGGACGCAGGACTTAACTCAGAAGGAAGAATGGAAGGAGTATATTATTTAGGTCCAGTTTCAGATGGTTTAGAAGGGTGGATGCCTAGTGGTACTATTTCTGCACGAACTATGAATCCCGCTAATGGTGAATCTCAAGGTGGTAACAACATGGGAAGAGGAAACTATTGGGGTGTTAATAGAATTAATAATGTATCTGGTTCAGGCAGCCCACAGATATGGGATGAAAACTATCCACGCACTTAATTAATTTTGTCTGCTTCCTATATATTCAGCTAACGTTGGTGGTTTTCTATTTATATTTATAGATATTTGAAATCCACTAGGTGAAAAATTAATCTCTTTACCTATAACTCTATAATTACCTTCAAATTCAGGGTCTTCAGTTTCAACTCTAACAACATCATTTTCACTAAGGTAAGCTCCTTCGAAGGTTTCTATAGCATATTCAAACTGATGTTTAAGATTAGCTTGAAATATTTTCTGAGCAAAATCTTTACATTCTGCTGGCGATTTTAATCTATCATTCGATACTTCTAAATAACTTCTATCATATGCAGCTATAGCAGAATCATGAGAGAAAGTGCCTGTAACCCCATCAGCTCCTTCTACAATTATAACAGTAGGAACTTTTTTATTTATTATATTAAGAGATGTAATATTATCAAACTCTGTATATACATGATTTATTGTGGCAGGGTCTTCTATTAAGCTCTCAGGCTCTATTAAGAGCTGATTATTAGTGCCATCATCTATTAAGCGTGCTATATTAGGTCTAGGTAGGGAGCCTGATGAATCTATTGCTCTACTAATTAATGTCTCTATTATCTCTTGCACTGATATAGTACCTCTTAATGGTTCATTAATGCTAGATATAGCTGGGGTAGTATTACCAATAAAGTCTGTCTTTATCTTAGTGTCTAATTTTGCTAATGCTATAGCCTTTACTATGGCAGCGCCAGCAGTCAATCCGTCTAAATTATTTTTTTCAGAAAGAGTTATTTTAGCTTGTGAAACATCCCCTGATTCTCTAGTATAACCAAGTCCATCCTGAGCCATAATTTCTATATCATTAAAAGTTTCATTTACTCTTCTTATCCAACCTCTAAACATAGGTACAGTATCATATTGATTTAAATAGAATGTTACTTCTTTATTCCAGAGTTTTTTCATACCACCTTGTGTTAAAGGCATTTTAAAAGTTAAAGTAGCAGACGTAAGATTTCCTTGATTAGAATAATCACCATCAATATAATCTACTTCTCTACCATCAATGCATACTCTAGGAATAATCGCGTCCACTTTCAATGCCTCCTAGTGGGAACAAATCAGTCATGAGTTTTCCACTGGTGTCCAGTAGGGCTACTTCTTGTATCATCACATTGAATGAATAACCTACTACAGAACGAGGTCCTCCGGAGCCATGACTTTCATCTACTCCAGTAACCATTCCCCAATAACGAACGTATGTGCCATCTTTTTGGGTCTCATCCCAATATACTCTGACATTACTAGCGTGGATATTTCTTATCTTTCGTAATTGACCATACATACTATCAGGAGTGCTATAACTATCAAAACTACTTTCGTCCCCTAGAGCATTACTGTTGAATGTTATATTCTCTATTTCATCTCCAGTTCTAGTAATAAATACTTTACCTTTACGTGTAATGGCTGAGTAATACGTTCCTCCTCTACTAACTGACACATCACTTGTAATAGGAAGAGCGTTTAAGTTATATGCAGTGTCATCTATTTCTCTAACAATTGCTTGATATGAAGAAGTAGCATCAAATATATTCCATAATTCAGGATATAATTTAACGTCAGCTTCACTACCATTAGCAGCTCCACTTAAAGATATCTTTAATGCATATAAATCTGTAGTATCCCATGCTGTTTTCATAGCTTGTGAAACTCCAGTAGAAGTATTACCAATCATATATGTATTATCCCATGTAGCACCAGCTCCTACAGGATAGTAAACATTCTTAGTAGCTCCACTGATATATACCTTACTATATCCATCTATAATATCATATGTATTTACTCTTCTTAAACTTCCTGTAACAGAGGCAGTTCCTTTTACAGGCTGGTAAGCACTACCTATATCTGCACCAAAATGTAATGAGAGTTTATTGGTAGAAGAATCATAACCATTGGCAGCTCCTTTAGCTACCCAATAAGCTCGGTCTTCACCTTTCCCTGCTCCTCCTCCATCATTAGTAATAATAAATATATACTTAAAAGCACCTACATCATCATCTGATAATACGTCTTCTATAGCACTAGGGTTAGACACAGTCATATCTACATACTCTCCATATCCTGTAGCAGTAGCAGCCGCAGATACAGCACTTCCAGTAAGAACTATATCATGAGTTCCTGCGGTACCAACTGCATCATCAATACCTACATAACCACACAAACCACTCAAATTAGTAGCTGCCCAATCTGGAGGCATATCATAAGATATATATCCACTTTGAGATAGAGAATTAGTTTGATTTTCATAAGTACCGACTGTTTCTCCACCACTAGTATCTCTATATTCCATAGATATAGTAGTTGTATCTTCGAATTCTACGGGTTTCCAGTAAGCATTCTGAAGACTACTACCAGCATTCTCCATGCATAAATAGGAAACACCACTTATTTTCCATGGAGTAGTAAAATCAGTATCTTGAAGGTTTTTGTCAATTAATAAATTTCCATAATTGTTCATATTAAGGAACAGTTTATCTGTTTTAGAAGGAAATAGTAATAGTAAATATTCATTAGCGGCGCGCGATGTTCCTGACATATTAGTAAAACTTTGAGTATTCATACCACTAAGACTAATCATAGAACCAGAGCCATTATTAACTCCTGAAACAGTATAATCAGCAGTATAATTAACTCCAGAATCACTGTAATCTATCTTTGTCATTGCATCATTACCTGCACCACTACCAGTAACACCGGGCGTCATTCTAAAGATATAAGGTTGATTATCAACTATAGAACTAAAGTTATTAGTACCATCTTTATCAGTAGTGTTTGGGTCAGTAGAGAGTCTTATCATGTGATATTGGTCTGTAAATCTACCAAATTCATCTACTAAAAACTGGTCTACTCTTTTATTTTGGTCAGTAGCATTATCCAGATTCCATTTTGCATCTGAACTGTCTGAAAAAGCTGTATATGCGTAAGTTGCAGCTCCATTTAGACCATCAGGTCTAACATTATTATAAGCAAATGATACCTCTTTAAGCTCTGAAGTAGCTACCAACTGCTTAGTTTGGTCACCAAAATACTCACTTCGAGCACTGCCAGATACAGCCCACTGGTCTACAGGATTAAACCAAACTTTACCTAAATCATATTTATTATTGTTTAATGAAACATTAGAGGCTTTAGCTCTACTTTGTGAAAAGTCCATCGTAATGTAGCGTGTAGAATCTTTAGCTTTCTTAATAGGGCTACCTGCTGAAACATATGTAATAGGGTAATATACGTCTACACTAGAGACTTGAGCTTTACCTTTTGCTACCAAAAAGATTTTTAAATTTTGATATGCTTTATTAGATGACCAATCTCGCGGAGATGTAGTATATTTAGGGTTTTTATAAACAACTTTTAATATTTTACTTACTTGTCCCCCAGTTATAGCGACTGCATCTAAACCACTTTTAGATGATAAACTTGAACCAGTGTAAGATAGAACCTGAATACTCTTTCCCGCACCACCTACAAGCGTAGTATCTGCCTCTGTTAACATAGAAGTATCAACTAAAGCCGTTATCTCTAATTCAACAGTGCTAATAGTAGTTAATTCTGCACCAGAACATAAAGGAGGAATCATTACATATAAATCCTTAGGACCTTCTTTATCAAAAAGAGAGTTATCTATACCTGATTTAACAGTTTTATTTTCAACTCTCATTATACCGGTAGCAGTACTATCATATACTTGTATTTTTGTAATACCTGTATCTCCTATTGAGGGTGTAACGTCTGAATTAACACCTAATGTTCCTGCTGTTCCTGATTGATAATATTTAGAGAAAAAACCATTAGAATTCATGGTTTGAATAAGAGGATTAAACGTTCCTGTGGCTGTATATGTGTGAGGTTTATCTATAGTTTGTATAGGTTCAGTACTCTCTACCCATTGATAATTAGCGAATTCTTTTTTATTACTAAATGCCCCTGCATTATCAGTTCCGTCTCCCCAATCAACATAAAAAGCCCTCACATCATCATCAGTAAAAGTAAAAGAACCAGAAACTTCTTCAAATACGTTAGCAGTAGTAACTGTACCGCCTCCATATTTCCAAGTTACTCCGCTCATATTGTGGTAAACCTCCACCCAACGAGATTACTCTGACAAACGAGGTCAGAAGCACGTCCTCTAATATTATGATAATCGAATAAGAATAATTTAGCATTATTTGTTTGCCATTTACCAGCTGAAGTATAGGCTGTTTTTTCTGTTAAGAGTTGAGTATTATATATGTATTCATTACCATCTGGTACTACATCCCATCTCTTGTTGTATATTAATATTTCTTCTATTAGTCCATCCCATGTAAGTTTGTTAGTAGAAGATTGCCACTGTGCCCCTATAGCTGCTCCACTTGTAGTAGAGACTCCGATAGCAGTAGTAGCACTACTATAGTCTTCTAAAGCTCCATTAACATATAACTCTAATTGCTGCCTTCCTGCTTGGCTAGAACCACTCATATATGTCACAATAACATTAAGTGGAGTCTCACCATCACATATTTGTGTAGAAGTACCTTGTAATGTAACGTCCCTATGTTTAACTACTACTTTTTGGTTAGAATCTAAGTATGCTTCAAATCCAGTAGTAGCGCCATAGGAACCTTGGTCAAACATATAATTGCCACCATCTGTAGAAGCTGGTATTGAGTGTAAGACAAAAGTATATTCTGTTAATCCTGTCATTAATTTACTAGCGTTAGCTGTAGCAGAAGCGTTGTAAGCTATACGTGGAACTCCTGTGGTAGTATCTGCCCCCGGTCCTAAGTAAGCATAACCAGAAAGTCCTTCTATAGAAGTAAGGCAAGTAGTGCTTGCGGAACTACCTGTATCAACATAACCACCAGCTGGCGGATTATTTAAAGTTCCCACATAATCATAAAATTTATAAATTGGATTTTGAACAGTATTACCAACCACAGAAGTACCTCCTGTAGTATTGAGAGGCATATGGAATATACAAGAATGATATTTATCTTTTATGTCTTGAGTGTCTACCATAAGTAATCTATACCAAACGTCATCACCTTCTTCTTCCCATGTAAATTTAACTGCATTTAAGTCTTCATTTGTAAGCTCGTATAGACTTATATCTTCTGTTAATGCATTAAATGCTGGACTAACTGCAAAATTAGAAACTGTAGGAAGAGGGTCATGGAATTCCCATATTAAAGTAGGTTTATATCTATCATCTTCTGAAGTATCGTCTCCTACTAATGTAACTACTTTCTTAGGAGTACTTGCATTATTGAGTGTAACTGCGAAATTAAGTCCTTCATCTTCAGCTATTTCACCACCCATCATACCACCGCCACCGCCACCGGGTATTATTCCCGATATATCAGCTTCAACATATTGATTAAGAACTGCGGTAGCTTGTCCTACCTGACCACCCTTATCAGTTTCTTCATCATAAGTGCCATAACCATAATCTGTATTTAATATAAAAGTACTATTGTCAGCATTACCTAAAATCCAAGGCTTTTCATAGAAACCTGATTGTCCTTTAGTGCCTACTGCTGATGCATTATAACTATATAACCATTCATTGTAAGTAGAACCAAGAGCATTTGTTGTACCACTAGCAGGTGCTTTATTTATAGCATTAATAGCTTCATAAGACCTTCTATAATCAAGTTCATCAGTTATAAAACTGTAATTCATCCAATAACGTAAAGGTGAAATCCATAATTCGGAAATATTATCTGGGTCACATAATAGTGTTGTGCCGTCATCTGCATAAAGTACTCCAGTCCTTACTAAGTCATCACTACCGTCTGTAACTACCAACTCTATAATATCATTAGGTAAATTAGTAGTATCTTCACTAGCTGCTAATTTAATAGTATTAACATACCCTAAGTGACTTGATGCCCAATCTCCTGTTGTAATGTTCGAACCATCTGTATCTATAGGTGCTCCTTTTTTATCCCCTTTATATATAAGATAAGTATCATCTAAAGCTTCAGCGAATATCTGTGGAGAGTCCACCCTTATTTGATTAGGACTTTCTATTACTCCTTCAGAACCCAATCCTAAAGATGGAGAACCTTGAGTACCTATAATTTTAGCTGATACTAAAGCATTTGGAGATTTAGACCATCTATCTATTAAAGTAGGCGATTGAAATCCTAATGTTACATTAGTTGCAGTAGCTGTAGCAGCTTTAGATAGGCGGAATTGTGTAACAGCCCCCGGCGAACCACCAGTAATAGCAGAAATAACAGTCAAATCTGGAATACCAGAACCTGTAACCAATAATCCTACCACAGCTTTTGTGCCTGCATTACCACCTACATCACACGTTACATCAGTACTTGAATTTGTAGTATCACAAGTAGCATCTGTAAAATCAGCAACACCAGCTGCTGGTGCATTATAAGAAGTATCTACACTCATACGTATAAAACCTTTTTGAGTTAGACCGTCTCCAGACATCCAAGTATTAGCTCCACTTCCAAAGGCTATTTTTCCATCTCTTGCAGCTCCCGCAGCTGCTGTAACAGGTTGGTATGCCCATCCTGCACCCGGAGGTGAGTATGTGTATCCAGTTCCTGCCCATCCTGCTCTATTTTGAGCAATTCCAGTTCCCCCAGATATTACTGTACCTGAAGCGAAAACACGGCCACGAGCATCATTCCCCATATAACCTGCATAATTTGTTGCATTTACGCCTATGCTGTATCTTCCTGCTGTCGGTTTCCATGCTACTGATGGAGATATTTGGTTTATTCTTCCAAATTGAGAAGTAGAAAAGTTGTTATGTAATAAATAAATGTCATGCGTAGAACCAGATTGAAAATCCTCAGTCCACGTTGTATTAGTTCCACTTATTGGGAAATGTGATGAAGGGTCGTCTTTAAATCCTATTGATAGATTCAAGCCCGGATTATGTGGGAGCAACCTTCCGTCTGCTCTAAATCCAGTTATATATTTAGCATTAGCTACTGCGGTAATAGGAGTAGCATCACCACCTACAGAGCCTCCCCCTCCAAATCCTACATCATTACTGGTATAAGTAGTGCGAGGAGATAGCATTTTATTATTTTCAAAATTTATAAAACGAGACATCTCACCGGCCGCAACACTATGATTAACAATAGAATGGTTAAAATATTTAAATTCTATATTATCAAGGAAAACTTCAGCTTCGGGAGTCATAAATGCTTCAGTCCATGCTGTAGCAGTAGTAGCGGCGGGGTCATTATCAGCATTACCGAATGCAATTTCATCCGCTCCTTCTCTACGTGCTCCTGTCCATTCATATTTTCTACTACCTGACCCGTCTCCTGAAGTTACTTCACCAAATATACCTCTAGTAGAACCACTAACAGGTTGAGCTCCATAGAAAAGTGCTGTTGTAGCATTATCACTAGTCTCCTCATAACCAGTAAATCTATAATTATTTAACCAGAATGTCATATAACGAGGATATGATTCGACAGTACCTTTATTCCATGATGCTCGAGTACTTTTAGCCTGAAAATCCATCGAATTTTGATTATTTGCTTGAGGATACCACATAAAGGGTATATTAATATAAGGAAGACCTTGCTCTGCTGTTGGATTACCTTGAGAACCTGTAGGTCCTGCATTAGCTAATTTGTGTTGAGCTATAGGGTCTCCTCTTTGAGTACTGCCTGTTACATTACCTTCAAAATAAACTCGTAAAGGTACTCCCCATGCGCTTTTATTGGCTGAACTATTAGGACTATAGTCGGTAGGATTACCATTGTGCATATTTCTATGACTATATGTACCTCCCATACCATAAAGACTTCCTATACCATCTGGAGTAAAAGCACCACCATAAGAGTTATATTTATCAAAAACAAATCTCATATTAAAGAAATCATCCATAGGTATTTTAACCCAATGAGGTTCTAAACTTCCATTAATATTAGTCCATGGTGTAGGAGTCCACTTACCTTCTTGGTTTATACACTCATCCTTTGTTGTTGCTGCTGCTACGGAACAAGTTCCTTGTGTATCAGGGTTCCAATAATCCGCGTCATATTTAGGTTGAACTACTATATTTTTAATACCTGCATTTACACGTGTAGCACCACCAATTCTACTATCTGCTGAATTATCAATAAGTGCCATACCTCCAGATGCATATAGCCCATAATGTCCATATGTTTCAGTATTGATTTTTGCATCATCCGACGTACTAGAACCACTCATGGCTCCCCATGTTGTTACCGGTAATGCATAAGCATATATACTACCTACGTCTTGATTTTGTTCTATTCCTAAATCTTGTTCATCGGTGTCAATTGCGGCTTCAGCATTACCATAAGAACGTTGGAATACTACTCCCGCTAATTGAGTTTTAAATTGTGAATTATTAGTTGTATCTCCTCCTCCCATATAATACTGATTCATACCATAATCTATGAATGCGTCTAAAGTATCGAATTTATCAGGAGGATAGGAAGAAAAAGTTATAACAAAACTACGTAATAATGAAGTTAATGGACCACCTTTTTTCCAAAGATTATCGTTGCCACTAAATGCAATATCAGCATCGGAGAGTGTTGCTGTACTTGAACCACTACTTGGTTGACTTCTTGCATAAACTCTACCTTTAGTACCTATATAATCTGACCCTGCACTTGGATTAATAGCTGGACTTGGATATAATTTACTAATATTACAAGTAACATCTATTTCAGGAAATACTATTCTCTTATCTGTTAAATGAGCTCCACTAGCATAAGCTAGACCTAAATCAGTAGAAAGAACATATACCTTATCTGTACCTCCACCTCCAGAAGCTCCTGATGTAATAGGTCGGTCAAGCAGTGCTAATGTTGCACTATCTATGACATTAATTTCATATTTCACGTTATTAATATTAACTATACTTCCTGTTACTAAATTTGTAGTAAAATTAGTTCCTGTAATTCTTGTACTACCACTAACCCAATTGGCAGTATTACTATCATCAGTCCATGTTATAGCACCCCCATCTAGGGCCGGACCAGTAGAACTACTTACAGTATAGTCAAAAGTACCTAAATCCTGCGCTAAAGGTGCGGGTAAATCATAAATACAAGCTTTAGAAACCTGTGGATTAATAAAATGTTTACCAAGAGATTTCTCTACTTGGCTATTAGTTTCACCTACAACTGTAGACCATTGGTGATACATACGTAAAGAAGAGCCTCCAGATTTAGCTTTCGCTGTAGATATTTCTACTATACTTTCGAGGAAAGGTTTAGATGAAGATGTACTAATAGGGTTATTAAAGTCTCCTGACTTTGAAATAGAACCAAATATTGTATTACTAGTAGAAGCGTCTTTTTCTATATCGTCTGTGTTGGTAGCAGCGCCTGCTGAACCAAATCTTAAAATAGGTTGAATTTTTTTCCATTTCCAGAAAGGTGTATAAACAGCCCATTTAGAAGCTCCTTCTCTTCCATCTATAGTAGCAGTCCACAGACCTTTCATTCTATTTTTTCTAACTGGTCGTACGTAGACACGGTTTTCACCATTCACCACATAACTGAAATATTTCTTTAAATTAGTTTTTACGTCATTACTTTCACCCATTCCCATGAGGAAAGCGTCACCACCTATAAATATTTCTTCTGCCCCTTCTTTGGGTTCTAAATAAACATCTTTTAAAGCTAAATTTCCACCGGGAGTATTACCTAAAGATTGTAATGCCCCTAGAGATTTATCAGCTCCATCAAAATATTCGCCAAGCCACACTTCATCTGGGTCAAACTGACTACTATATACAGCTATATTATTTTCTATAGTGCTTGGAAAAGCCCAACCGTTGCTAGTATTAGGTTCAGTAATATAGACACCTTTAGCCATATTATAAACATCTACTTTAGGTAATTCAGCACTTCCTGATATACTTAAACCAGTACAAAAAGTTCTTAGCCATCCTCCTTTTAATGTTCCTGCTCCATAAGCAGGGTTTTTAGCTACATTTCCAGACAATACAAACATTTTAGGGTTTACTCCACCCTTTAGTTCATATGTAGTGTCCCCATCAGCGGAGGGAAAATCTTTCAAACGGGGGTTTAAAGCTACTGCGCCACTTATTAATTGTGACCTATAAAAACTATTTTTTCTAATTTCAGGCAAACGTATCAACTCCAAATCTTGACTTTTTCATTTTTGCAGATTGTACATCTAATCTATCAACTTTCAATGTTCCAGATAATTTATGCACTTTGTCGGCTGCACCCGTACGAGGCGCTAAACCAAAGGCTTCTGCTAATAAACCTTTAACACGCTGAGTATTTAAGTCTTTGTTTGGTATAATCTTACCTGCACCCTGTGGCATAAACAATTCAGCCCCTCTTTCACCTACCAGATAAGGGAATCTTCCAGCCAATCCGCCACGTTGCATAGCCTTTACATATCCACCGTTGGCTAATCCCTGAGTATCATAATCGGTATAATCTTTCTGGCGATTAGCAGCTACTGAATCTAGAGTACCCTCAGAAGCATAGTGACCTTGTAGTTCATCTTCAGGTACAGCAGTGCCTACAGCTTCCATTGCTGTAGAAGCCGCACTCATTACACCAGCGGTATCTATATTCATCTTCCAACCAGATAAGTTAGGAATACCTATTTCAATTTTTGGAACTCCATATTTACCACCAAAACTAATTTTCTTACCAGATATTAAATCAATAGCAGCGTTCCATACAGTCTTAAGTGCATTCATAGGAGCAAAGAATAAGGCAAGAACTCCATCTCCTATTGCTTTAAAGGCTCCTGAGATAGAACTCCATGTGAAAGTGTCCTTTATAAACTGCCATGCATCTCCCGCTGCGGTCTTCATAGCGTCAAACTTACCACTTAAATCAAAAGTAGTATCTAAGTAATTCCACAAAGTTGACAAAGCAGTTTGAACTCCTTCCCAAGCGGCTTTTATTGCATTTACAGAAGCTTCCCATAAGAATGAACCAGTAATCCATGTCCATAACTCAACTAATCTATTATATAAACTGTCTGAATTACTATATATAACTCCTACCAACCATATAACAGCATCTTTAGCTGCATTAAATGGACGCATTAACACATCAGAGAGGGTAGAATGACCTACATCTCCCGCAAATGCCGCAATTATAACATCAAATACTAACCATTTCAGCATCATGCCAATATGTTTTACAAATAATATAAATTTAAACAGAGGACCTTCCAGTATATTATATATAGCTTCTCCTAGCCAAATAAAAGGCATTACTGTCCAGTATGCTAACCATTTAAACATTCCTACTACAGCGCCAATCATCTGATTGAAATAATAACCTACATCTATTAGTTCGTTTAGTCTTTGATATGCGACATAACATACTGCTGCGAATAGTACGATTGCTGCTACTACTAAGACTACAGGTGAAAAGATAGCCAATAATGCCCCTGCTATTGCTGCTAATGGTGCTGCAAAGAGCCAAGCTGCGATAGTAGCTATAACCATTACTACAGCATAACCAAACAAAGCAAGACCTCCCATAACTACTGCAAAAGTATTAGCACCAGTAGCGGCGGTGTTAGCAGTGGTGGCGTATGTTTGATACCATTTAGCAACAGTATAGAAATTAGACCACATTACTGAGGTCATTTTTACTAGAATGTTCCACATATTAACAGCTGTTTCTCTTATTATTCCACCAATATATGCTGTTATTGCAGAGAAAGAAGCGTATGAAGCAGCTGTTTCATACCATCTCCATAAGGTTGCTTTAATTCTAGCAAATATAGATGCTTCTTGTAAAATGATTTCAGTTGATAATGCAGCATTTTGTCCTTGATTGGCTATCGTTCCAGTTTTTATACCAGCTGTATTTAGATGTCTAATAAATGTATTTTTGGTTAATTTTTTACTTTCTGCTGCTGTTAAAGTTATACCTAATATTTTTAAGGTATTACTGTATGTTGCTGCTGCATTTTCACCCAAACGGCTAGGTATACTCTTACTTAGACGCCATGAATCCATTATTTTTGTCCAGAAAAACATAGTGGTTACAGCGGCGGTTTCACCAGTTGCTAAAGTAGTCTTAGTTGCCATTTGTGCCATTTCCGCTTTTCTAATAGCCATTCCTCTAAGTTGCATCATTTGATTAGCATACCCAGCTGCGGTTGCTAGAGGTATTACTCCACTTAAAAGGTAGAATGCAAATACTACCTTTGTCATCTCAGGACCAATCAATTGAAAGAAGTCTAGCATTATCTTAAGAGGTATGGCATATAATTTTAATAATTCAAATCCTAATCCGCCTGCATGTACAAAGTCTCTTATTAGAGGGACAGCTTCAGATAGTAAGTCTCTTAAAACTCCTACACCACTAATAGCTATATCTTGAATTTCTTGTCCAAATGCAGTCAAAACATAAACTCCATCTTGCTGTACAACTAATAAATTTTGAAAGTCTTGTATGGTTAATATTATAGCTTCGTGGAAAGCATTAAGATATCCAGTACCTTCAAACTGGGCGTCTTGGTACAAGAACATCATACTAACATTATTTCTCAAAATTTGCATTTGAGCGCTTATAGATTCGTTCTGAATTTTAACCATCGCATCTAATTCACCACCAGCATTAGCTGTGCTTTCAACTGCCTGAGTAAATTCATCAGAAGCTTGAACTAAGTGAACAAAAGCAGTTGCACCACGAACGTTCAAATCTTCTATTAATGTTGTTAATAATTCAGTATCATTTATAACTCCTTCTTCTAACACGTCATGGAAATTAGCTGCAATTTCAGTTAATTGAAGCATGTTACCTTCATTATCAGTGACTTCTACACCAAACTGTCTAAAGTTAGCTGAAGCATCTCCAATACTCTCAGCAAGCTCTGCTACACCCTGTCTTAAACCACGACCTGCAATACCTGCTTCTAAAGCTCTATTGGTCAAGATTTGTAGAGCGCCTAACAGTTGGTCTATAGATTGCCCTGTAGTGGTAAAGAAAGGTAGAGCAAACTTAACAGCGCTTGCTAAGTCTTCATACTCTATAAGAGATTTCTGTATAGCAAATGCGAACTTATCTGCTACTTCTCCTGCTTGATTCATTTCCATCTCAAAACCAAATAAGGTTTGAGTGACAAGTTTAGAAATAGTATTGTGGTCACCTTGTACAGCCATAGCCAGTTTTAGGGTTTCAGTTAAAACTGTAGCCGAATCAGCTGCACTTAAACCAGCCGATGCAAGTTGGTATAGACCTTCTGCACCATTTTGCATTTCTAAACCAAATTGTTGACCAAATTGAACGACTTGATTACCTACATCGAACAATTCGTCGTTTGTAACACGGAATACCGAGTTAGCATTTAAGAGCTCTCTTTCAAAATTAATGAGCTCTTGAGTGTTTTCGTTGAGTTTATAATAGAAAGCAGTTAAAGCAGATACTGAATCACGAACAGCTGTAAAGAAGTTTTGTTTTAACATCACAACAAAATCATTACCAGCGCGAGTTAGATGTTCTTGAATAGCTACTGCATCCTTGCGCTCTTTATTAAGTCTTTTTTCTATCTCTAATACTTCTAAATCAGCCTTTTTCTTTTTATCTGTTAACTTCTTATGGTCTGCGTTATATTCTTCATCAATTCTTTTCCTTTCACCACCAAAGTGCTCAAATTCTTTACGTTGTTCTTGAATCCAAGCAAGCTCTTCTTTAATATGCTGGATACCTTCTTCTCCAATAAATTTACGAACTTCTTCATCTTTAAGAGCGGACTCTAAAGCTAATTCTCTAGCTTTATAAGATTTAATAATTTCTGACCTTTCATGAGCTTGTAAACCGATGAAGTTTTTCATCATCTGTTCGTATTGCTTCGCATCACTCATATCGTCTGCTATATTAGCAAACAATTTAGTTCTTACATTAGTATCACCTAATTGTTTTTTTAGTCCTTTAACTGCCGCCTGTGATGTAGCAGCAGACGTTTTTAAACCACTATAAGCTTTATTTAAACGTCCAATCGATGTGTCAGCAGCAGACTGAAGTAAACTAGATTGAGATTGTTGATGTTTTTTCAGAGCACTTTGTGCCTGTTTCTGTCTTTTCTGGGCTTGTTCAAGCTGTTTAGAGCCAGCGCGTACGCTCTGTTGCTCAAGACTATTATACATTTTGGCGGCAAAGCCACCAATCATTTGTCCTGCTTGCGAAAATGCCCTTGGAGAGGGCAGAGCTAAACCTACGGCTACTCGAGCCGCAAATACTTGACCAGCGAAACCCATTCTATCTTCTCTAATTATTTATCTTGGCTTTAAGTTCAGCTGCCTGTTCGTGGGCATCCTGACCTTTACCAGACATCATTTCATATTTTCTTCGTTGAGCCATATACCTATTATAGTCTGAACGTATCTTAGGTCTATTCTTGGCCATATCATTTATATCTTTCGCTTCGTAACCATCCATAGAGTGTAAGAGGTTGTACTCATAGCAGGCTGCGAGGATAGATTCCAATTCAATTCGAGGGGTATTCTTAATTTCCCTCCATGTCATATTCGTTTCCTTCATAAGGGGTATATATAACATTACCGCATCAGGCGAGTCTGTCATCAGAAAGGAAAATTTTCTCGGCTCTCCTGCTCTATTCCCATTATCTTGTTAGATATTTGGTAGCGCAGTGTGGTGGGAAGTTGTTCCCAATGTTCCTTTGTTATTAACGGACCTTCTGGATTTCTTTCATTAGCTTTAGTTAACATTGCTAAAATACGTTTACTTCCTACTTCAGAATAAAATGCCATCTTTTCATCATCAGACGCTCTATCTGAGATAGGTTTAAATTTTGGTTCTTCCTTTTCTACTAATTCAGAGAATTGAAAGTGAACTTCTTTATCTCTAAATAGAACAAATGTTTCTTGTACTTCGTCAGTTAAACTAACTAAATCGTCCATAGACCATGTATTAGATACAGGCTTTTCCTGAACTTCTTCTTCTTCTTTTGCTTCTTCTTTTATTATTTCTTCATCACTCATTTAAATCACCTTTAAATATTGTAGAAAGACACGGGCTCAAGCCCGTTCTCTCTATTGTTAAACCTACATCTCGGATGAGTCGAGTTTAACTTGGTTGAGGTCCTGTCCAACCTTAGGAGTAATATAAGTCATAAACTCCATGGTTTCTTCAGTTGTACCATCAGCGTTAATAGAAGCAGTGTGTCCTTGAACACAGCATCCACGTACACTGAATGTGTCACCTCTGTTTGTACCGCTTGGTAATAAGACGACGTGTATTCTGTAACCGTGATTAATAGTTGGTTCGGTTAATCCAGATAATTCTGAACTTCCTGAACATCCATATCGACCACCTTGATTAAAGATTGCGTCCCATAGTAAGTCATCCTTTTTACGGGTTAGAGATACTGTAGTTTCTTTCTTAATTTCGGCTTTAGTTACTTGTCTTAATCCGAAATAAGTAATATCCTCATCGACTGCCCCAATAGACAAATCGACACCAGTAACGTTCATAACTCGAGTCATTGAGCCTGTTGCAGTACTCAATGGATAAGCGAATGTTAATGCCCCAGCATCAGCTTCGGTATCATCAAAACCTACAACACCAGCATAACTTGAACCAGCGAAACTACCAGATACAGAGTCCTCAGTTGTAATATATACTTTTACGTTTTTTCCTAAAAAATATGCCATATCATCATCCTCCTTACATTGCGTCCCTACGTGTTAACGTATTATTATATTTAGTACCAATGGTGTATAGTGCATCTAGAGTTGTTGTTAACTCCATTGTTTCTTCTGATGTTCCATCTGCGTTAAGAGAAACCGTGTGGCCTCCTATAACACAATTAGGGAATGTTACTGTTTCAGTAGTTCCATCAGCGGTTGCTCCACCTTTTAATACTATTGCTATTCGATAACCATATCCGCTACGTGCAGAGTCAGTGTTTGCTTCGACCGTAGCTGGATTGACGTTACCGCCTCCAATTTGGTCCAAAACTCCACTAGCAAGACCCCATCTTGCTCCACCTGTTTGGTCAGTAACCGATTGGTCTTTGTATCCTGAATTTATAGGACCATTATAAATAATATCCCACAAATTATTAGATTTCTTACGTGTTAGGGAAATAGTGTACTCTTTCTTTATTTCTACTTTTGACCCTATCATCTGGCCTACATAGGTGATGTCTTCATCAGTAGCACCTATGCCTATGTCAACACCTGTTATATCAGTTAGTTTATCAAAGTCCGCCAGAGTGTCACTCGTAGAACCTCCAGATACCATAGCACTGGCGAAGATTCTATCTTCCGTTGCGTAGTCGGTGACTACTGTGCTTCCACTGGTTCCGATTGCTCCACCTGCTCCGGTGGCTTGGTTTTCTGTAAACAGATAGACATCTACGTCTCTTCCTAGGAAATATACCATTTTTTATACCTCTTACTTTTTGTGTCTAGACATGCAATACACTTCATTCGTATTTATGATATAATTAAATGACCTATATAAAGCTTATGCTTTAAAGTCCGGGGCCGCCACCTGCAACTAAAGAGGCTAGAGTCTTTTGACTAATACCTTTAGAGCCTAAAGCTTGAACTTCTCTCCAAGACATATCTTTATATAGCTTTCTTATATTTCTATAAGATTCTCCTGCCATAACTCCTTTAGGGAATCCTCCCTCTTGTGCTCCTGCAAAAACACGTTTCAAAAATGGAACAGTTCCTGCGGAACCTCTAAGCTTAAATCTTTGAAAATCTTTTCCTGATTTACCTGCATATAAAAACCAAGGTATACCACTCATTGAACCCTTATTATCATTAGGAGCATCATACAAGCGGTCTCGTCTATCAAACATCATATCTATAGTTTCCGTAGTTATGTTAAGATTTCTTTTCCAGTCTTGGGTTAATTTATTAGATGTAGTAATAGCTTTTTCATAAAATGCTTTTAATGCGCCCTTTAATGCTGGATTCTGTTCTGGGTCCAGAAAACTTTCAAATTGACCTCGTACAGAATCTCGCACTTGAGCAGATGTAAGAACTTGTACAGCTTGTACGTTAACAGAACCTCCCATTGCACCTAAAGAGAGTTCAGTAATTTGACTCCATAAAGACGAACCAAATAAAGCTCCACGCATATGTTCACCCAAAAATAATTCTCTGTCTAATATTTGTGTTAAATGATTAGCTGCCATTTCTAAGTTCTCTGACCCACCAGTTGAATGCATTGCTAAATCCCATAATAACCATTGTGCAAAAGTACCATATGCAACAGATTCAGCTGCTTCCATTAAATCTTCGAATTCAGCTTGTGTAATAGCGCCTTGTCCTTGAGCAAATAAAGTAGCCATGTCTGTAACTTGAGATGAAGTGTCTATACCTGTAATTGAACCATTAGGACCAAATCGTGGCTTGAGATTCATAAATCCTACTCTATACTTACTACTTCCTTTAGTTAAAGGTTTATTCCATTGACCCTTCTTAGCATCCCATACAGGACTACGGTCTACTAAAGGTATATGATAAATATATGCTCCTCCTGCACCTACATTCTCAGCTATCTGAATAAATCTACTCAATACCTGTTTAGCTATCTTTTCAGGAGTTTCTTCACCTTTTGAATGAGCAATGTTCATACCAATCATTGAACCAATACCGGGAATTGCAGCCGCAGTATCTTTTGGTTGTCCTTTAGCTCCCGGAACATTAATCATAGCTCGAGCACGCGTCATTGGACCAGCTCCAGCTTTATTATATTCTTGCATTACAAATTTACCAAAGACATCTGCCGATTGTGCCATTCGGTCTGCATCACTCAGAGTATCATCTGTTACCTGAAATATTTGTTGTAAGAATTTACCTTTAGTTTCTTTAGTAACTTCAATACCTACAGCTCCTTTAACAAACGCTTCATCTTCAAAAACGCTTGCCATACGATTCAAAGAATATCTTAAATATTCGGCTTCTGCTTCACTCTTAGCTGCCATATCCAAACTTTCTGAACCTGCTCCTTCTACCTTATCTATCCATCGGTCAGGTACTCCAAAATCACTAAGTTTTTTACCATGTTCAATTTGTAAATTTTGGTCATTAATAAATTCAATTACAATTCTTTCGGGTATTTCTTCTGGTGTACCAGTGAGTGTTTTATAGATTGGTTCGTCTGATAACATCTCTGCTAATTCGTTAGCCATCTCAGCAGAAGCTGATTTCATTCTCTGATGTGGAGCTTTGTCTATAACATCTTCCATAAAATCTACTCCTTGCATACCGGGACTATCATCCATAATATTTAAAAGCATTTCCATAGTACCGTCATTATCTCGAGAAGGACTAATTTCCCAGTGAGGGGATTCTCCTTTAGGGTCTATCTGCATAGCCCATCTTTTAGAAAAAGGTACAAAAGGCGCTACGCCAAATTCTACAGTACTGAAAACTTCGTGTAACTTACCTCGTGTATAAACAAGCTTTGCGGCGCTACCTGCCTTACGAGTACCCGGCGCCATTTTTACCTCGTATTCTTGAACACTATAATCATACTAGTCATGGCCGTCCATATTTCTGACTCTTGGTTATATCCTATGTTTCTAAAACCAGTATAGTGTCTTTCTGTTACTTCTGTATTGGAAGAAGTAAAGCTCGTATCCATACATACATTAGCTACATTGTTCATTAAATAATTTAATAATCGTCTTTGTTTATATGCAGCACCGTCAACAGTCATAGAACTGCCACTCTCTACAAACATATAGAGATTAAATCCAACACCATATAATTCTCCTATTGCTGAAGAAGCACCACTAGTAACCATCTGTCCCATGAATTGTTCTTCTATACCATTAGCTACCATCTCTACTATTATACATGGATATTTAATATCCTCTGGTTCAGGGTATTGTCCAAAGACAGTTATATCTCCTGAAGACCAAGCAGAACCAGAACCTATCCCTGCTGTAGTATTATAAGTACCTGTTCTTAAATTATCAATAAGTGCCCTTTCTATAACATTAAGGTGGTCAGCCATATGCCCTCCTGCGTGAATCACGTTTACCACGAGTTCTTACGCAATTAAATGTTAGAAAATCATCATTAAGTTCTTTACATGAGTGAACATGCCACTCAATGGATTTATAATATTTTATACCTCTTATCATAACTTTATTACCACTAGCTGCTCCTGAAACATTTAAAACGAAATCTCTAAAGTTAGCTTCATCATCAAAACTACTTCCACTTGTCATCGAGACTGCGTAACGAGTTCCTGATAAATAAATAGAAGTTCCTTCTGAAATAGAACCTGAAGCAAAAGGTACATCAACAGTAAGCCAACTTCCTGTAGGTATGCTTAATGAAGCTGGAGTATAAGTAAGAGCATAGTTTCCATTTTGAGTTCCTCCATTCATGGACTTAAAGTTAGTAAGCGCTATATTGCTTGCTCCACTAGCCTTTATCTGAAAGCGTATTCTATCTGCTTCTAGCGTATTAGTAGCTCCCGTAGTATAATAAAAATCACCTACATAATCCGTGCCTAATGTAGCTGTAATAGTTTGCCCATCAGACTCAAATGTAACATTAGCTGTTGAGCCAGAGGTCCATCCAGTTGTAGCATCAGTAGGAACTTGATAAACTGTTCTACTAGTATCAATAAATCTATCCCAACCCTCAATTTCATCAAAATTAGGATTTGTTGTAGTTTGTGTAAAATTAGGAAATCCTTTTATGGTTTGTAGATTAGGAGTGTATACTCTTGCTGCACCTATAACATTAGCTCCTTGCCTTTCGAGTTTATAATCTGCTGTTAATGCAGGGCGTATTAGAGCTGGTAACTGAGGATATAAAAGTTCTTGAGTAACAATAGTTCCTCCTTCTACTCCATAATTATCTTTCCCATATATAGGAGGTCGACGATATGTAACTAAGCGACTTTGACTACTTCTATATCTAAGGTTACGTAAGATACGACCCATATTAATAGAGCCGGGCCTAATTCCTTGTTTACTGAGCACCGTTGTACACTCCCTTCACCGACGGATACATGTCCTTAGTGGCGTCAATACCTTTAACGTTCTTGAGCCAGTTGACCTGTCCGAGGAATGGAGCAGCATTGTAAGTTGTTCGTTTGATACTTAGACTATTCTTCATAACCAGAGCTTGATTTGCTAAAGTTTCCCATACGTCATAATCAGCAGTATCATAATAAACCTGAAGGTCTCCAATAGCAATACGGTCAATACCTACACCATTCTGAGCTAGGCATGCTAAATAACAAGTATAATACATTACTGCATTGTCGTTTGTGTTATTGCCGTTTAAAGAAAAAGTAGTTCCAGTATTTTCATTAAACCATTCAGCGGATATGTTGGATAAAATATCTAAAGTGTCATTATCTAACTCTTCTTGTTCTATCCCTGCCAACAGGCGAACTCTGTTACGGAACGTCGCATTCCATGATATACTTACTGCCATTTTACATCATCCCCCAAGCACCTACTCCACCACCTGCTGCAATGATTACAGCTAACCAGCGTTGTAAAGATGCTTTTATATCATTTTCCCATTGTTCATGATGGGATAAATGGTTGGTGAAAAGTGTTTCAAACTTCTCCATACGGTTGAATACCGTTTTTACACGCTCGTCCATCCGGATAAGAAGTTCGTCGCGCTCTTCGACCTTCATATATACTTTACTCCCGTTATCATATTTAAAGCTTTCCTCATCATAGTTGCACCCACACTGGCCAATAATAGTTAGTACCACTAACAGATGCATAACAATATCCATGTGGAGCAAAACCATTTCCAGCCATATCATACATCTCAACAGGTGCACCACTTAACCAAGTAACTGGAGCTGCACCCATTAATGGAGAACCACCTGCACCAGACTGATTAATAGTAGTACCTCCACCACCACCACCACCAGAAGAACCAGTAGTTCCCTGTGAACCTTGTGAACCACCTGTACCATTAGTTCCTTGTGTACCACCAGCTCCTTGAGTTCCTGTTGTACCTTGAGTTCCTGCACCAGTAGCTCCTTGTGAACCTTGACTTCCTGTACCTCCAGAACCAGATGTACCTTGAGCTCCTTGAGAACCTGTTCCTCCGTTATTACCTCTGATACCTTGCGTACCTTGAGCACCGGGGTCACCGGGTGGTCCTTCAACACCTTGTCCACCTACTGTACCTTGAGTACCTGCACCTACATTACCTTGAGTTCCGACTGCACCTTGTGGACCCGTACTTCCTATTGGTCCTCTAACTCCTTGTATACCTTGAGCTCCTTGAGTACCTGTAGTTCCTTGAGTACCTTTATCACCTGTTACAGAATAAGCTACCGTAATTCTTTCACCATTACTGAAAGGTGGATTACCTGACCCAACTAATGGAACAACCTCTATTCTGAAATAACCTGTTTGTTCAGAAATGGCTGTTACGTGGAATGAAGCATATGATGAATCACTACTATCAGCAGATTGTATAACTAAAGTACCTTTGATTGTGCTTGAAGAATCATCCCATGTACGCATCCATGCTTGTTGGTCATTACCATCTTCATCGTCATCATCAATCATTATTCTGCCAACACTACTGAAAGTAGCGTTGTTAAATCTAATGTCCCCTGCACCGGGGTCTGAATCAGTAGTAGAAGTATCGAAGGTCCATGGTGTTCCACCTCTATCACCTGAACCATCAGTTCCTTGAGTACCATTAGTTCCTTGTGTTCCTGTAGTACCCTGTGAACCTGCTCCACCAGTAGAACCAGCAGTACCTTGTGTACCATTAGTTCCTTGAGTTCCTGTAGTACCTTGTGTACCTGTTGTTCCTTGACTACCGTTACTTCCGTCAATACCTTTAATACCTTGCGTACCTTGTGAAGAAGTAGTACCAGCAATACCTTGAGCACCTTGTGTACCAACACCTCCTAATTCTCCTCTTACACCTTGAGTCCCTTGAGTTCCATCTGTTCCTTGAGTTCCATCTGTTCCTTGTGTTCCTGTAGTTCCCTGCGTACCAGTTGTACCTTGAGTTCCTGTTGTACCTTGAGTTCCTGTTGTACCTTGCGTACCAGTAGTTCCTTGAGTACCAGTAGTTCCTTGAGAACCAGTATCTCCATCAGTTCCTTGTGACCCAGTATCTCCATCAGTTCCCTGAGTTCCATTTGTACCTTGAGTTCCAGTATCTCCCTTTATTCCTTGAGTTCCCTGTGCACCTGTAGTACCTTGTGAAGAAGTAGTACCAGCAATACCTTGAATT
>VTLG01012138.1_pt1 | contig 26021 bp, 21 predicted proteins | sample 4694571 | NCBI WGS metagenome assembly VTLG01 (sample SAMN12604809, study PRJNA352737) | marine metagenome | biome: ENVO:00000447; feature: ENVO:00000209|ENVO:00000569|ENVO:01000036; material: ENVO:00002151; isolation source: viral sequences binned using virsorter ...
TACTGCAATCCAAAGCAAAACCGCTGCCGTCCCAATTGTCACCACGTCCACTATGTCCCCTTCACTTTCCAGATCTTGACCCGCTTGCCCAACTCACCGTTGAACGCCACTCCACCACCGGTCAGGTGCTGGTAGTGAATCACCAGTCCCACGTGGTGCGGGTCTCGCTTCCCGTGCAGAATGGTGATGGCCTGATGATTCCGGTGAGCCTTCAGGGGAACCAACTCAAAGTCGTACTTGGCTCCCCTGTCGAACAAGTCGCCTGTCTTCGGTTTGTGTTGCATTGTGTTTGCCCTTGTCGTTGTTGTGTGCGTGTATTCTAGCAGGTACGCCGCCGCCGTCAACCCTACTTGTCGGCGTAGTTTGCGTTCCACTGTGCCTTGATTTCCAACTCCCCACCAATCCAGTGAAGGCAGTTCATGCCGGGCTGGTTGCGTGTTGGCGTCACGATTGTCCAGTGGCAACCGTACTTCGGTTGACACAGGCATTGCCCCTTGCTGTTGGTTTCGACGATAGTCTCGGCGTGGTTCAGTTCTCGTCGTCTCATTCTCTTGCCCTCTTGTGTTGGTTGCGTGTCGTATGTCCCCCATTGTAGTTACTTATCGTCAGAAGTAAAGCCTAAGCACCATTCTCAGGGGGTCAATCCGGCCATTTTCTCAAAGTAATACCGTGCCAAACCGTCACAAAATGCCGTGCCAAACGTGAATAAAAATGCCCAAATTCAAAAGTTAATTCCAAATCGACGTAAGTCGTTATCTGATAAGGGTTTACGTCAAACCGCCGCCGCGAATTGCCATAAGTCCTTTAGTACCAACCACTTACGTCAATTGTTAATTAACTATTCTCCAAAGGTCGAACAGGGGTATAAACGGGCCACGCTCACCCCACCCCCACGGGCGGGCTTAGGGGGCAGGGTTAGGTGGTACACCCTACAGGTAGCCGATCCGATCTACTCGTGTGATCAGCAGCCCGTGAGTGCGTGCCCACTTGAGCATGCCACCCCATCGCTCTGGGGTGATACCATCCGGGCATGCGGTGCTGTATCGGATGTAGTTGGTGAAGCGTGCGATTGTCATGGTGTTGCCCTTGTCGTGTTGTGTGTGTGTATTGTATCAAGTACGTGGTGATTGTCAAGCGTGCTGTGATGCAAGAGCCTGAATCAATTCATCCTCATCAACTAGCATATCGAACGTGTGATCACCAATTGTCACACTCAATACTGTCTTGCCCGTTGGTCGTGCTTGTGTCTGGTCAAGTGTCTGAACTGTTGCGTTGTCAATGGTCAGCATTGCGTTACCCTTGTGTGTGTTGGTCGCCGCCTAGTCGAAGTCGCCAAGCAAAGCAGCGACGATAACCAGTAGAGCGAAGTAACCTGAGAAGCTCATTGTGTTGCCCTTGTGTCGTTGTTGTGAGAGTGTATTGTACCAAGTACGCCCGCCACCGTCAAGCCTACCACTTGCGTCGTTCAACGCCTTCGGCCAGTGCCTTGCGGTGATACTCAGCCAGTGCCTTGCTTCCACCCTTCACCGCTGCCATGTAATCACTATCCACGCCGAACCGCTTGTGTTTGTTGGTTGGTCGCCACGAGTGTCGGCGTGCGTCTTGAATGCCGAGAATGATAATCGGCAGGATGATGGCGGTGAGCATGGCGGCGATGATGATGGTGGTTGTCATTGTGTTTGCCCTTGTGTGTGTTGTGTGTTGTATGTCCCCCATTATACAAACTTATCGGCATTGCACAACCCTAATCTTCACAGATAACGGAACTTTCTCCAAAGTAATTGCGTGCCAAACGTGAAGAAAATGCTAGGTAAATAAAAGTTAATTGTAAATCGTCGTAAGTCATTGGTATCAAAGGAGTTACGGCAATTCGCCGCCGCGAATTGTTGTAAGTCGTTATCTGACAAGTACTTACGTCAATTGATAACTAACTATGCCTTATTGAGATTGAATCTCAATCTCTGGCGGCACTGACTACAGACTAGACCAGACTCCCCACGCGGCTGGCTTAGGTGGTACACCACCGCCGACTGGTCGTCAAGCGTAGACTTGGAGAACGTCGGGGATGAAATCCTCGTCGACGTTCATGTAGTAGTCGACCTCACTGACCGAGAGTCCCTCGTTACGCAGGACTCTGCGGATCTCCCAGATCTTGGACTGCTCATGCACCAGTCCCTTGGCCATCTTGTCTGCGATTGTCTGCGGGTAGTAACTCATCTTTGCCCTCGGTAGCGTTGTCGTCTGACTGGTTGATTCGCCCGTCCTCGCCCCGCCTAGTACTCGGGGTTGTTCTCTTGCTGCCACTCCTCGTCGCAGATCTCGGCCACCCACTCGGGGTGATTCTCGTTGACCCACTCGATCTCGTCGTCCGTCAGGTCGCGGGTGGTGGTCTCGTCACCGATCCCCACTCGGAGGACTGCCGCCTCAAGCAACGCCTCGCTGACGTACTCGTGGTCGACGGCCATCCGCCGACCTAGTGCGACCACGGTGCGGCCACCCTCTTGAATGGCGAAGTCCATCGGCAGGACTTGGATCTGTTGCAGGTTGTCGATGTTGATGACTGTCATGGTTTTGCCCTTGGTAGTGTTGTTGTCTGACTGGTTGATTGTAGCGACTGACCGACTGACTGTAAACCCTAGCTGACCAACTCCACGTCCTCGGCGTGGACGTGCTGCCACGTTCCCATCGCGAACCCCTCGCGGGTCATGTGGCCCTCGTCGACCAGTAGCATGTTGTCCCAACCGGGGGCGGTGATCACGCTCAGCACGTTGGCCGTCCGTCCGTCCGTCAGTCTCACTTGGTCGCCTTCGTTGATCGTCATGGTTTTCTCCGTTGCGTTTTATTCGTCTCTCTACCTATACAGAAACGGGATTTTGCCGTCCGCTTTCCGTAAGTCGTTGGTAGTCAATGAGTTACGTCAAAACTGCCATATTGGCAACGGGGAAAACGGCCCATTTCGGCCATTATGGCAGTGTATCATTATCGTACAATTCGACGTAAGTCGTTGTCACGTAACGAGTTCGGGTTTTCAACTTTCTTTTCCCATCGGAACTCACCGATGCGATGCCCGAAACCGCATACCACATATGGTATGGCAAAATGCTACACTTTCCGGCCTGCTGACTGGCTGGCCGTCAGCCATCCCAGAACCCCCAGACTGCCCTGTTTCCCCAGTCGTCGCAGACTAGGCAAACCCCCCAAACCCCCAAGCCCCCCCTGCCCCCCCATAGGGTGCTTTTTCGCTACCCTGCCTATCCTACCTATTTTACCCAAATTGCCGGGGTGGTGCAGACAAAATTAAGTCGGCAGAATTCTCAATGTCTTACCTAAACTAATCCCTTACGCCCCTTCTAACGCCTCGCGCACCTTATCCGCTATCTGACCCTTCCAGTAGGATAAGCGTGCCTTCTCGAAGCTCACAGGCAGCTTAGGAGCCAACTCCTTGGCACTCCCTAACGGACCCGGCTTTATCGCATCCAAGTCCTCGCACCACATAATTGGCAACTCGCTAAAGAAACTTTCTTGCATCGTACTGTTCACTATCGGTATCGACCCCAAGTAAAGCGTCTGCCACAGCCGGTACGTATCCACCCCGTTCCCCTGTGGACACAGAACGAAGTCATGAGATGCGATATCTTCTAAAAATTCCCCCTCCGTGCGCCCCTGATCGTTAACCAGCGTCACCCAGTCGTACTCTTTCATCGAAAAGTAGTTGAGCGCATCAAGTCTCGGCTTCGTATACATGCTGAAGTTGATATACAGGAGATTCTTCTCCCCCTTTTCTATGCTGCCCAACAATTCTGCTTGCCCCCTCTGCACCCCTAGCGGTATTGGCGTCAGAAAATCCTCTTCGACCGCACTATTCACTGCGAACCAGTGACTTATATTACTTGGCAGTCTGTCGAAAGTCAATTCAGTGTGCGCATAAGTTTTAAAAGAGTACAAGTGTTTCACATTACACTGTCTCGTATCACACCGTGCCGGAATAATCACGTCACTGTATCCACCCTCGTTCTCAGATGGATCAATTCCCGCCTTGTCCTTTGGATTTCTCATTACCCGCGATCCTGCTCGATACGCCGCCAGTTCCGCAGCAGCCATCATTCCCAGCTTGTCCCTGAAGTGTCTCATCGCCACGTATTTCAACACGTCCTTCCAAACCGGGTGTCTATCCTGATAAACAACCCCATAATCCTCATCGCTCGTAACCAACACATACGGCCCCGCCCCTTTTTCTTGCCCACACCTTTGTAAAAACTCGTAAAGGTATTTTACTCGACAGTGAACGAGACCCTTGGGGGGAAGATTGCCTCCTGCGTAGTGGCAATTAGCTATTTTTTTCCACACATCCGATTCGATAATATCATTCGATTTTATAATCATCTAGAAAATCCATTAAATAGACACGTCCTGCCGCTTCCGATATCTTCGCTATCTGTCCAAGAGTCAGTTCCGTGTTCTGCGTGGACAGAATCGTTTGCTCTTTATCTGTTTTACATTGACTTATGTAAAAAAGTTTGTCCGTTTCTGAATAGAATACGTCTGTATAGATAAACTTGTTGTCGTATTCGAATTTTGATTCGTAAATATGCATCTCGCTAACGCTCGATAAAGTTTTAGTAGCCTGAACCGCTTGAACTTGAGCCGGTAGAGCTAGTTCCGGTACTTCCCCCGGTCCCACCGGACCCAGATGTGGTCCCTCCACCGCTACTTGAGGCAGTTTCACTCCCAAAACCCATGGTATTGAAGGTGTTATTCCTAAACCACTGTGTAAATGAGGTCTTTGAGCCGGGTAGCCAGATTGTTGCTCCGTCTGACATGACCATAGAGTGAGATCCGGTGAGTCCAATTGATGTCGCATCCGTTTCAGCTTCATGTTGAGAAGCAAAAATGTGCTGGACTAGCAGTGATTCCGCTCCAACGGACATGGATCGAGACTCCGTGGCCATTTTGCCATATGCTATTCTACCCTTATAAGACGATTCGCTAATTCTCACTACGCTTCCGTTAGGATCTATTACAATCTGTCCAGAAACGGACGGTTTGTAGAACGAGGTATTTTCACTAACATCGTGCGTGTCGCTCGTGGGAGCCTTTTCCGGTATACCTTCGGGCACAATATCCTGAAATGCTGGCGGTTTCCACGTGGTTGAAGTTGTTGGGGACGAACCAGCCGCAATAGCCCAGCCATCAGGACCGGGTTTCTTTATTTGTTGGTTACCAAAAAGATGCGCTGACGTACCAACAGATCCGCCACTTGCTGCTACTGGAGGATTGTTGTCTTCAAATACAGGTGGATCGATGCGAGGCGGCTCTCCACTTGGTGGATGCGGTGGTTCTGGTGGATGCGGTGGTTCAGGAGGTGTAATCGGAGGAAAACCGGGCGGGGTGGTAGGCTTTTTCTTTACACACTTCGCAGCCGCCGTATCTCCAATATGCTTGCCAGTTTTACCTGAAGCCACAAGTTGTACCACCTCGGCTTCTGGATCGCACTCGCAAGTGGCTTTTCCACATCCTGTCGAAAGTTCGTATCTTTCTTCTACCAATATAAACTTATAGATACATCTGGTACTCTTACACGGATATTGGTCAGTCTTTCTTCCATGACCACCTCCATCGGGAGAAGGAATGATTCCGGTGGGAGCCAAGTAAACGTCAGAGCCACTATTAAGACCGGACAGAGTTTCATTCCACGCGGCCTGTTGTACTACTGGATCACGAGCAGGTTCGTTATTCCTGTTTCTGTAACTAATCGTAATGTCATACTTGTCTTTATCAGAAGAATTCGGGGTGACACTAATATCATCTACAGTGAATCCCGACAGGAAGTTACCCTTTGACCTAAAGCTTCTTCTCTTATCAAGGGTGTTCTCTATTGCGTAACCCGCCGTATCATGCGAAGGATACCTTTGCTCTGGATAATTTCCGCCCCTAATCTGCACATAATTCTTATCATTTTGCATTGCTTGGAAGTTTGATGCTTCAGTTAGCGCTGCCGCCACATATTTTTGATTATCAAAGCGTAATGATCCGCCCTCCTTGAAATCAGGGCTTGATGATACAATACAGTCGCCCTCCGCATATGTTCCACCCTCACCATCGGAGTCCCCGACACTAACTCCCGAAACCATGGCCCCAGCCACAAGCCTTTGCCCCACCCTTGGAGGACAATCAAAGCATCCTGCTCCCGCCTGATTTGTTACTTGCTGTACTGCATTGGAGTTCTGGTTAGACTCCATGCAATTTTGATGACCGCTTTCGGTATTAACATCGTCTGTTGGTGTTCTGGTTGGAATATCCACACTCACGATGTCATCTTTGACGGGTTTTTCCCCGGTTGATGGTGGTGCTGCATGCGCCTTATCGGAAGCCCCATCAACAACACTCGCCGCCCCTCCTTCTAGATCTCCCGTCACAGCCTCTTCGTCAGCAGTTACGCAGCTAACTTGTGATAAACGATTGGCTTCTACATTTTTTGGAGCGCCCGTAGCTTGATCTATAGACGATCCACCAAATGGATTACCCATCCATTGTTGCGTAGCACCTTCTTTGGCCATTTTATATAACGCATGGGTTGTGTCGCATCCGCATTTGTTTTGAACGTTGGAACCGGGAGTGACACCGCCACACTTGCGATGTAACGCATATCCATCGCCGGGTCCGTATGGACCATTCCCAACCCCAGACATATCTCTTGCCTGCCCGGATATATCTAGCGTGCATCCTGTTATATGAGCTTGACAAACAGGTTTATTTCCGAAGCTTGGCCAACAGCATACAATACTGCCTTGTGATCCGGGATCTAGCTTAGAAGGATCTAAACCCCCGAAAAATACAGTCCCGCCATATCTAAAGTAATCATTGAAACCGCCACCCCCCATGTAAGTGGCGGGTGTCCCAGTAAATGGGTCCATCTCGCCACCCCACCTATAAATACAGGCTTCCTGTTCGCAATCATCGGAGGGAGTTGGTGCTACAGGAGGTTCGGCCCCTTCTTTTCTACAGGGGGCGCTCACAACTCTTATTGAGCCATTAGCTCCTGAAACCTTCAGCCCCGGTATACCGGTTTTTATTGATATATCGCAATCAGCGTAGGATGCCCCGCAACCGTCAGCCTCACCCGATCCGTGTGTGCCATTGCCGGGGGGGCTGCTGATTCCATAGTAATGCGTTATTGGCCATATGCCGGGCCATATGCACCCACAGCCCTCACCGCTACAGTCATTACTGGTTACTTTATATTCGCCACCTGACCCCGGAAGGCTCGCGTTTCCCCATTTCCACTCCCACGTACAAGTCCCGGTACAGTCTCCATCGGGTTCCGTATCGTCGCCCGGAGGGGGTTCTGGGGCGGGGTCAGTGGGGTCTAAATTGGAAGGTTGGCAATACCATGACACTCTATCGACTGCATCCGCTGCGTTAACGGGGTCTGTGCTCCCATTGATATATTCGAGGCCGAGAAAGCTTGGAAGAAATGGACCGGGACCAATAACTCCAGCGTCGTTAAGTATGTCTTGTACTGTAAGTTGTCCAGTAGCTAGATCAAAAAGAGACTGTGCTATTCCACCGGCGGGACACTGACATCCAAGTGCCGCTTCCTGCGGCTGTTGGCATTCATCATCGAACACGTACCTAGAACCATCCCATTCGTAGTAACACTCCCCAATATTACAAGGGTTGTCGTCTTCATCGTCTTCATCTGGAGATGGTGCTTCGGGGGGTGGAGTTGGGGCGGGAGGCGGGGGGATATAGTGGGCATCGTTACACTTGAACGAGATACTACTTACAAAGCTTGCTGCTGCGTCCCCGCCGCAAGCCGATAAATCTCTGGTTACTGTGCTGTAGGTGTGTAAAGTTGTGGGCGGATTCCCCTGATTCCAGATGTCTTTAGTATCTTGCGTTATTGGGTGACTGAGGAGGCCACCGACGACGTTTCCGGTGACCGGATTGACAGATCCCCCCAAGGCTCCGATGGGTGGACAACTACATCGGCTTGAATCGACGGTGCCCTGTCCCGCTATTGAAGTAGCATCAGGGCAGTTGTCAGACGCCTTGTCATAGTTTCCGATAGCATTGGTTATAGTTCCTGCCGATGTACATTCGGGAAATGTACCATTCCATATATATGTACAGTAAGTATCACACGGACTGACATCAGTCTCTGTGCCGAGGTTTTCCTCTACTTTTTCTGTTATCTCCGTAGTATAACCACCATCGGTTATCTTGGTTTTAGTTTGATCTACGTCACCGGCACCTACAAGTGCGTCTGTTATTCCCGTACCAATTGGTTCAACCACGCTAATTACCTCGTCTTCTACCCGGAGGTCTCTTGATTCCCATACCTATACGCGCCCTCTTTACTTGACTTACACCAACTGGGGTTTTGATACCCATTTCATGTCTCATTCTCGTCAATTCCATCGCAATATAATCATCCGCCCTGAACTCACTGACCTCTTTGATATATTCCCGTTCTACCTTGCTTAACTTTTTCATGGGTTTTTTCCACAATAGGGGTATATAATACTATAATGGCCAAATTTATTAATTGCACACCTTTTTTAGAGAGCAAAAGTAGCATGAAAGGCAAGAGAGTCGAAAGCGAGATGCACACCAAGGCATCAGCAGATCTTGAGAGATCCGTAGAGAAGGACATGGAGGCCAAAGATCCTGAAGGAAAGAGTCTAGCGGAGTTTATCGATAACGATGATGGTGAAGATGAAGATACCGAAGAACATGACTGAAGAGGAAGTTATAGAGACGATTCAGAAGGTTGTGCGGCGCGTATCATATAATTTCAAGTTTGCCTTCTACGATGTCGAAGACATTGAACAGGAGGCTTTTATTATAGGTATGGAGGCGCTCGACCGTTACGACGAAAAGCGTCCTCTAGAGAACTTCTTATTTGTACACATAAAGAACCGCCTGAAAAACTTTAAGCGGGACAATTACATTAGATATGAACCTGAGAAGCCTTGGAACAAGGATGTTCGCAAGATGGCTAAGAAATCCCTGATGGAGCCAGTGAATCTGGATAAAGTCATGGATTACTCAAGCGACAGCATGAAGCAGCCAGACGACTTCATAGATGTTATTCATAAGAAAGAGTACTTGGAATTTATAGACCGGCATCTGGATATGTCATACAGGGGCGATTACCTGCGAATGCTTCATGGCGTGCATGTACCGAAACCGCGACGAGATGAAATCATAGAAACAATCCGAGACCTGCTTAGAGAGAATTTGGATGAAGAAGGGAAGATTTAGCAAAGAAGAGCAGCAATTTATCGAGCAGAATTGCGAGACTATGCCCCTCGAAAAGATCGCAGAGGCTTTGGATCGAGATGCATCCAGTGTAGATAATTTTATTAAGACAAAGTTGGGTAAGGGCATATCTAAACAAGAAGAAGTGCTGAGAAATGCGGAGTACGATCTCAAGTCCCGTCCTTACTGGAAGGATTTAAGTTCCCAGTTTAATGATGAAGAATTAGAAATGTTTTTGTTTCATTGGACTGAAATGATATCTCAGTTTAAAGACGATGTATTTCATACGGAAGAAATGCAAGTGGTAGATGTTATCAAGCTAGATATACTTATGAACAGGACACTAAAAGAGCAGCAGAAGTCCATGAACGACATAGGGGACATGGAGATGCTTATCCTGACAGAAAAACAAAAAGGCAGAGACGAACGAGATAGAGACTACATTCTGAACATGGAGAGACAGATTGCTGTCTTAAGGGCTGCTCAAGAATCATTGGGCAAGGATTACAAAGAGATGCAGTCTAAAAAAAACACGATGCTTAAGGAGCTTAAGGGTACTAGAGAACAGAGAATTAAAATTCTAGAGGACTCCAAGGAAACTTTTGCCGCATGGGTTAGAGCGCTAATCCAAGACAAAGGCATGAGAAAGGAAATTGGGGCGAATATGGAAAAGATGAGATTAGCTATGGAGAAAGAAAAAGTAAGGCTGTCTGAATTCCATAAATACGAAGATGGTCTAATTGATCAACCGTTTTTAACACCGGAGACCGTCGAAGATGATTAAACATACTCTTTTCCTTAAATGGTGGCTATTTTTTACGATAGTCATTGTTGCCTCAATATTTGCCTTCACTAGAGGGTTGGTTCATACAGTTTGGGAGAATGATGTCACAAAGCTAAGCTTCCTCCTGTTTGGAGTCCTTGCATTCATGTCTGTGTGGTGTGGATACAAGACTTGGCAAATGAGTAAGATAGTAGACAGTGAGGAGCCTAAGAAGGGGTTAGTGGAGCATATACAACACCTTACGGAGATAGGCTGGTTTACGAGTGATCTCTGCCTAACCGTGGGTATGGTGGGAACCGTTATTGGTTTTATTATGATGCTCTCTGGATTTGCCAATCTCGACATATCAGAAATAGATACGGTTCAGACTCTTATCAAGGAATTGGGGACTGGTATGTCTACGGCACTGTATACGACTCTAGCAGGACTGATCTGTAGCTTATTGCTTAAGATTCAATACTTTAACCTCAACCAAGCTGTTGATAGGGTCCAGAAAAATGAAGCGAAATTATCATACTAATCTAGCATTTTTAGACTTGCTATTTAATACCTTACTAGCGTTCGCTGCGTTTTTTGTTTTAGCTCTTGTTTTAATAAACCCAACTAAACAAGAAAATAATACTGAAGCAAAAGCAGAGTTCATGATAGTGGTCGAGTGGCCAAGCGAATTAGATGACGACGTTGACACATACGTAGAAGATCCCAGCGGAAACCTAGTAGCCTTTATGAGAAGAGAAGAAGGCTTAATGCATTTGGATAGAGATGATCTGGGACAAAGAAACGATAGTGTATTGACAGAGTTTGGGGTTATAGAGTATACAGAGAATAGAGAGCTAGTTACTTTGAGAGGAATAAGTAAGGGCGAGTATGTTGTAAACGTTCATATGTACATGAAGCGTAGTGAAGCGATAGAAGTTCCGGTTGTCATTAAGTTAGAGAAGCTCAACCCCTATAAGACCGTAACGATAAAGAGGGTTATACTGAGGGCTACTGGAGACGAGGAGACAGCCTTTAGGTTTACTCTCAGTGAAAAAGGTGAAGTGTTAAGTATAAGTGAGTTACCAAAAAAATTAGCTGTTAAAGGACAGTCAACGCCACTATGATTATCATCGCGTCTTTTGTTATAATTACTAGCCTTATTCTTTGGTTCGTCATAGGCTCTCGTGGAATGTGGGGTCTAAAGGCGGCCACAATAGCGGCGGCTTTATATTTCTGTCTCTCAATTAGCTTTTCACTAGATAATTTTGAGGGGTGGCCTTCTGATACTTCTTTGCCAGAAGAATTTAGAGTTCATTGGATTGTGATAGAAGAACCCGACAAGAAGGGAGGGGAAGGGGCTATATATATTTGGGCTGAAGGACTCGAATCTGAAGAAGACAAGAATGAATGGTGGCTTTCTTTTGAGAAGGACGATACGGATGCTCCGAGAGCTTATAAGCTGCCTTATAACAGGGAGCTTCATGAAAACGCTCAGGAGGCTCTAGAACGCCTTCAGGCGGGAAAGGGTGTCATGGGTAAGAACGGTATGGGAGAGGCTCAGGAGGGCGAAGGAGAAGGCTCAGAGGGGCCAATGGGGGATGGTGGAGAGACAGGAGGTCAAGGGGGCGGAAGTCTTACAAAAAATGGAGGTATCACATTTCAGGAACTACCTCCAACTAAGTTACCGGATAAAGGAGAGTGAGAATGAGGACGGCGATTGTTTTTGGAGTAACTGGACAAGACGGATCTTATTTGGCGGAACTGTTACTCAAAAAGGACTATAAGGTTGTTGGGGTTTCTAGAAGGTCTAGTACCGACAACACAGAGAGATTAACTGAGGTTCTAAAAAATAAAAATTTCATCTTTAAAGAAGGGGATATAACAGACGCTTTCTGTGTGAGCAACTTCATTATGGAGTATAGGCCGCAGGAGATCTATAACTTGGCGGCTCAGTCACATGTAGGAACTTCTTTCAAGCAAGCGAGTTTGACATGGGACATAACAGCTAAAGGGTGTCTGAATATACTAGAGGCAATAAATTCTATCGACAATAGCATTAGATTCTATCAAGCAAGCTCAAGTGAAATGTTTGGTAGTAATTTTACATATGATGAAGATGATAAGTATCAAGATGAGCTTACGGAGTTTTCACCTAATTCTCCCTATGCTGTAGCAAAGCTGGCAGCGCACAACTTGGTTAGGGTTTATAGAGAGTCTTATAACCTTCATGGAAGTTGTGGTATTTTGTTTAATCATGAGAGCGAAAGAAGGGGAGAGAAATTTGTAACTAGAAAGATAACAAAGTGGATTGGAGAGTTTATTAATTGGGAAAAAGAAAGCGCTATAGAACTACCATCAAAAGGCGACAGGTTCACATTTGATAACACATATGAAGATATAGGAATTCCACAAGAAAGAATGTTTCTGGACGCCGTAAGGAATCCTTCATTTCCAAAGTTGAGATTGGGTAATTTGGATGCGTACAGGGATTGGGGTCATGCTGAAGACTACGTTTACGCAATGTGGCTGATGTTACAGCAGGATGTTCCAGATGATTATGTTGTAGCCACTGGAGAGGCATATTCCATAAGAAACTTCCTTGAAGTGGCATTTAAGTGTATTGATATTGAAGACTACAAACAATACGTAGTCATCGATCCAGAATTTTTTAGGCCGTGCGAAGTTCCTTATCTCAAGGGGAGCTATTGTAAGGCTAAGGATAAGCTAGGATGGGAACCTAACATATCTTTTAGTCAACTAGTAGAACGTATGGTTAAAAATGATATACAAAGTCACAGTAGATATGTCGAAAGTTCTTACAGAGCTTAAGAAAAAAAATATTAGAATATATAAAAACAAAATAGCTTTTGTGTATATCGAGGCAATTGATCCAGACGACGCTTGTAAAAAAGCGATAGAAGAGATTTGCCAAAATATTTACAAGCTAAAGAGGAATTCAACTAGGAAAAAATTCGTTATATTTATAAAAGACAATATTTCAGTTAAGAAGGTCGAGAGGATTAAACCAAATGGAAAATAAAAACGTTGTGATGGCTGCTCTATGTTTCTGTGTAGCTATTTCTATGGGTTACACTCTTTACCAGCAACAGGTAGTAATTGACAGACAAGAGCAGGATATGGCCTTTATTAAAGAGCATCTTGAGGACATATACGGAAACAGCGCAAGAGAGAATGCTCGAACTTACACCATAATGGATACGATTATTAGAATCTTCCATTACGCTAAACCGCACAAAGGACCAACTTGGAATTGTCCAGAATGCTCTGAAATTCACGATAAGTCTAAGGGAGAAGGTAAAACTAAAACTAAAGAAGCCGTTATTATCAGAGAAGAACCAACTGTTAAAGTTGATGCTGGAACTGCCGCTTTAGCCGTTGCTTTGCAGAATGTGCATAAGCACTCGGTGATGCGAGACACGGCTATTATACAAAATGTTTTAAGGACGCAGCACCATCTTAAGATGCACAAGCAGAAACATAAGATGTGTCCTGACTGTCTTAGCAATAATAGTCAAGAAAATTTGGTTTCAAAATGAGGAACTTCAACGATCCGGTCTACAAAGACTGGAGAATCAAAGTTTTAAAACGAGATAGATTTAAATGCCAAATGCCGGGATGTAGCAAGCGTAAATGCAAACTTCAGGTACACCACATAAAAAAGTGGAGTACTGCATCCGGTCTAAGGTATGAAACATCTAATGGGATATCTTTGTGTTATATGTGCCACAAAGAGGTTACAAATAAAGAACATTTTTATGAGGCGCTATTATCTGATATAGCTTGGAGAAATGAAAAAGGTTCCTAATTATACTGTCATAAAAGACACAAGAGAAAAAGACGGATATTTCTTTAAGCCGTATGATCGCTGCGAGGGAATGGTTGTTGAAACCATGAAGACGGGCGACTATACCATAAAGGGATGTGAAGACATTATATGCATAGAGCGTAAGGCTAGCACGGCTGAAATATCTACTAACCTTGGAAGAAAAAAGAAGCCTTTTCAGAATGAGATGGAAAGAATGAAGGATTTTAGATTCTCATTCTTGGTATGTGAATTTGATATGGACGATATAATTAATTTTCCAGAGAACTCTGGAATTCCCAAAGCCCAACAATCTAAGGTAAAGGTTACCGGAAGATATATGCTGAAGTCTTTGTTAGAGTTTCAGATGTGGTATGACACAAAAATACTTTTCTGTGGAAGTAAGCATAACGCATTTCTTGTAACAAACAGTATCTTCAAAAGAGTAAATGAATTAGTTCATGCGGAAAAAAATCAATGAAGCTAGAAGATGCTTGGCTGAATATAGACGTAGAAGAAGACTCTCTGTTTGATCCGGTAGATTTTATATTTAGACAAGGAAACACAGACGACTTACACTTGAGGTTGTCTTGGTTGATGATGCAGCCAGAATATTTCTCAATGGTCTGCAAGCAAATATTTAATATAGATTTACTCCCAGTTCAGGCTTTGATGCTAAAAGAAATGTGGAACAGAAAGTTTCCCATGCTTATAGCGAGTCGTGGCTTCGGTAAATCTTTTGTCCTCTCACTCTATTCGATGATGAGGGCTTTTTTTATGCCCCGACGCAAGATTGTTATTGTGGGTGCTGCCTTCCGACAATCTAAAGTTTTGTTTGAGTATATGGATACGATATGGAAAAATGCCCCCATACTAAGAGATCTTTCTAGCACCAATAGTGGTCCCAGAAGAGATGTCGACAGATGTGTGATGCATATAGGCGACAGCACTATTACATGCCTCCCTCTCGGTGATGGCAGTAAGATCAGAGGTCAGCGAGCCAACGATATTGTGGCGGATGAATTCGCATCTATTCCTCGTGAGATTTTTGAAAATGTGGTTGCTGGTTTTGCCGCAGTTAGTTCTTCTCCTGTTGAAAATGTCAAAAGAATAGCCGCTGGAAAGAAGGCTAAAGAACTCGGAAAAGAACAAGAAGCCATTAAAGAAGACGAGCTAGTAAAAGCTAACCAAATTATTTTATCCGGTACTGCTTACTATGATTTTAACCATTTCGCAGAGTACTGGAAGAAGTGGAAGGCGATAATAAACAGTAAAGGAAATCCTTCTAAATTAAAAGAAATATTTGGAGATGATGAGGAGCTTCCTTCTGGGTTTGACTGGAAAGAATATAGTATTATTAGAATCCCGTATGAGTTGCTTCCAGAGGGTTTTATGGACGCTGCTCAAGTGGCTAGATCAAAGGCCACTGTTCATTCTGGCATTTATCAGATGGAGTTTGGGGCGTGTTTTACGACAGATAGTCAAGGGTTCTTCAAGAGATCTCTGATAGAGTCTTGCGTTGTTAAGAAAAATGAACCAGTTGTTTTGCCTAGTGGTGAGGTATTTTTTGAATCGGTATTAAGAGGAGATCCAAATAAGAGATATGTTTTTGGTATAGACCCTGCTTCCGAAGTTGACAACTTTAGTATCATAGTTTTGGAGCAGCACGTAGATCATAGTAGAATAGTGCATTGTTGGACTACCAATAGAAGTGAGCATAAAGACAAGTTAAAGAGGGGTTTGGTAAAAGAGAGCGATTTTTATTCTTATTGCTCAAGAAAGATACGAGATTTAATGAAGCTCTTTCCATGTGAAAGGATTGCTTTGGATGCTCAAGGCGGCGGTATTGCCATTATGGAAGCTCTTCATGACCCAGATAAAATTCAGGATGGAGAACTTCCTATCTGGGAAATAATAGATGACGACAAGGAAAAGGATACGGACGGAAATCCGGGTTTACATATATTAGAAATGTGTCAGTTTGCAAAAGCGGACTGGGTATCAGAAGCTAATCACGGAACAAGAAAAGACTTTGAAGATAGAGTGCTATTGTTTCCGTACTTTGATTCCGTTAGTCTAGGCTTGGCCTTGTCTGATGATAAAATGACTAAGAGAAAAATGGACACCTTGGAAGATTGTGTTATGGAAATAGAGGAGTTAAAAAACGAGTTGTCCCTCATTATGATGAGTCAAACCCCTTCAGGTAGAGATAAGTGGGATACGCCGGAAATTAAGTTGCCGGGGGGAAGAAAGGACCGTTTGAGAAAGGATAGGTATTCGGCTTTAATTATGGCCAATATGGCTGCCAGAACTATGCGTAGGACTCCACCGCCCATAGATTATGAGAGTGTTGGGGGGTTTGTGGGAGGTCTGCAATCCAAAGAAGAGGGGCCAATGTTTATGGGTCCATCTTGGTGGACGGAAAAAATGAAGGATGTGTATTGAATTTGGTGTAGTATATTATAATTGCAATCCGAATGTAATCCCATTACAGGAATTAGATAATGGCAGACGAGATAATCAAAAATCACTCTCCAGAACCAGCCTTTGTAACTTGGAATAGTGAATCCGAGAAGCATCAGGCTTTGGGCAGTTTTTCTGAATCTGTAGATTATTATGATGGCATTCAGAAGGCACAAGCTTTTGGGTATCGTAATTTTCTAGATATAGAGCCAAACAGGTCTGTTCGTCCAGAGTTTGGTAGACAGGATTACAATAGATTTAGAGCTTCTGAAGCGACCCCGAAAAGACAAAAAGATATCATCAAGATGTGTATGGATGCCTATGATAGAGTGGGTATTATTCGTAACGTTATAGACTTGATGGGTGACTTTTCATCTCAGGGGATTACATTAGTACATCCAAATAAAAACATAGAGAAGTTCTACAAGAAGTGGTTCTCTAAGGTTAACGGCAAGGCGAGATCAGAAAGATTTCTCAACACTCTTTATAGATGTGGCAACGTCATAGTTAAGAGGCGTACCGCCAAGTTAAGTGCGCGTAAAGAGCAGGAGATGCGAAAGACTGCCGCCGCCCCCGATATGAAGATAGAAGATATCAAGGTGCAGAGCAGGGTTATTCCTTGGCAATATGATATTTTAAACCCCTTGTCTGTAGAGGTAATCGGAGATGATTACCTGTCAACTTTTGTCGGGCAACCTAGGTTTGCGTTACGTGTGTCTAAGATGGTTCGTAACATGGTCAATGACAAGGTTGGAAATAACAAATATCTCTTGTCAGCACTGCCAAAGGACATAAGTCAAAGACTCAAAAACGGTGATCAGCTTATTCCTCTAGACGAGGAAAAGGTGTCTGCTTATTATTATAAAAAAGATGATTGGATGCTTTGGTCCAATCCAATGATCTACGCTATCTTAGACGATATTATGATGCTAGAAAAAATGAAGCTAGCTGATATCGCCGCGTTAGATGGAGCCATTTCCAATATCAGGCTTTGGAAACTTGGTAGCCTAGAAGAAAAGATTCTCCCGACGAAAGCCGCCATCAACAAGCTAAGAAATATTCTTGCTAGTAATGTTGGTGGGGGAACTATGGATCTCGTATGGGGTCCAGAACTTGACTTCAAAGAATCCAGCACGCAGGTTTTCCGGTTCTTGGGGGAAGAAAAATATAAGCCAGTTCTAAATAATATCTATGCAGGACTTGGTATTCCTCCAACTCTAACCGGTCTGGCTAGTAATGGTGGAGGATTCACAAACAACTTTATCTCCCTTAAGACTTTAGTTGAAAGACTGGAGTATGGTAGAGATGTTTTGACTGAGTTTTGGAATTCGGAAATTGAAATTGTTCAAAAGGCTATGGGATTTAGATTTCCAGCAAAGATTCATTTTGATCAAATGATTCTATCCGATGAAGCAGCAGAAAAGACTCTGTTGATTCAATTGGCAGATAGAAACATTGTTAGCGATGAAACCATTGTAGAAAGATTCGGTGAGCTTCCAGAGATCGAAAAGATCAGGGTTAAGAGAGAGGCAAGAAGTAGAAACATGGAAACTTTGCCATCTAAAGCCAGCCCATATCACAATCCGCAACACAGAGAAGATTTGGAGAAAATTGCTTTGGGTAAAGATACGGTTGCTCCACACGATCTCGGTATAATTCCAGCCGACGAAGCCGGGGATCATCCTCTTACCATGCCTGCTGACCGGCCAAAATATGATAAGGCAGAGGAAGAAAGAAAGCTCAAGGAAGAGAGAGATTTTCAAATGCAGCAGAAGCAGAAGCCTGTTGGTCGGCCCGAAGACGGCAGACCGAGAAATTCTAAAGACCAGCAAAAAAGAAAGCAAAAAGAAGTTAAACCGAGAACTAGCGCTGATCTAGTTAATATTATTTTATGGGCTAACGATGCTCAGAAAAAAATTGCTGATCTCATAACTCCAGCCCTCCTTTCTCACTACGACAAAAAAAATGTACGCAGTTTAACTAAGTCTCAAATGGATGAACTAGAATATATTAAGCTGTGCGTTTTGTGCGGCATGCAGCCGTATATGGAGGTAGATCCAACGGTCGTTAAGGAATTGTTGGACGATGGTACTCCCATTACCGCAGAAATGACATCCGCCTGTAAAAATCTAAAGCAGGATTTTGTGGAGTTGAATGAAAAGCAGCCCTCTATAGAAGAAATGCGTCAAATTCAATCGTCTGCTTATGCCATCTCTATGGAAAATAAGTGAAAAAAAGTGATTTTTTTCAAATGTGGTGTATATTTTTTGTAGAGGTAATACAAAATGAATATATATCCCAAAGAAATAGCGGATGGCCTTGAGTCATCTTTAGCAAAAGCTGGTGCAATTAGTTACGCATCTGTTGCATGTGCTTATGTTCCTTCTGAGGAACAGGTGGAGAGGGCAAAACTTCTGGCTACTAAGTCACAGGGGAAAAGTAATTTAAATCAGGTTGATTTATATTATCTAAATTCTGTGCTAGTTTCTACCGGCTGGAATAAAAACGACGATGTCTTTGACATTGCAGAAACTTGGGCCGCAAGAAATACTCCAGAAGATAAACAGTTTAACTTTATGCACGATGAATCGGATATCATCGGGCATATTACCGCAAACGTTGTTACTGATTTTGAGGGCAATGTTATCAGTGACGACCAAACCGAAGTTCCAGAGTCCTTCAATATTGTAACAAGCGCAGTGCTATACAATAGTTGGAGTGATCCAGAATTAAAAGAACGCATGGAAAGGCTTATCGCTGAAATTGAAGATGGTAAATGGTTTGTATCCATGGAATGCTTATTTAATAATTTTGATTACGCTGTAGTTTCTCCCGAAGGTAACAACCAGATTGTCCAGAGAGACGAGGCTTCAGCATTTTTGACTAAACATTTGAGGGCTTATGGTGGTACTGGTGAGTATGAAGGCTACAAAGTGGGGCGTATGCTGAGAAATATTTCATTTTCTGGTAAGGGCTTAGTAAATAATCCGGCTAATCCAAGAAGCATCATACTTTCTAATACAACCAATCCTTTTCAAAACTCTAAAGCAACGCTTATTAGTGACACTAATATCAAGGAGATTAATATGTCCGACGATAGTTTGCGAACGCAGGTGGACGAGCTAAAGGCTGAACTTGCTGGTGCAAGGGAAGCTGCGGAATCCGCCAAAAAAGAAATTCTTGCAAAACAAGAAGAAGAAGTTAAGGCTCAGGTAGAAGCTTTTGAAGCTACTATTTCTGAAAAAGATGAAGCTGCTGCCGCTCTTGAAGCACAGCTTACAGAAGCTACTGAGAAGACTGAAGCTCTAGAAGCCGAAGTCACTCAGAAGCAAGAAGAGCTTACAGAAGCTCTAGCGAAGATTGAGGCTCACGAAGTCGAAATTAAGCTAGCTGCCCGTAAGGCTGCTCTGGTCGAAGCTGGTGCAGAAGAAGTAGAGGAAATCATCGAAAAGTTTGCTAGCGCAGACGACGAAATGTTCGATGAAATTGTTGCTCTACTAACTGCAAAGTGGAATGACAAGAAGAAGAATGAAGAAGACGATGAAGAAAAAGATGAAGCTTCGGTCGTCGAAACTGTTTCTGACGAGGAGATTGATGAAGCAGAAGCTACTGCTGACTCCTTAGAAGAAGTTGAAGAAAGCGCTGAAGAGATCGCCCTAGCAGACACTGTTGAAGACGACTCTGTCGTTTCGGCAAGATCTACTGCTAGTGAGTGGTTGGAGAGCAACGTTCTTCGTTCAACAGCTAACTTAGACAATAACTAATAAGGAGTAAACAATATCATGGCTCTTAAATCAGACAGACATGAACTACAGACCGATATCAGTTTCTTTATGGATGAAGCTGCTACCAGAGGCGGTGTTGTAAGTCACGGTTCGACCACTGGTTCTGGTGCTGCTATGGATCAGGGTAAAGCTGTAGTAACCTACGCCGCTGTACCTTCAGGCAAGGTCGCTGTTGGCCTACTGCTCAACGACATGGTTGATATCGACCTCACCCGCCAGCACGTTAACTGGCACAAGGATGAGATCGCTAGGGGTGGCAAGGTTACCCTGCTAACCAGAGGTTGGGTTGTAACTAGTAGCATTGAAGGCACTGCTCCCAGTGCTGGAGATCCTGCTTATCTAGCTCACAGTGGTAATCTCGCTGCGTCAGACTTGTCTAACGACGACACCGATGCTGATGGTTCAACAAGAGTTGTTGGCCGATTCTTGTCCGGTGCTGACGAAGATGATTACTATAAGGTAGCTATCGACCTTCCTAACAACAATGTCTAATCAGCTTCTAAGCTAAGGAGATAAAACGATATGGGTACTAACATGAACAGACCCGACGAAAAGTTTATCGAACTGCTAAAACTTTCTGGCAGTTCAGAGAAAGGCGTAGCTTTAGATGCCCAACGAGAAATTGCGAAGGCTCTAGAGCTACCTCTACGTAAGGGCGTCCTTCTAGGTGATGTGGTTACAAGCATTTTTGAAACCATCGCTATGGAACCCGGAACCACCACAGAGTTCCCCTTGGATCTCTTGGCTCCCGGTGAAGAAGACCAGTACGTTGCCTACACCAATCCCGGCCACGGACGTATTCCAGAACGTCACGTCGAAGGCGATTATGTCATGGTCCCGACCTATGGCATTAGTTCTTCGATTGATTTTCTTCTGCGATATGCTCGTGAGGCTCGCTGGGACGTTGTTGGCCGTGCGCTACAGGTACTTGAAGCCTCATTCGTTAAGAAGATTAACGATGATGGCTGGCACACCCTTCTAGCCGCTGCTGTGGACCGCAACATTTTGGTTTACGACAGTGACGCTGCGGCTGGCCAGTTTACTAAGAGACTAGTTTCTCTTATGAAGACTGTCATGCGTCGTAACGGCGGTGGGAACACGGCCTCAGTGAACCGTGGTCGCTTGACCGATATGTTCCTGAGTCCCGAAGGTCTTGAAGATATCCGTAACTGGGGCATCGATCAGGTAGACGAAGTAACTCGTCGCGAGATCTATGTATCTGCCGATGATGGCGCGCCTCTTACGAGAATCTTCGGTGTTAATCTTCACGATCTCGATGAGTTCGGTGAAGGTCAAGAATACCAGCTATTCTTTGACGTTGACCTAGCCGGTGGGCTACAGTCAGCCGACAAGGAATTGGTCATTGGTCTTGATCTTGGCGCGAACGACAGTTTCATCATGCCGATGAAGCAGGAAATCCAGATCTTTGAAGATGACACTCTTCACCGTCAGCAACGACAGGGTTACTACGGTTGGGCCGAAATGGGCTTCGCAGTCCTAGATAACCGCAGAGTTATCGCGGCGTCCTTCTAAGAAGCTCGCTTGCTGACATAAGAAGCCGCCTCCTTGATAAAAGGGGGCGGTTTTTTTTATAAACGGTGTATAATACTTTAGGAATCATTTCTATTGCAATGGAATTGATGCAGGCAATTTATATATACTCGCAATATACTGGGAGATGTGATGGCTCTTAAAGTAGTTGACAGAGTAAAAGAAACTACCACAACAACCGGTACGGGAACTGTAAATTTAGCTGGTGCGGCTACTGGTTTTAGAACATTCGTAGCGGGTGTTGGTGATGGTAACACTACATACTATGCAATTACAGATGCTAATGGTACTGCGTGGGAAGTTGGTCTAGGCACAGTCACTGATGCTTCCCCAGACACGCTGGCTAGAACAACCCTTCTTGCCAGTAGCACTGGTAGTAAAATTAGTCTTAGTAGTGGTACGCATACAGTATTTGCCACCTATCCGGGCAGTAAAGCTGTTTTTACAGATGCCGATGGTCACATTGTTCCTCTGTCAGATGATGCGGTTGATCTAGGAACTTCTTCAGTAGAATTTAGAAATGCCTATTTTGACGGCACCGTTACTTCAGATGCTTTTGCGGGTCCGCTTACTGGCGATGTAACAGGAAATGCTGATACCGCTACAACTTCCACAAACATTACAGCCTCGGCTAACAACTCAACAGACGAAACAGTTTATCCAACTTTTGTTGACGGCGCTACTGGCACTCAGGGAATCGAAACAGATACGGGTCTCACCTATAATCCCAGCACCGGCACTTTTACTTCTACTGTATTTGTTGGAGCTTTGACAGGTAATGCCAGCGGTAGTTCTGGTAGCTGTACGGGCAACGCGGCGACAGCGACAGCTTTGGAGACCGCTAGAACTATCAACGGAACTTCGTTTGATGGTACTGCTAATATAACTATAACTGCGGCAGGTAGTACTTTATCTGATACTGTTACGGTTGCTAAGGGTGGTACTGGGGCTACTACCCTAAACAATCTTATAACCCTCGGGACTCACACTACTGGCAACTATGTAGCTACTATTGCTGGTACATCTAATGAGATTGAGGTTAGTGGGTCTGGAAGCGAAACGGCTACTATAACTATAGGACTTCCAGACGACGTAACCATTGCGGGGGACTTAACTGTTAACGGAGATACCGTCACAGTTAATACGGCCACTCTTAGTGTTGAAGACCCGTTAATTATATTGGCCAGTGGAAATAACGCAGCCGACAGTGTTGACATTGGTTTCTATGGTCTTTACGACACTTCTGGTAGCCAAGATCTTTATGCGGGACTATTTAGAGACGCTAATGACTCTGGTAAGTTTAAGCTCTTTAAAGACTTACAAGCTGCACCAACAACAACCGTCAATGTTTCAGGAACAGGTTATGCCGTAGCTACTCTGGTTGCCAATATAGAAGGGGATGTCACCGGCGACGTAACTGGAAACGCTGATACGGCAACATTAGCTACCAGTTTTACTGCGTCTGCAAATAACAGCACAGATGAAACCGTGTACCCAGTTTTTGTAGACGGGGCAACTGGAACACAGGGCGCTGAAACTGATACTGGGTTTACCTATAATCCAAGCTCTGGGTTACTCACTATTGCTGGTGAGCTTGATGCTGGGTCACTAGATATATCGGGTAACGCTGATATTGACGGAACTTTAGAGGCAGATGCTTATACTGTGGATGGAGTGGCTCTTAATGAGTACATTGCTGATACTGTTGGGGCAATGGTTGGGTCTAACACAGAAACAAATATTACAGTTACTTATGAAGATGGCGATAATACTTTAGATTTCGTAATAGGTACTCTTAATCAAGATACAACAGGCACTGCTGATAACATTACGGTTTCAGCTAATGATTCTACAGATGAAACAGTTTATCCTATATTTGTAGATGGTGCCACTGGAAGTCAGGGAGCAGAAAGTGATACAGGGTTCACATACAATCCTTCTAGTGGTCTTTTAACAATCTCAGGAGAGTTAGATGCAGGGTCACTTGATATTTCAGGTAATGCTGACATAGATGGTACTTTAGAAGCTGACGCAATCACAGTTGATGGGGTAGCCCTTAATGAATATATTGCTGACACTGTAGGAGCTATGGTTGGCAGCAACACTGAGACAAACATAGCTGTTACTTATGAAGATGGTGACAATACTCTTGATTTTGTTATTGGAACCCTTAATCAAGACACAACTGGGACCGCAGACAATTTTACTGTAAGTGCCAACAACAGCACTGACGAAACTGTGTACCCTGTATTTGTGGATGGTGCGACCGGTTCACAAGGGGCTGAAACAGACACGGGGCTAACGTATAATCCAAGTAGTGGGCTTCTTACGGCTGCTGCGTTTAGCGGGCCGTTGACCGGTAATGTTACGGGTAACGCTAGCGGAACTGCTGCTACTGTTACTGGTGGCACTCAGGCTGCTATTACGTCTGCTGCAAACTTGGTGACCGTTGGGACTATTGGCACGGGCGTATGGCAGGGCACAGCCGTTGCTTTAGCGTATGGTGGTACTGGACTTGTTGGTGCGACAGATGGAAAAATAGTTGTTGCGGATGGTTCTGGCGCTCCGGTTGCGGTACAAGCATTTACCGCTAATGATGGTACGCTTAAGCATGAAGTCGGTGGAATAGAGGCTGACATATCTGGTATTGCCGTAGGTGATATACTAGCAGGAACTGGTTCTGGAGCAATTGGCATTGTCACCTCTACCGGACATAGCGACGGTGACGTTCTTACCCTACAGGCCGATGGAACTGCCGATTGGGAAACTGCTAGTAGCGGTGGAATGACAGCGTTTATCCTCGAAGATGATGATGGAACTGAAGTTTCTATTTCCAATGCCGAGGAAATTAAATTCATTGGCTCCGGCATTACCACCAATTGGACGGATACCACTCCCGGTAGTGATGGTGATCCGTTCGATATGACGTTTACTGTTGATGCGGATCAGACTGGAATCACTTCTATCTTGGCTACCGACCTTAAGATTGGCGAGGATGACCAAACAAAAATCGACTTTGAAACCGCCGACGAAATTCATTTTTATGCGGCTAGTGTCGAACAGGTATATCTTGGCGATAATATTTTTGGCCCACAATCTGATAGCGATGTTGATCTAGGAACTACCGGAGTTAGATGGAAAGACGCTTTTGTCGATTCAATTACAGTAACTGGTGAAATAGACGGAGCTTCATTAGATATTTCAGGTAACGCGGATATTGACGGAACTTTGGAAGCAGATGCAATCACTATCGGCGGAACTAATGTAGTTACAGGTAGTTTAATAACAACTCTGGGAACTGTAAGTGCTGGAGTTTGGCAAGGAACTGCCATTGCCTCCTCATACATTGCTGCCGACGCCATCGATGGCAGTAAACTCGCTGACAACGCTGTTAATAGCGAACATTATACAGATGGTTCTATTGATACCGCTCATATAGGCGATCTACAGGTAACGACCGCAAAGATAGCAGCAGACGCTATAACAGGCGCGAAGATAGCCGATGATACAATAGATTCAGAACACTATGCAGCAGCTTCAATTGACAATGAACATCTAGCTGATGATGCAGTTGGAACTGCTGAAATTGCTGATGATGCTATTACTTCGGCTTTAATAGCTGATGATGCAATTGTAAGTGCGGCTATTGCCGACGATGCAGTCTTAACTGCCCACATTGCCGATGACCAAATTACAGCAGCTTTAATGGCAGACAATAGTATTGACTCTGATATGTACGTAGATGGGTCGATTGACACGGCACACATTGCTGACAATCAAGTCACCCTCGCGAAGATCGCGACTATAACCGACGAGCGCATACTGGGCCGAGTCGACAACAGCACTGCCACCGTCGCGGAGCTTACCAAGGCACAAGTCCTGACAATGCTCAATGTCGCAGACGGAGCAACCGCCAGTGCCGGTACTGTGACCTCGGTCACTGCCGGTGCAGGAATGACCCAGTCGGGAACGGCTTCAGTCAACCCGACACTCGACGTGGTTGGTGGCGACGGTATTACAGCCAATACTAACGACGTAGCAATTACAGCGGCTCAGACCACTATCACAAGTATCTATAATTCATCTTTAGTAGTTGGATATGGTTCATCTGATGCAAATATAAACTTTGGTACTGATAATCAGATTACTTTTGATATTGATGGTACGGGACAGGCAGTATTAAAGGATGGAATGTTCCATCCTGTAACTGATAGTGATGTAGATTTAGGTAAAAGTGATAAATATTGGAAAGACGCTTATATTGATACAATAACAACAACTGGAACTATTACAGCAGGAGGTGCTGTAACGTCTAATGCTGGCATTGTGGTTGACAACATTACAATTGATGGTACGGAAATTGACTTAAGCT
>VTLG01014794.1_pt1 | contig 26018 bp, 36 predicted proteins | sample 4694571 | NCBI WGS metagenome assembly VTLG01 (sample SAMN12604809, study PRJNA352737) | marine metagenome | biome: ENVO:00000447; feature: ENVO:00000209|ENVO:00000569|ENVO:01000036; material: ENVO:00002151; isolation source: viral sequences binned using virsorter ...
ACAATACAGGAGATGTTATAGATAGAAACGAATTTAGGGCTGATATTTTTATCAAACCTGCTCGTTCTATTAATTTCATTCAACTTAACTTTATTGCTACTAGAACAGGCGTTGCCTTTTCAGAAGTAGCAGGCGCATAGGAGGGATTAGAAAATGGCAAGTATTAATGATTTTAAAGCCCGACTAGCAGGCGGTGGCGCTAGAGCCAATCAGTTTAAGGTAACAATGCCTTTTCCTGGTTACTCGGCTGTTGGAGGAGAAACATCTGACCTAGCATTTTTATGTACGGCAACATCTATACCGGGACAAACACTTACAAATGTGGCTGTTCCTTTTAGAGGTCGTGTACTAAATATCGCTGGCGATAGAACATTTAATCCGTGGTCGGTAACTGTACTTAATGATACTGATTTTAAATTATATAGAGCATTTGAAAGATGGATGAACGGTATAAACAACATGACGGACAACGAAGGATTAACAAATCCTGTTGACTATCAAGTTGATGTATTTGTTGACCATTTAGATAGAAATGGCGCAACTCTAAAAAGTTATACTTTAAGAGGTGCTTACCCAACTACTTTAGATGATATTGCTTTGTCATATGCGACAAACAATGCTGTTGAAGAATTTGGTTGCTCATTAACATATCAGTATTTTGAAACAGATACTACTACATAAACTAAACAAGTTATAAGGAAAATATAATATGGTAGAATTACTTGGCTTCCAAATAACGAGAAATAACGAAAAGGAGAAGCCCGCTGAAGCAAAACAAGCCTTCACGGTGCCTTCTCCTGATGACGGTACAACAACTATATCTGCTGGCGGTTACTTTGGCCAATACTTGGATATGGAAGTTACTGCAAAGAATGATATTGATTTAATTAAACGATATCGTGAGATTGCACAGCACCCAGAATGTGATATGGCTGTTGAAGATATCATCAATGAGGTTATTGTTTCGGATGAAAGAGATACCTCGGTGTCTTTATCACTAGATAAATTAGCAATATCAGAAAATATTAAAACAAAGATTCGTGATGAATTTGAAGAAGTTATGCGATTATTAAACTTTGACGAAAAAGGTCACGATATTTTTAGAAGATGGTATGTAGATGGTCGTATTTACTTTCACAAAGTTATTGACCCAAAAAGTCCACGAAAAGGACTTACAGAAATAAGATATATAGACCCACGAAAAATTAAAAAAGTTCGTGAGGTTTCTAAAAAAAGAGATTCAAAAGGTAAAGGTATTGAAATTATAGAAACAACTGCCGAATGGTTTGTCTATAATGAAAAAGGAATATCATCAGCAAACTCAAACGCTGGTTTAAAAATTGCTGCTGATTCAATATGTTATGTAACATCAGGTGTTATTGACCAAACTAAAAATATGGTTATGGGTCATTTACACAAGGCAATTAAACCTGTTAATCAATTAAGAATGATTGAGGATGCCGTTGTTATTTACAGAATAGTAAGAGCGCCTGAAAGAAGAATATTCTATGTTGATGTAGGTAATCTGCCAAAAGTAAAAGCAGAATCTTATTTAAGAGATGTTATGGCAAGATATAGAAATAAACTTGTCTATGACGCTTCTACTGGTGAGATTAGAGATGACAGAAAACATATGTCAATGCTTGAAGATTTTTGGTTACCTCGTAGAGAAGGTGCAAAAGGTACCGAAGTTTCTACACTTGCAGGTGGTCAAAATCTTGGTGAGATTGCTGATGTGCAATACTTTCAAAAGAAATTATATAAATCTTTGAATGTGCCTATTTCTAGAATGGAATCAGAAAATGGTTTTAATTTAGGAAGAGCTGCAGAAATTACTAGAGACGAATTAAAGTTTACTAAATTTGTTCAAAGATTAAGAAAAAGATTTACTCAATTATTCCATGATATACTTAAAACACAATTAGTTTTAAAAGGTATTATTACAATAGAAGATTGGGCTAGATTAAAAGAACATATACAGTATGACTATCTAAAAGATGGATATTTCTCTGAATTAAAGAGTGCTGAAATATTAAGAGAGAGATTAAATCTTGCAAATGAAGTTAGTCCATACATTGGTAAATATTTTTCTGTTGAATACATTAGAAAAAATGTATTGAGACAAAGCGATGAAGATATCATTGATATTGACAATCAGATTCGCAAAGAAATTAAACAAGGTATTATCGCAAGTCCAGAAGGCGCTCAGATAGAAGATGATGATGATACCGATATAAATATAGGAGATAATTAATTATGTCAGATGATAATGTAAAAACAATGGTTGATTCTCTTGCAGACGGCGATAATATCGCAGCTCAAGACGCTTTCAAAAGTGCTTTACAAGATAAAATTGGTTCAGCACTAGATGATAAAAGAATGACTGTTGCAAATGATTGGTTGAACGCAGCTCATGAAACAGAAGATTTAGAAAAAAATTCTGAAATGAGTGGGACACCTCAAGAAGCAGAACCTGCTCAAGAAGCAGAGCCTGTTGAACAGGAACCTGCTCAAGAACCTGTTGAAATAGACAATGATGAGGAACCAAATGAACAACCTGTCGTTTCAGAAGTTTAAAAATCAAATATCTGAACGAAGGTATGGTGGACCTAAAAAAGGTAAGGCGTATAAAACATTATCGCCAAAGATGAAGGCTGCTGTAGATGATGTTTATAGTATGATTGATAAGACCTCTGACCCTCTTATAGGAAAAGTTGAAGGTATTATTAGTCAAGTGGCTAAAAAACATGGTATTAATGTATCAAGTATAGAAAAATACATTGATAGCGAAACAATAAAGTAAGGAAATAAAAAATGGCAATTGCAACAAGAACACTAAAAGATAGTAAGTTAGAAACTGGTAGTGGTGCTCAAGGTGGTAAAGTTACTGTTCTAGTAAATATGGACGATAACACTACTGCTGACTCAAACATACTTGACGCAAGTGGTTTGGCAGGACACGCTAACGGTGCAAAGTTAGATATCACTAGAATTTGGTGGAGTTTAGTTCAAGGTACTGCTGATGACAATACAGGTCATGTACAGATACAATTTAAAGGTGCTTCATCGGATACTGTGGCGATTCAACTTGCTGGTACAGGACACTATGATGGTACTGCTGGTAAGATTACTAACAATGCGACTAATACAACAGCGACTTCAGGAGATTTAGAGTTAACCGCTCTTGGTACTTCTGGATTTGTTCTTATCGAATTAAGAAAAGACGAATCATTTACTGCATAGTAGATAGGATTTTCTATGGCGATTACGAACACAGCTATTGTTGATACCACTTCGAAATATATTGTACAATCGAAGGGTATCAAGGATGAAACAGACCAGATAGTAGCTGATGGTGAAAAATTAAAAAATGGCACAAACGAATCAAAGTTATGTTTGATTGAGTGTCATTTTCAAATAAAAGGCACAGGCACTTTAAAATTAAGTGCTGAGAGTGAAGATGATGATTTGAGTTTTACTGGGAATGGTAAGTATGGATTACGACCTGACGAAGTAAAATTTGGAAATGATAAACAAATAAAATTAACAACGGACTCAAATGTTGAGAGTTACTTGTTAATTACAGAGTTTAGGAGAAAATAATATGGCAGATGTTGTTACAACACAAACATTGGTAGATACTGTTGGAGTAAAAACAGTAGTAAAGATGACTAATATAAGCGATGGTTCAGGTGAAACACTTGTAACTAAAATGGATGCTAGTGCTTTAAATTTTATGTCTGAGGATGCTGAAAGAGTTATCTCAAAGATATACTGGTCAGTAAATACAACAAATGGTAAATCAGGCGTAGAGTTATTATGGGCAGGTAGTGGGACAAGTGCTGCTAATGCAACAATAGGATTTTTTTCTGGTCGTGGTTTTCACGATTACTTTACTGCTGGTAATACTATTCCTAACAACGCAACATTGACAGCGAATACATCTCCTGCAGGTGATATTTTATTATCAACAAAAGGTTTTGTTGCAGGTGATAATTATACTATTATTTTAGAAGTGAGATAATGGCAAAAAAGAAAAAGGATTATTCTAAAGCAATTCTAGAAAGAATTGTAGGAACAAAATCGAAGTCTGATTTAGCTGAAAAGTTTAAAGAGGCTTTCGCTGAAAAGTATGGGATTAAAAAAGAAGAAATGAAAAAAGGTATTGTAGATAAGATTTACAACAATAAAGAAAAGGTGGAGAAATGAAACTAATTACAGAAACAATTGAAAATATCGAAGTCTTAACCGAAGACAAGGCTAACGGTAAAAAAGATTATAAGATTCGTGGCGTCTTTATGCAGGCTGATATCAAAAACCGTAATGGTAGAGTTTATCCTGTTGACACTTTAGCAAAAGAAGTTAAAAGATATACGAATGAATTTATAAACAAGAAGCGTGCTTTTGGTGAACTTGGACATCCAGACGGACCAACAGTAAATTTAGAGCGTGTTTCACATATGATTACTAGTCTTAAACCAGAAGGTAAAAACTTCATTGGAGAAGCAAAAGTAATGGATACTCCTTACGGGAAAATCGTTAAGAATTTAATTGACGAGGGTGCTCAATTAGGTGTATCTTCAAGAGGTATGGGATCTATTCAACAATCTCAAGGAAGAAATGTTGTTGGAAAAGACTTTTATCTTGCGACTGCAGCCGACATAGTTGCAGACCCATCGGCACCTGACGCTTTCGTAGAAGGCATAATGGAAGGTAAAGAGTGGGTATGGGACAACGGAGTACTGAAAAGTATGGAAGTTGAACAATACAAAGAAGAAATAGAAAGAACTAAACGCAAAGAACTTGCCGAAGTTAAAGCAAATATCTTCAAAGACTTCTTATCAAAGTTTTAAAACCTACGCAGCTTTTCAAAAAGCGTAGGGTTTAAGATGGTAAGATGTATAAATAATAGTAATAAGAAAAATTAATTAATTTTTAAATATTAAGGAGAGACCGAATGTCTGAAACCGAAGTAAAAAAAGAGTTAGATAAGGTAGAAGAGCAAAAAAATGCGGCTAACAAAGACGCTGCTCCTGCTGAACCTAACCACCTTAAAAATGACGCTGAAGATTTGGGCGCACCAGTAGTTAAACCTACTGACAGCAACCCAGACGCAACGAAAAAGGTATCTAAAGTATCGGACCAGGTTAATAAGGATGCGAAAGACGGATCTTTACCAAAAGACCAAAAACCATCTGGCATGAAAGAAGAAGAAACTGAAGTAAAAGGCGAAGAAAAAATCGCTGAAGATACTAAAGAAGAATCTACTGAAATGAATATTGACCTATCTGATGATGTTAAGGCATTAGTTTCAACAGACGCTGACCTATCCGAGGAATTCAAGGAAAAGGCTGCGACTATTTTTGAAACTGCTGTTAAAACAAGAATACAAGAACAGGTTAAAGTACTAGAGGCTCAGTATGAAGAAAAACTTTCTAAAGAAACTGAAACAGTAAAAGAAGCTATGGTCGAAAAAGTTGACTCATATCTAAACTATGTTGTTGAAGAATGGATGAAAGAAAATGAACTTGCAGTAGAAAGAGGTATCAGAACCGAAATCGCTGAGGACTTCATTACTGGTCTTAAATCTTTATTCAAAGAACATTATATTGATGTTCCAGAAGAAAAATATAATGTACTTGACGACTTAACAAACCAATCAAAAGATTTAGAAGCTAAACTTAACGAACAGATTGAAAAGAATGTAAATCTAACAAAAGAAGTTTCTGAATTTCATAAAAAACAAGCAATCGCTGAAGTTTCTGCTGATTTAGCAGATACAGAGGTAGAAAAATTTGTTTCTATGGCTGAAAATGTTGAGTACGATAGTGCTGATAAATTTAAGGAAAAGTTAGAGACTATTAAAGAATCTTACTTCCCTAAAACCAAATCAGAAGAAACTACATCAAAAGATGAAGTTGACTCTGTGGCGGCGAATGAACCTGCTGTTGAAGCAAGTTCGGATGCTATGGCTGCATATACAGCCGCAATATCTAAAAACCTTAAGGCGTTATAGTCTTGAAGTTTTTTAACAAATGTAAATAATAATAAGGAGAGATAAAAATGTATCTTACTGAAAACTTACAGGAAAAGTGGCAGCCAGTCCTAGAACATCCAGATTTGCCAAAAATCGAAGATGCTTATAAAAGAGCTGTAACTACTGTGATTCTAGAAAACCAAGAGAAGTCAGTTAGGGAAGACCGAAGCTTTATGGCTGAGGCTGCACCTACTAACGCTACTGGTTCTAATGTAGATAACTGGGATCCAGTTTTAATATCATTGGTTAGAAGAGCTATGCCAAATCTTATCGCATACGATATATGTGGCGTACAACCAATGTCAGGACCAACAGGTCTTATTTTTGCTATGAAATCAAGATTCGGTTCACAAGCTGGTGCAGAAGCACTATTTGATGAAGCGGACACAGATTTCTCTGCTAGAGACGCTGCTTCTGACACAGGATCACCTGACGCTCAATCAGGTACTAACCCTGCAACACTAAACGATTCACCATCTGCTGGAACTTACACAACTGGTTCTGGTATGACTACTGCTCAGGCAGAAACACTTGGTGATGGAACTGATGAGTTTGCTGAAATGGCTTTCTCAATCGACAAAGTAACTGTTACTGCAAAATCTAGAGCTCTAAAAGCAGAGTACACTATGGAACTTGCTCAAGACTTAAAAGCAATCCACGGTCTAGACGCTGAAACAGAATTGGCGAACATTCTATCAAGTGAAATTCTTGCTGAGATTAACAGAGAAGTAGTTAGAACAATTTACTCACACGCTAAAGCGGGTGCTCAAGTAAATACTACTACTGCTGGTATCTTTGATTTAGACACAGACTCAAATGGTCGTTGGTCAGTTGAGAAATTTAAAGGGTTATTGTATCAATTAGAGAGAGACGCTAACGCTATCGGTCAACAAACAAGAAGAGGCAAAGGGAACATAATCATTTGTTCTGCTGATGTTGCTTCTGCTTTACAAATGGCTGGTGTTTTAGATTACGCTCCTGCATTGAACACTAACTTAAATGTTGATGACACAGGTAATACTTTTGCTGGTGTACTAAACGGTAAATTCAAAGTATATGTTGATCCATATGCAGCGAATGTATCTGCTAGTCAATACTATGTAATTGGTTACAAAGGAACTTCACCTTACGATTCTGGTTTGTTCTATTGCCCATATGTTCCACTACAAATGGTGAGAGCAGTTGGTCAAGACAGTTTCCAACCAAAAATTGGATTCAAAACTAGATACGGAATGGTTCAAAATCCTTTCGCAACAAGTGCTGGTACTGGTGCTCTTGATAATTCAGGCGCAGTAGCTTCTAGTGCTCAAAACTTATATTACAGACGAGTTAAAGTTACTAACATTATGTAATTTCGATTCCTCTCGGATTAAAAAGGGCGCTTCGGCGCCCTTTTTTTTAGCCTTCTTTTTACTCTTATAAATAGTAGTATGACAACAACAAATGTAATAACTAGAGAGCCTTCAAAAAGAGACTATGCGAGTCCTGTACAGTTTAGATTTAAATGTACTAAACTTCCGACAGTAGAGTTTTTTGTACAAAGTGCTAATATACCTGGTATCACTTTAGGATCAGCACAACAAACTAATCCGTTGTATGATGTACCTTTACCTGGCGATAAAATAACTTATGATTCTTTAGATATGTCATTTCTTGTTGATGAAAATTTAAACAATTATAAAGAGATACATGATTGGATACTTGGTCTAGGTTTTCCTAGTAATAATACACAATTTCAAGATTTACAAGCTGACGGTAGTGATAGATTTCCTGGTTCAACAAGAAGTACAGCTGCAACAGGAACAAATACTCCACAACCTTTAAACGAAGGTGGTATATATTCTGACGCTACATTAACAGTTTTAAATAGTAAGAATATTGCAAAAACAGAAATAAGATTTGAAAATGTTTATCCGACATCTTTAGGTAGTTTAAGTTATGATGTAAGAGCAACCGATGTTGATTATTTAAATGCAACGGTTAGTTTTAACTATATGAATTATAAGATAGTACAAATCTCTACTACATAGTAGTAGTAAAAATATAGGATGGTATATTATGGCAACAGCGTTTTGCTTTGGTAATGGTAATTCACGCAAAGGTCTAAATCTAGACGACTTCAAAAAATACGGAACAGTAATAGGTTGTAATGCAATCTATCGGGATTTTACACCAGACATTGTTGTGGGATTAGACTCACGAATAGGCCATGAAATATATCGGTCAGGATATGCACATAAACATACTTGTTATCTAGGATACTGGACACCTGTGCCAATATTTGTTGCAAAAGAAATGTTAAAAACTATGGCAGATAAAACTGACATTGTTTGGAATGATAGTTTAGATGTTGTATATCATGGTGCTGATGGAGTGTTTACACTAACTAAAGGTCATAATCTAGGCATAACTTATATCACAGGAGTATCACATCCTGACAAGGTAAAAGATATAGAACCAGATGTAGATGGCTTTGCATATGCAACAGGTTCAAGAAGTGTACATTTGGCTTGTGAATTAGGTGCAAAAGAAGTTTATATTATTGGTCATGATTTGTATAGTTTAGATAATAAGATAAACAATATCTATGCAGGTACCGATTGTTATGCTGAAAAGAATGCTAATTATGCTAGACCTGATAATCCAGATGAAACATTTAACTGGATACTACAACATAAAAACACCTTTAAAAAATTTAAAGATGTTCAGTTTTATAAAGTAAATCTTAATAAGATTGGTACATCAGCAATAGATTGCGAAATAGAAGAATGGAAAGATTGTCCTAATCTTTCTTACATAACACAAAAAGAAATGGTTGAAAGCCTTGACAAATCTACCGAAAGGTGATATAATATCCGTATGACATTAGAAGAATTACAACAACAAGTAGATAAGGATTTTAAACTTGATGACACGGAACTAGATACCGAATCAGTTAAGATACCTTTACTACATAACAAATACTTACAACATTTTAATAAGTTTTCTTTATTATTGAAGAAGGCTGAATATGATTACAAAACTTTACAAAGACATAAATGGGAATACTATACAGGCAAATCTGATCCATCAGTTTATGCAGAGAAACCTTTTGACTTAAAAGTGTTAAAAGCAGATGTTCATATCTATATGGATTCAGATGATGAATTACAAAAGGCAGACCAAAAAGCTGCATACTTAAAACAGGTAGTTACATATCTTGAACAAGTTTTAAGAAGTATAAACAATCGAACATTTTTAATTAAAAACGCAATAGAGTGGAAAAAGTTTACTAGTGGTGCTATCTAATAGACATTATCCCGCTTGTGTAGGCCTATCAAAGGTAGGTAGATACGGAAGAGTTTATGAAGTGTGGAACGATTTAAAAAATAGACCATCACCATGGTATATGAGATTAATACCCATGAAATTTATTAAGTGGGATAGTAAAGGAAGTTATTTATTTTATGGAACATCAACAGATATTCGCAACTAATATATTTTTAATAGACGATTTTATACCTATGTCAACCGAGTATGAAAGGTCTATAATGCTTGGTATGAAACATCATATTAGTGATTTGTGGAAAGAAAGAGACTATGATAATAATTGGCAAACAAAGTCGGCAGATTTACATAAGAAAAAAGAGTTTGAACACTTTACAAAATTAATTATAAAAACAGGTAAAGATATTTGCGATACTTTAGGATATGATGTTAAAGATTTAATTATTACTGATATGTGGGCAAATGTTTTAAAGAATAATGAAAGTCATCCAGTTCATACACACTCAAATAATTTTTTAAGTGGTACTTATTATTTACAATCTGACCAAGGCGCAAGTATAGTTTTTCACGACCCTAGACCAGCGGCAGATGTTATAGTGCCTAGAAAAAAAGAAAAGAATACTTACAATTCTAGTTTATTAAGTTATGCTTCAAAAACAAATAGAGCAATATTTTTTCCTGCTTGGTTGCCACATTGGGTTCAACAAAATAAGTCAAATAATAAACGCATAAGTATAGCCTGGAATATGCAAGTGAAAGGACAAGTAGGTGAACATGATGAATTCCAATCAGCCAATTTCTAATTACATATACTTTTATCCACAGGTATTAGATGAAAATGCTTGTGATGATATAATCGCACACTATAACAAAGATACTTTTATGAGGTGGAAAACTTCTACCTTTTCAACTAATACTAAAAATCTAGGAACATCTAAAGTCGATATGAAAGAGTTTTGGATAGGACCAAAGATGTTTGCATATGAATTGCTACAACAAGGATTTGAAACAGCAGTAAACGATTATGTATCAATGCAAAAGAAAATTAAAATACAAGAATACACACACTTTAGAATTAACTGCTATGAGACAGGCGGGTTTATGAAAGAACATATAGATAATATACATCATAGTCATGGTCAAAAAACTGGTTATCCACATCTAACATCTTTAATATTTTTAAATGATGATTACGAGGGTGGCGAGTTTATATTATGCGGTCAGGCCTTAGAAAAGAAAAAAGGTTCTGCTGTTGTTTTTCCGTCAAACTTTATGTTTCCTCACGAAGTTATGGAAGTTACAAGTGGCAACAGATACAGCGTAATGACATGGATACTTTAATAATAGAAAAAAGAAACGAAGTTTATATTACGGTCGATTGTGATCCTAATATACAACGAGAGCTGTCTGAATTTTTTACCTTTTATGTACCAGGTTATAAATTTATGCCAGCATTTCGTAATCGTATGTGGGACGGCAAGATAAGATTATACTCACAAAAGACAAAAGAAATTTACTTTGGATTATATCCGTACATTAGAGCATTTGCTGAAGAAAGAGGTTATGAGATTGTAACTGGTAAAGAGGTTGATATTAATAATAAAGTAAATAAAGATGTCGTTACAAAATTTTCTAATAGTCTTGGTCAAAAGTTTGAAGCTAGAGATTATCAAATAGACGCCATATATCATAGTCTCAAATTTAATCGTGCATTATTATTAAGTCCTACAGCAAGCGGTAAATCGTTTATCATATATTCATTAATACGATACTATTCACATTTAATTAAAGATAACCCTAATAATCGAGTATTATTAATTGTGCCGACAACATCATTAGTTGAACAAATGTATTCAGATTTTCAGTCATATGGTTGGAATGTAAAGAAAAATTGTCATAGATTATATAGTGGATACTCTAATCAAACAGACAAAAAAGTTTTGATATCTACATGGCAGAGTTTATATAAGTTGCCAAAAAAGTATTTTGAACAGTTTGGTTGTGTATTTGGTGATGAGGCTCATTTATTTAAATCTAAATCACTTACAGAAATTATGACTAAACTTGTAGATTGTAAATATCGAATTGGTCTTACTGGTACATTAGATGGTGCTCAAACACACAAACTAGTATTAGAGGGATTGTTTGGTGCTGTGAATAAAGTTACATCTACAAGAAAACTTATGGATAAAAAACAGTTATCTAATTTAGTTGTTCGTTGTTTAATACTTAAACATACCGAAGAAAATTGTAAAATGGTATCAAAAGGTAAGTATCAAGATGAAATAGATTATTTGGTAAGTAGTAAATCAAGACAAAATTTTATAAAAAATTTAGCACTTAAATTAGAAGGTAATACTTTGGTACTATTTCAGTTAGTAGAAAAACATGGTAAAAATTTACATGAAATAATAAAAGAAAAAGCTGATAATGGTCGAAAAGTTTTTTATATTTTTGGTGGTGTAGAAGCTGATGAAAGAGAAGCAATTAGAGGTATTGTAGAAAGAGAAAACAATGCCATTATAGTTGCAAGTTATGGCACATTTTCTACTGGTGTTAATATAAAAAATCTACATAATATTATATTTGCTAGTCCATCTAAAAGTAGAATAAGAAACTTACAAAGTATTGGCCGTGGTTTACGATTAGGTGACAATAAAGTTAATGCGACATTATACGACATAGCGGACGATTTAACTTATAAATCAAAAGAAAACTTTACATTAAAGCATTTTCAAGAAAGAATAAACATTTATACCGAAGAGGAATTTGATTACGAAATGCACAACATTGAGTTAAAATAATAGATAAATATTAGTATGGACAAATTAATTAATAAATCACCTAATGACCTAACAGATTATCGAATCGTTAAGTTATCAGACGGTAGCACATTAGTTGGAAGCATTTCTTTAGATAAAGAATTTTTAAGAATACAAAATCCTTTACAGCTAATTACTACACCAAGAATGACAGAGCAGGGCGTAAAAGACGACTCTACTTTATCACCTTGGATACCATTTACAAATGATAAGATGTTTGTTATTCCAAAAGAAAAGGTTGTAGTAATATCTAGAGCTGCAAAAGAATTGGCAAACTATTATGATGTAATATTAACAAAACTACAACAAACAAAAGTAAAAGTAAAGACTTCCTATTCTACCGAAGAAATTAATAAGATAATGGAAATAGCAGACCAATTAGATGAAGAATTAAGAAGAAGGGAAGAGGAAGAAAGTTTATTATTTGATGATCCTACTAAAACTATACACTAGCTGTAGCTGGTTCCCCAAGCGACTACATAGTCGATTATACACACATTCCTAGGATTGTCAAGCACACCAAAAAAATTAGTTGAAAGGCTTGCATTTAAGCACAAAATATAGTATAATAATTTTATGAAAAAAGCAAAACAAAAACCACATTATGTAGATAATAAAAAGTTTCTTGAAGCGATGATAGAACATAGGGAAAGATGTGAAAAGGCTGCAAAACGAAATAGAAAAAAACCAGAGGTTACCAATTATATTGGTGAGTGTTTTTTGAAGATTGCCAATCACTTATCTTTTCGACCTAATTTTATTAACTATACTTTTAGAGACGATATGATTAGTGATGGTATAGAGAATTGTTTACAATATATGGATAATTTTAATCCAGATAAAAGTAAAAATCCATTTGCATATTTTACACAAATAATTTATTACGCATTTATTAGAAGAATACAGAAAGAGAAAAAACAAATACAAATTAAATCTAAATTAATTGCTAATGCAGGTGTAGAAAATGTCATGGATCAATTACAAGGAGATGACGCTCAATATCAAAGCCAATTATTAGATTATTTACAAAAAAATGTTAAGATAGACGAACCGACTAAAAAATAATATGAAGATAGCATTATTAAACGATACCCATTTCGGGGCTCGTAACGATAGTAATATATTTGATGAATACTTTTATAAGTTTTATGATAATATATTCTTTCCGTACTTAAAAGAAAACAATATAAAAACACTTATTCATTTAGGTGATGTTGTTGATAGAAGAAAATATATTAATTATAGAATTGCTCATAACTTTAGACATAAGTTTATGCAGAGATTATGGCAAGATAAAATTGATACACACATACTTATAGGTAATCACGATATCTATTATCGAAACACAAACAAAGTAAATGCTGTTCAAGAATTATGTACAGCACCTGATGGTGTAAACGAACCATTTATTTACGAAGAGCCTAAAGTTGTAGATTTTGACGGCACTAAAATTTTAATGATGCCCTGGATCAACCCAGAAAACGAAGCACATTCCTTACACATACTGAGCACAGCAGAAGCAGATGTTTGTATGGGTCATTTTGACTTGAACGGATTTAGAATGATGGACCATATGGTACAGACACACGGCTACGATAAATCAATTGTATCACGATTTGAAAAAACTTATAGTGGTCATTTTCACCATAAGAATGATGACGGTCAAGTATTTTATTTAGGTAGTCAATATGAAATGACATGGTCAGATTATAATAATCAAAAAGGGTTTCATGTATTTGATACTGAAAAAAGAGAGGTCGAGTTTATACACAATCCATATACCATATTTAAAAAACTTATGTATGATGATACCGATAGAAATTATGATAATTTTCCTATAGCAGACTACAATCAAAAGTTTGTAAAACTAATTGTGGCAAATAAAAAAGACCATCAAATGTTTGATAGATTACTTGACAGATTATATAATGAGATTAGTGTACATGAATTAAAAATATTAGAAGATTACTCTGACTTAAGCCACACCAATGTAAGTGATGATATTGTAGAAGGTTCCGAAGATACTATGACACTAGTTAATAATTATGTTGACCAGTTACCAGTTGATTTAGATAAAGATAGATTAAAAGTTATGATTAAAGAAATGTATATTGAAGCACAGGATACTGAGGTTACAGAATGATACTATTTAAAAAAGTAAGATATAAAAACTTTTTAAGTACAGGCCAACAGTTTATAGAAATAGATTTAGATAAGTCTAGTACCACATTAGTTGTAGGTGAAAACGGTGCAGGTAAATCTACTATGTTAGACGCCTTATGTTTTGGATTGTTTCAAAGACCATTTAGAAATATTAAGAAAGACCAATTAATTAATTCTATAAACGAAAAAGAATGTATAGTTGAAGTTGAGTTTACAGTAGGTCAAAAAGATTACAAGATTATAAGAGGTATTAAACCAAATACTTTTGAGATATGGTGCGATGGCGATATGTTAAATCAAGACGCTGCTCAAAGAGATTATCAAAAACATCTAGAACAACAAATATTGAAATTAAACTTTCGGTCATTTACACAGGTTGTTATATTAGGTAATGCTTCGTTTGTACCATTTATGCAATTACGAGCAAGACATAGAAGGCAAGTTGTTGAAGAAATATTAGACATAGAGATATTTTCTAAAATGAATATTATGTTTAGAGAAAAAGAGAAAAACCAAGATGAGTTAATTAAACAAACAGATTTTAATTATCAGTTAGTTGATAATAAGATTGAAGATAAGAAAAAATATATTGATGATATTAGTAATCGTAGCAAAGATTTGGCAGCCTCTAAAAGAGTTGAGTTAGATAAAACAATAACTGATATAGCAAATTATGAACAAGACATAAAAAAAGTTAGAACAGAAATTGCTAGTTTACAAAAAGAAATATTAGATGAAACAAAAGTCAATTCTATGAAATCAAAGTTACACAATGTAGAAGCAAAATTAGAAAATACTTGTAGTAAACATAAAAAAGATTTGAAGTTTTTTGAAACCCATGATGATTGTCCTACTTGTCAACAAGCGATTGATACAGCATTTAAGACTACAATGATTAATAAGAAGAAAGAAAAAGTATTAGAGTTAGAGGTTGGCCTTGGTCAGATAGATACAGAAATCAAAACAAATCAAATGAGATTAGATAATATTAATAAAACTATGATATTAATTAGAGAAAAAGAGTTGTTGATTAATCGTTATGAAACATCTATTGCTGAAATACAAAAACAAGTATATAAATTACGAGTAGAAATAAGCGAAATAGTTGATGAAAATATATCAACAGCAGAAATGAACGGTGAATTAAATGAATTACAAGAACAATTAACAGACCTAGACAAAGATAAGATAAGTCAAAAAGAAGAAAAACTTTATATAGATACGGCTAGACACTTAATGCAAGATACTGGTATTAAGACCAAAATAATCAAACAGTATCTACCAGTTATGAATCAGTTAATTAACAAAAATCTAGCAGATATGGATTTCTTTGTTAATTTTAGTTTAGATGAAGAATTTAATGAGACAATAAAATCTAGACACAGAGACGAGTTTAATTATCACTCTTTTAGTGAAGGTGAAAAATTAAGAATAGACTTATCAATACTATTTACATGGCGAGAAATTGCTAAACTTAAAAATAGTACAAATACAAATCTATTAATACTAGATGAAATATTTGATAGTTCACTAGACAGCTCAGGCACAGATGAGTTTATGAGAATACTACATACCACAATGGCAAAAGAAAATGTATTTGTCATATCTCATAAAGGCGATACTCTAATAGACAAGTTCCCTAGAGTAATGAAGTTTGAGAAATATAAAAACTTTACAAGGATGGCAGAATAATGGCAGAGAAACTAACCCCAGCAAAAATAGAAGAGGCAGCAAAACATTTTGAAAATATACAAAGTGGTAAGACACCTATTCTAGAAAAAGACAAAGGTCTTTTAAAAGAAACAAGTCATGTTGATTTACATGAACATCTAAAGAAGAAAGACCCTAACGCATATCCTCTAATACCACCTACTGACCCTAGGTTGTTAATGAAGATAGCACCATATACAGATGATATGCTAAAAGAATTTAAAATAAAAGATAGAGCAGAGTTATCTAAAAAAATGTATAACAGTATGGTTAAATATGGTGGTATAGGTCTATCAGCAAATCAAGTAGGTTTACCATTTCGTATGTTTGTTATGGGAGGCCACCCACAGATAGAAGATGGTAAAGTAAGAAACTGTTTTAATCCACTTATTAAGGATTTAAGTGAAGAAACAATTAACATGAAAGAAGGTTGTTTATCTTTTCCTTTTTTATTCTTAATGATTAATAGACCTAAATGGGTTAATGTACAGTATTCAGATGAGAACGGTGAAACAGTTGAAGAATATTTACATGGTATGTCAGCAAGAATATTTCAACACGAAAATGAACACATGAATGGATATATCTTTACGGACCTGGTAAGTAAAATGAAATTAGATAGAGGTAAAAAGGCACAAGCAAAGCTAATTAAACAAACAATCAGACGACAACAACAAAGATTAAGAAATGAAGTTATCGAGAAAAATGATGAAAAATAGGGGGTACTATGATACACGAACAGCTCTTAAACCGTCTCAGGCGGCGGCTATGAGAAGATTTTTCCCACAAAAAATCAAAATTAGTAAGGATGTTGTGGAAAGCGTAATAGATGTCGGTAGTGGGTTCTTCTTGGCAATCATTATACAATTAACAATATTTCCTTTCTTTGATTTACATCCTACTATATTTGAAAACTTCCAAATCGCATTAATATTTACTTTAGTCTCTATGACAAGGTCAGCATTATGGCGAAGATTTTTTAGAAAGAGAAAACAATGAAAAAATTTAAAGATAGTGTAGATGATTTTTTTAAATGGGTCAAAGGCACAGAGTTAGTTGAGTTAGATGATATAGATGTATCTGAGGATCCTGTAAGACCTGAATTAACATTAGGTTTTAGAATATTACATGGTCGTAAAATATTTGGTTTAAAATATAATGATGAGATAGAGGCTATTGTTTGTATCGCATTATGTCCTGAAGTACCATTTACTGTCAGAGAAATGGATTATATGTCTCAAGCTGCTAATCAAGATGGTCAAAGAGGAGAGATTGTAATTGCATATACTGTATGGTCAAGAAAACGAGGTGCTGGTAAAGAGATTATAAACAAATTAAGAGAGTGGACTATAGCAAATAACTTTAAACAGTTAGTAACACTATCACCACTTACACCTATGGCAACACATTTTCATATTAGAAATGGCGCAAAACAAATTCATATTAATGATGAAACACAAAACTTTGAATATAAGCTGTGATTGATCCAGAAGAATATGATAGACTTAAAGAATATTATGACTTTCAAAGAAAGAAAGAATACAATCGAGAACAGTTGCAAACTGCTATTGATGAAATGGAAGGAAGAATAGGATTAACCATGTCTTTTGATGAGATATGGAGTAGAATAGAAGAAAAAGACTTACAAGAAGCACCTAATAATTGGGTGCCAAAAGATCCTAAATGGCGAATACATGGAAGGGAATAAAATGACTAGACCTATAATGAAAGAATTATCACTAGAGGCATATAAAGACACTTCAATACTTAATAGTGTAGCTGCAAATCTAGATAATATGGACTTTAAAAAAGTAAAAACAAAATATGTAAAAACAGGATGGGATGCTATATCACTACACGGATATGGACCACACCCATTAGATATATTAAAACCAGGTGTATTAAAGAGTTCAGTAAACATAGACACCAAACTACAATGGACCACATTAAAAGAAAGTAGTATTATGAAACCTGTTTTAGATATGCTTGATAACCTGCCGTGTAAGTTTGAGAGAGTTAGATTTATGAGACTAGAAGCAGGTAAAGTGATTGGTAAACATACAGACAAGATAGATAAAGATATTGGTTTTGATGATGGTGATATAATTAGAATACATATGCCAATTAGAACAAACGATAATGTAGTATTTACTTTATATGAAAGTACGAAAGATAAAGACGGCACAGAGTATAATCTAAAGACTGGTCATTATTATTATACCGATGTTACAAAAGCTCATGCTGTTAGAAATACAAGTAATGTTGATAGAATACATTTGGTTGCTGATTGCTACTCTAACGAAAACATGAGAGCTTTACTTAATTAATTATTTGTGTTATACTTAATATATGAATCATGCTAAAGAAACAGATTTTGAAGCGGTAAAAGAAATATTTTATCAACATAAGAAATGGTTTCCTCATATAAGAACAGATTATATGAAGCGTATGATTGCAAAGAATAATTTAATATATGATAATGATGTTGTAATTACATATAATTTTTATAAAAGAAAACAAAGAATAGGCGATATTATTGCTCAACAAGGAGATTGTATCTTACATCAAATCGCAGCTAAACATAAAAATGGTTCAGCGAGTAAAGCACTACAAGACTTCTTTAAGTTTGTAAGTCCAAGACGAGTATTTTTAAGTGTTCGTAGTGATAATGAAATAGCAAAGACTTTCTATGTTAAAAATAATATGAGATTAGTAGGCTCTACATCATGGGCAAAAGGCACACTACCAGGAGATGTTTACCAATATGGATAAAATATTACAAGAAGTTCACGATAGTTGGAAAGAAAAAGGTTTTCCTTATTACCCAACAAACAAAGAGTGGCGAAATGAGATATTTAATCAATTAGTAAATTTTAGACGAGATACACTTATTGATAGAAAGAATAAAATCATAGGTCAATCAGCACACGGTTTAAATCTTGCATGGTCTTATATGGAACACGCTTGGGGTATTAAATGTGGGAAGATGAAAACGCCTATGGAAATATGGGAAGATGAAGAACATCTTAAAAAAGGATTAAACAAAATACTATCAGGCACTTTCTTTATGAAAAAACCTGCCCATATGATTACAGAGTCAGATATGAGGTCTATGTTAAGACGATATAGTGGCACTCAAATGGTTTCTAATTTTAGACCTACTGCAGCCGCAGCCTTATATGATATCTTTGTTGATAAAGATAGTCCACTTGAAGGTACCGTTGCAGGTACAGTATGGGATCCTAGTATGGGTTATGGTGGTCGTTTATTAGGTGCGATTGCAGCTGGGGTAAATTACATTGGTACTGACCCTTGTATTCCTACATATAAAGGACTATCAGAGATTTGCACAACTTTTGGTAACTCACATAATAACTATCATCTTTATAGACAAGGTAGTGAAACATTTATACCAGATGATGAAAGTTTAGATTTTGTATTTACAAGTCCACCTTATTTTGGTTGGGAAGCATATGGTGATGAACCAGAACAATCAAGTATTAAGTTCTCAACAAGTGATATGTGGAAAGAGAAGTTCTTAAAACAGACGATTGCCAATGCATACAAGGGGCTTAAGAGGGGTAAATATCTTGCTCTTAATGTTGCGAACACAAAACAATATAAGACCTTTGAGGAAGATACAGTTTCACTTGCAAAAGATGTAGGGTTTGAACACACAGATACATGGTGGTTATCACTATCCACTCAACAAGGGGGTTCTGCCGTATCTACATTAGACGGAGATACTACTGAAACTAAACAAAAACAACAATATATGGGTGAATATAAGAGACCTGATATATCTGGTCGTAAATTTGAACCGACTTTTATCTTTAAAAAGTGATAGATTTACACTAGAACAAAACAAGAACAAATAAAGTGTTGTAAAAATACAACAATTATAAGTCAAAAAACCCTTATAAATCAAGGGAAAAAATATTCCAAAAAAAGTGGTATAAGTGCTTGACTATTTTGCCAATTAATGATAGCGTAGCACTATATTATGAAAAATGCGAATACAAAAAAGATTAACAATAACGCCAAATCTTATCTTGCAAAATTACTTGCTACTGAAAATATATCAGTAGAACACAAAAAAGTTAAAACTGCTTATTTTGATGTAAAATCTAGATTACTTGTTTTACCTATATGGAAAAACATGAACGAGGATATTACAGACTTATTAATTGCACATGAAGTTGGCCATGCATTATTTACCCCACAATCTGGTTGGGAAGATTCAATTGTAAAAAGAAAGATTCCAAAATCATTTTTAAATGTTATTGAGGATGCTCGTATTGAAAAACTAATCAAGAGAAAATATCCTGGTTTATCACAATCATTTATCAGAGGCTACAGAGACCTTATTAATAATAACTTCTTTGGTACTAAAGATAAAGACCTTGATAAAATGCTTTTGATTGATAGATTAAATATTCATTTTAAATCTTCTCATGTAGAAAGTCCTATTACATTTACCGATAGTTATGAAAATGACATTGTTTCTAGAATGGAAAAGTTAGAGACTTTTGAGGATGTTATTGAACTTGCTGATGAGTTGGCAAAATATTGTAAAAAAGAAGAAGAACAAAAAGAACAAGAAATGGAAACTAATGGTTTTGATGACCATGATTTTGATGACCTTGATGATGATGATTTTGATGACCAAGACGGTGATGATGATTCCGATTCCTCAGATGATGAAGAAGAAGAAAAGTCTGGCTCTAAACCAGATGATACCGAGGGTGATGATGATTCAAAAGATGATGAAGAACAAAACGAATCTAGCAATAGAGACGATAAACAAGAACCTTCTTCTGGTACACAATCAGAAAAAGAACTAAAAGGTGAAAAAGCAAAACCTGTTGCACCACCTGAAGAAGTGTCTGCTGAGACAGACCAATCTTGGGAATCTAAAAAATCTGATTTATTAGATCCAGAATCTAAAAATAATGAGTATATTAATATTCACAGTTACAAAAATGTTAATGATTATATTGTTGACTATAAAACTGTACTATCTGATTTTGATAGAGTATTAAGAAAACCTTATAGAGAAGAAACTAAAGATACATCAGCACAAATTGCTATATCTAAAATGATTTCTAAATTTAGAAAATTTAATAAAGACCAATCTAAAAAAGTTTCTTATATGGTAAAAGAATATGAGATGAAGAAGGCTGCTGCCGCTTATTCTAGAACTAAACAAGACAAATCTGGTATTATTGACCCACTTAAATTACACTCTTACAAATATAATGATGATATATTTAAAAGAATGGCTGTTACACCTGATGGTAAAAATCACGGTATGATGATGTTTATAGATTGGTCAGGTAGTATGCAAGATAAAATGACTGCTACTATTCACCAGTTAATGAACCTAACAATGTTTTGCCAAAAAGTAAATATACCTTTTGAAGTTTATGCTTTCAGTAATGACAGTTATAATAGATGGGATAGAGACGCCAGATATGAGACACAAAAAGATAAAAAAACTCCTAGTTATCAGGATGGCGATGTTACAGTTGATGAAAGAATGTCTTTATTAAATTTTGTATCCTCTAGAATGAATGCTAAAGAATATGAAAAAGGCATGATTAATTTATTTTTAATTGCTGAAAAATTTGATTACTCATATTATTCTAGAAGAAGAATGTATAATATGAGTGCTGATGATTTTAGAGAGTATGAGGATAAAAGAAATTACATAAACTCTTTACCTCATGAACCTGCTGGTTATGGTTTATGTTCTACTCCACTTAATGATTGTATCATGGCTGCGATGCCAATGGTTACTGCTTTCAGAAAAAGATATGGTATTGATAAAATGAATACAATCTTTTTAACTGACGGTTCAAGTGATGGTAACGATAGATATGTTATGTTTAATCCTAGTGAGCATGAGATAGAAAAAAGATATATGACTAAACAACAAGGCGGCTATTATCTTGCTAGTACTCATTATGAAAACAATCTAGTGTTAAGAGATCCTAAAACTAAAAAAGAATATATGACCTCTTATAGAGGAATGACCGAAAATTTATTAGACGCTTTGAGAGAGAGAACTGGTACTAAAGTATTAGGGTTCTATATTTCAAGTGGTAAAAGAATTGATAGATATGCTCTAGACAAATACTTTCCTACACATTCTTATGATGGTACAGAAAAAGTATTTGATAGAAAAAAAGTAATGGCAGATTTTAGAAAAAACAAATGTTTAGTTGTTAAACATAATTCTGCTTATGATGAATTTTATCTCCTTGCTGGGGGTAATATGCAAGTTGAAGATGGTCAAATGGCGACACCATCTGAAAACGCTAAAAAAAGTGAGATAAAAAGATTGTTCACCTCTACTCTAAAATCAAATAGAGATAGTAGAATTGTCTTAAATAAATTTATCTCCCAAGTCGCTTAATTGAGAAAGGAACTATATAATGGATAATACATCTAAAATATCTTTAACTCCTGCCCAAGAAGCATTTGTCAAAATGGCAAATGAAGAAGGTTTTACTACCGAAATTACTAGAAAGGATATTATATCCCTTCAAAGTAAGCACGGTATCACTAAACCTGCTTGGTTAATGAAGAACCAATCATACAGATTGGGAAGAGCTTCATACAGTTTGCCTACACTAGGTCAAGTTGTGGAATCTACTACTACCGAATCGGATAGTGAGTAATCAAAAAAATCAAAATATGGGGGTTTTTTACCCCCATATTCAAGAAATAGAACAAAACGAGAACAAAGAAAATGGAAAAAGCGCAGAAAATAAGGGGAAAAAAATGGATTATTTGCTTGATTTCTGCACCTATGTATGATAGCATAGCAGTATATTATGAAAAAAAGAAAGGTGAAAATGACTACATTAAATAATGAACAGTTAAATCAAGTTGAATTGTTATATAAACATTACAAAAAAACTGATTTAACTAGATCCGAGATTAATGATTTTGTTAAAAGTGGCAAAATTAAAAATCCATCTTGGTTAAAATCTGATACTTACAAAGTATCAAGAGGAGTTTATACTCTTCCAGTTGAGGGAAATGATATTTCTGCTCATACTAAAGACAAGATACAATCCGAATTACCAAAATCTGAAACAGCAGTTGCTACTGATACAATTAATCAGGCTGCACATATTGTTTCAAGTTTAACTGGTAATGTTGTACCTACTAAAGATCCTGTGTTCGTACCATGGGGTTATTTCAAAGATATTAAATCAATTATATCTAGTAAACAATTTTATCCTATATTCATTACAGGTCTCTCTGGTAACGGTAAGACTATGAATGTATCTCAGGCTTGTGCTCAGGCTAAAAGAGAGTGTATTAGGGTTAACATTACAATCGAAACCGATGAGGATGACTTAATCGGTGGTTATAGATTGCAAGACGGTCAAACTGTTTGGCAAAATGGTCCTGTAATCGAGGCAATGGAGAGGGGTGCTATTCTTCTTCTTGACGAGATTGACCTTGCTTCTAATAAGATTATGTGTTTACAACCGATATTAGAAGGTAACGGTATCTTTATTAAAAAGATTAACAAGTTCGTTAAACCTGCACAAGGGTTTAATGTGATTGCTACTGCCAATACTAAAGGGCAAGGTTCCGAAGATGGTAAATTCATCGGTACTAATATTCTTAACGAGGCATTCCTTGAGAGATTCCCTATTACAGTTGAACAGGCATATCCTACTAATAAGATTGAAAGTAAAATCTTAACCAATGTTATGTCCGAAAAAGGTCTAAAGAAAAAAGATGATGAGAAGTTTTCCCTAAACTTAATTACTTGGGCAGACATTATCAGAAAAACCTTTTATGAGGGCGGCGTAGATGAGATTATATCTACTAGAAGATTAGTCCACATAGTAGAAGCCTATACCATCTTTAAGAATAAGATGAAGGCAATTGAAATGTGTACCAATAGATTTGATGTTGATACCAAAACATCATTTATGGATTTATATTCCAAAGTTGATGGGGGCGAGGATGTCTCTACTTGGAACAGTCCAGTTCTAGAAGAAGAACCAGATTCCGATGATAGTGAGGAAGATAACCCTAGTTATTAAAAATCTATCTCATAATGTAGTCGAGTGGCGATTTTCGGATCGCCACTTTGTACATGGCTTGACAATAATTTTAAAATAGAGTATAATAAGAAAATGAAGAAAGTTAAAAGTAAAAAGTTTAAGAATGATGTACCAGAAATACCATTCTTGTATGATTTCTTTTTAATATATTGGGAAGATATCCAAAGTGATTCTTCTTGGAAAGAAATGGATGATATTCAAAATATGAAACCTGCCACCTGTGTATCTACTGGTTGGTTAGTTAAAAAAGATAAAAAAGTTCATATCTTGATGAGTGATTATAATTATAATGCAAAAGGTGAAATGGGTGATGGTGGTAATACAACCGTTATACCTACAAAGAATGTTATCAAAAAATTTAGAATAGACGGATTATAAAATGACAATAGAAGTAACCGTAAGAAATAATAATGTCGAAAAGGCTATGAGAGTTTTAAAAAAGAAACTACTTAAAGACGGCATGATGAGAGAGTTAAAAGAGAGACAATACTATCAGAAGCCTTCTCATGTAAAAAGAGAAGCAAAGAAACAACAAATTAGACGCCACAAAAAAGAACAAAAATTAAGAGCGTTGAGAGAAGGGTTTTAAAAGAATTACTTGGTATGATTATGTTGCCCATATCAAATAATGTAATAAACATAGGCAACAGATAACTTGAAGGAGTTGATTTATTATGGGTAGAAAAGCCTTAACAAAAAAACAAAAAGTGTTAAACTTATTATCAAGTGGAAAAGCAGTTGCTTGGACTACATTGAGAAACAAGTTTGACTTGACTTCACCTAGAGCAATGGTGGATCAATTGAGAACAGAGGGTCATATGGTGTATATTAATCAAACATCAAATGGTACTTCTTACAGATTGGGTACACCTACTAAAGCTATTTTAGCTGCAGGCGTATCAAAAGTGTTCAAAGGGGACACTAACGAAATCGTTGCTGCTGGTATCAGAGCTTTATACGGCAAACAAAAATACGCTTACTCTAATCAGTAAGAGTAGTTTATCGTATAAATAGTAATGTCAGGCAGTTCGTAAGTCCTTGACATTAGAGGTAGAGTGTCTTCCGCAAAGACACCATTTTGGGTTTCGCCGTTTCCCACTAAAAAAACGGCACTTTAATATAGGGGCTTGAAATTTTTAAAAGAGTTCTTATATAAATAATTGTGATACGCTCAATTAAGAGGTATCATTTAGATTAACTTGCTTATAAAGGAGAAAACAATGACAAGACTATCTATATGGAACGATTTGCGTCCATTTTCAGTAGGATTTGATGAATTATTTGACCACTTTAATAACACATTAGAGTACACGGTAAAACAAGGTACATCATATCCACCTTACAACATTAACAAAGTAGATGATTTAAATTATCAGATTGAAATGGCACTTGCTGGTTTCAGTAAAAAAGATATTGAGATTAAATCTGCTGACAGCCAATTGACAATCAAGTCAGTTGAGAGTGATGATAAGGACGAAAAGGAAACTTTACATAGAGGTATTTCAAAAAGAAAATTTAGTAGAACATTTACTTTGGCAGATGATATCAAAGTTAATGGTGCTGAATTGAAAGATGGAATGCTTTTGATTGATTTAGAGAAAATCGTACCAGAGGAAAAGAAACCTCGAACAATTGACATTAAGTAATTGTCAATAGATAGGCGATCCTTCGGGGTCGCCTTATAAATAAAAGTGTAGGCGATATAACTGTCCTACATAAACAAACATTGAAAACGACAAACTGTTTTCAAAGGAGAATAAAATGACAACACAAAGTAATCCACAGGTGTGGGATCCAGATAACACCTATTCTATTAATGAATTAGTACAAAATAGAATTAAAACAAATCAACAAATTAATTTAGCAAACTTTGACGCTTTACAATTTCCACAAGAAGGAAACTTTCCCTATAACAATTTTAAAATA
>VTLG01000114.1_pt1 | contig 26016 bp, 45 predicted proteins | sample 4694571 | NCBI WGS metagenome assembly VTLG01 (sample SAMN12604809, study PRJNA352737) | marine metagenome | biome: ENVO:00000447; feature: ENVO:00000209|ENVO:00000569|ENVO:01000036; material: ENVO:00002151; isolation source: viral sequences binned using virsorter ...
AAAGTGTCTGCAGAACTCATGGGTTATACCCTTGATGAACAGATGACAATCCTAAAACATGTTGACAGAGAGTCACAAGCTCCCTCCCAACGTATGCAGGAGACAGTTGATAAGATCATTAAGATCATCGATGAGTCACCTATCCAAGATACTTTCGAAGGGTATGGTGGATTTCCTATCGAGAAAGAATTGATCGATAAGAACAAGCGTATCTCACCTGATGATCGTAACATCGGTAGAGTTATCTCACCTGGTGGACAATCAATGGTTATCACTGGTCGTAAATCTGATGGTCGTTACATTGTAGTAGGTAAGAAAGGAGAGAAGACTGCTAAGTATGCAGAAGACATAGGTGTACAAGGTCCTAAGGAGTCTATTGATATAGATGACTTGCATAGATCTATGTTGGAAGCTATGACAGTTACTAACGCTGATAAGAAAGGTAACACTCCTGCATGGCAGAACTTTAAGAAAGGCATGAAGAACAAGAAGGGGGAACCCGTCTATAAAAAAGCAGATCATGTCAAAGAGGACACTATTACAGAAATCTCTGCTGACCTCGCACTAAAAGCATCCAAGAAGGCTGAAGTGGAAAGAGGTAAGGCAGCAGTAGCAGGTGATAAAGAGAAGGCTAAGAAGAAACTAGCACAGTCTTCTCGTTTATACTCTGCTCAGAAAAAGAAAAGGCTTGGTGAAGAGACTATCGATGATCTTATCGAAAGATACATCGACCTAGATGATGATTACATCGATGAGATTAGTTTCGAAGAACTCGAAACATTATTTGTAGAAGCATTAGAAGAGTTGGATGAAGGTTCACTTAATGAAGCACTCGAAGCTATAGATGGCATAGAGTTGTTAACAGAAGCACCATCAAAGCATTCAGCATTCCCTAATGTTGCAGTACAAGCACCAAAGAAAGAAAAACCAAGAGATGCAGGTGCCATTGCTCGTAAGACATTACAAGACAAGCAACCTAGCAAAGACAACTCTGGTCCTTCTCGTGCAGAAAAAGTGAAGTCAGCACTTAAGAGTGCAGGTTCAGCTGTTAAGAAGGGGTTAAAGAAAGTACCATATCAAGCAGGTAAAGCTGCAGGTACAGCAGTTAACGTTGCTAGTAAGGTGGGTAGTGCTGCTAAGAAAGCTGGATCAGACTTTAAGTCTGGATATAAAGATGCTCGTGCGTCTGCTAAGAAAAAAGTGAAGTCCAGTGTTTCTACATCATCTAGTTCTAGTACAGACGGAAAATCTAGTGTAACTGGTAACAGTTATGTCTCAGGTTCAGGTCGTAGTGGAGGTTCCAAACCATCTAGTTCTAGTAGTTCATCTAACAGTTATGTCTCAGGTTCAGGTCGTAGTGGAGGTTCCAAACCATCTAGTTCTAGTAGTTCATCATCTGGTTCCTCAGGTGGTGGTTTAAAAGCTGGTATCAAGAAAGTCGTTGGTAAGATTGCCCGTAGTGTTTCTCGTGGTTCCCGTAATGTTGCAAGACGTATGGGAGAAAGTTATGATTGGCGTAAAGCAATGGAGGTAAACTCATGAGTTCCAGAGCACAACAAACACTATTAAATAAGAATGATCGTCGTGACAAGGACCATCAACCTGCTATTATGAAAGGCGGGACCAAAGTCAAAAAAGGTATCATGATTAATCCAAAGAAGGAGGATCTTATGCAAGAAAAATTAGATCCCGTCGGTAAAGAAGATTCTGACATCAACAACGACGGTAAAAAGAACCAAAAAGATGACAAGTATCTTAAGTATAGAAGAAAGGTACGAGGTGCAGTCATCAAGAGAAGAGATAAGTTACAGAAAGAATCACTCGCACTAGCAAAGTCTCGTGTCCCTGATGGATATGATGCTAGAGTTGATATAGAAATCGAACCAATCAAAGAGGTTGCAGTAACAGGTGCTGCTCTACCTGCATCTGTAGGTGCTACTGCTCACAGTAAGACTAGCAAAGCAAAGGATAATCTTAAGAAGAAGATGCTTGCAGCAACTGCTGAGTATGATAAGAAGAAGAAAGAGGCAAGAAGGTGACAGCAATCCTAGAGTGGGATAACGATGCTGCTGCCGATAGGCTTAAATCCTACGCAATAGAAAAAGAAAAGGCAAAAGAAACCAAGTATAAATCCAAGTACGGTAAGAAAAGGTACAAGGAATTTATGGCTAAGGATGCTGATGCCAAAGAGAAACAGAAGAATGCTATCAGGAACCCCAAAGGTGTAAGAGCATTACACAAAGGCAAGTGGGGTTACATGAAGAACCGTAAATTTACAGCAGATAAGAAATGACATACAAGGCACCAGACAGAGTACCATACGATGAATGGTTTGACCGAAACTATAAGTACATACCAGGAAAGACTAAGCATCCATATGATTCTTGGCCAGTAGCAACCTTACATGAGAAGATGTACCAGTTAAGTATTGCCACAAGAGATAAGATGATGGGGTCGGAAGCCTATATAGTTTAGTTAACTATAGTTATTATCATGTTAGGTTTTTTACTTCCAATCGCATCAAAAATCATATCAGATGCAGTAGATAAGATCCCCGATGACGCAGAGCTCGGAGAGAAATTAATAGATATCTGCCTTAAGATCATAGGCAAAGCAGTCAAACTTACTAAGACTGATGCTGATGACAGGTTGTTTGAGCAAGTCTCAAAGGCAATCAAGGCTCGATAAATTATAAATAAATAATAGGATACCAACAACTTTAAGAGGAATTACAATGTCTGTCGTAGGAAAAATTGACGCAGCTGCATTCTCTAACACAATTGGAGTCACCAATGGTGATGCTACTGTGTCTAAGAATGCGGGAGATAGCGTAGTAGTAGGCGACGTGCTAGAGATTAGTAGCGTTGCTTATATCGTTAAGCAAGTAACAAGTACAACATCTATCGAATTGCATAAAGTATATGCAGGTAGTACAGCAACTGTTGCTGCTGCTAGTGTAATCAAAAGGACACCGCCAAAGGCAGTGGCTGAGTACGTTATACTTGGAGGAGACTCTAACTCCTACGAATTGGTATTTGTAGATACAACTGAAGATAGCATCGCATCTAACAAGACTCGTGGTATCTCAGGTCCAGGATGGTGGCAGTATCGTACATACCAAACACACAATGGTGACACCAAGCATAAAGCTGAGTGCATCGTACCTCTTAAAGTTGCAGTTGGAACTTCTGGTGATCTTGATGACGATACAATCGCAGCAGATGTACTAGAAACTATCACAGTTGGTACACAACCTGCTAACTCCACCTCATCTTCTGGTGCAGGAACATTCGTTGCTGCCTTCACAGTCGATCAGTCTGGTACAAAGCAGTACAAGTGGCAAAGACAGACAGCTACAGCTACTACACGTTGGGTGGACATCACTGCTAACCTTGACACTGGTATCACATACGCTGACTTCACTACTGCAACACTTGCATACAGTAGTCTCGGTGGTACTACACTTAACGGTTACAAGTATCGTTGTGTTCTTAACACAAGTAAAGGTGCTGAACAGAAGTACACCAACGGAGCTGCTACTCTAACCTTCGGTAGCTAAATAAAACCGAACCATATTATAAGTAATGCGATTTGATCATCTAGATGAGAAGAATCATTTGATGTTCGCAATCAAGTACTACGAGAATCCACAGTCTGTGACTGTGGATGACTTTCTGGAAGATATGAAAAAGTTTAAGTACCTTAAGAGGTTGCTTAAGCGTTATCTAAAGACAGGAGTACTGCGTACCACACTGATTCTGAATCACTTAATAGTTTTGTTTAATGTATTTGGTGAAGGTACCCTACCTTTATTAATGTACAAACTTGAGAGGGAATACTACTCCTCTGTCAAAACATTTTTGATATACCTCAGCAGGTATCCCGAAGATGGTAATGAAGGAGTACTAGAAGATGTACCACTTGATGAAACTATCTACGACACACTAAGGAAATTGTGATTAACGAAGATGCCCCAACAATGAGTGCAGGTACTGGTGGATTCTCTGGATCTGCCAATGCTAGTGGTCCTGTGGCAGGTTTTGATCCAATGCTAGGTTCGAACAGCGAAAAGAAACCTAGACTGAGGAAGAAGCGTAAGTATAAGAGTAAGTGTAATGAAGGACTTGTGGTAGGACACGTCACTCCTAAATCTGAGAAGGAGAATGACAGGTACCTGCCTTTTAAAGTATGTTATGACGGTGCACAAGAGTATGTACTCTATGGTAAGTCCGAAGCAGACATTAAGATACAACTCAGGAAGATCTACAGACCTGAGAATCATAAAAAGATATATGTGAAACGTTTGTATCCCAATCAGGTGATCAAATTTTACTACGACCTAAGGATGAAAGCGTTAAAGAACCAGTAGGATGGACCAGAATATAAACACAGCTATACTAGAAAGATTAGAAAAAGTAGTATCATCATTACAGGATAACTCCGTGAAGATGGGTCAACTACTGGCAGTTCATAATGAGAAGTTAGATAAGCAAGATAAGATAGATCAAGTATTATTCGAGAAGGTAGATAGGTTACATGCAGACCTCAACAGAGAAACAGACTCAATCAAACGTGGTTGTGAAAGAGACATCCGTAAAGTCGATGACCGTCTTAGGACGATGGAAAAGAAAATGTGGAGTATCTTTGGTGCTCTTTCTCTTCTATCTTTCCTCGTTAGTCCAGTCGGACAGAGAATAATCCGTCCACTCTTGACAAGTGGAGCAGAAAGTACTATGATATCAATACCCACTAGCACAATTAATGAGTACAGTTGATGACCTCTATATTAATAGGTTATCCATTCGATTAGAAAAATTTAAACGAGTTAAGAACTCACTATACAACTTCCGTTGCCCCTTCTGTGGAGATTCCAAGAAGAATAAGAACAAGGCTCGGGGGTATTTTTTTCTGGTCAAAGGACGTATGGTATACAAATGCCACAACTGTGGTGTTGGGAAGACTACTGCGAACTTTCTGAAAGACTTTGCTCCTGATTTGTATAGTGAATATCAGTTAGAAAAGTATCGTATGAACTCTACTGGTAAGGGTACAACGGTAGAGAAATTTACTATCCCTGACAGTACACCAAAGTTTAAAAAACCACACGATCTCAAATGTATTTCTGATCTAAATAAAGAACACCCTGCAAAGAAATATCTTCTCGATAGGAAGGTTCCAGAGAGTCAACTCTCAAGACTATTCTATGCTGAGAAGTTTAAGACTTGGGTCAACACACAGAAGAAAACGTTTGATAGTCTCCACAATGATCAACCCAGAATTATTATCCCACTCGTTCGTGCAGATGGTACATGGTTTGGCATTCAGGGTAGATCTTTGGCAAAGCATACAACGTTACGATACATTACAATAATGTTCGATGATCATCAAAAGGTCTTTGGACTTGATACTATCAACCAAAATGAAAAAGTTTATGTTACAGAAGGACCCTTGGACTCCCTCTTTGTGGACAATGCTATCGCTATGTGCGGTGCCGATGTTGACCTTAGTGCTTGGGATTATGAGTTTGTCTATGTATATGACAACGAACCAAGAAACAAACAGATCATTGAGCGAATGGAAAAATCCATTAGCAAGCAGGATAATATAGTGATCTGGCCAAAGAATGTCGAACAGAAAGACATCAATGATATGGTGTTGGCAGGACTTGACCCTTCTGCTATAATATTATCCAACACATATAATGGATTGGAAGCAAAATTAAAATTCACAGACTGGAAACGAGTATGATCAGCGTAGTAAAGCGTAACGGTGTAGTCGAACCCCTTAACCTCGACAAACTTCACCGCATGGTGGAGTTCGCATGTGATGGACTCGCAGGTGTATCTGAATCAGCAATAGAGATGAACTCTAATTTGCAATTCTATGAGAATATAATGACATCTGACATACAAGAGATCCTTATCAAATCTGCAAATGATTTGATTACATTAGAGCAACCTAACTATCAGTACGTTGCTGCTCGTTTACTTCTATTTTCTTATAGAAAATCTGTATATAAAGGACATCCAGACAATCCTCCACCTCTTATAGAGCATATTAAGGAGTGTATTGACAAGGGTGTGTATGATCCTGACCTTATCAAACAGTATTCGGAAGAGGAATGGTCAGAACTTCATGACTTTATTGATTGGGACAGAGATTATCTGTTCACATATGCAGGTCTACGACAGGTCGTAGATAAATATCTAGTACAAGATCGCAGTACTGGTGAGGTGTTTGAGACACCACAGCAGATGTACATGTTAATTGCTGCTACTCTCTTCCAAAATTATCCCATCGAATCAAGAATCGATTATGTCAAACGGTACTACAACGCAATCAGCAAGCACAGAATCAACATCCCAACCCCCGTCATGGCTGGAGTCAGAACACCCATTCGTCAATTTGCATCTTGTGTTCTGGTTGATATTGATGACACCCTCGATAGTATCTTTAGCAGTGATATGGCTATTGGCAAATATGTCGCACAGAGGGCTGGTATCGGTATTAACGCAGGTAGAATCAGGGGAATCAATTCTAAAATCAGGGGTGGAGAAGTTCAGCACACAGGTGTGGTCCCCTTCCTTAAAAAATTTGAGTCAACTGTCAGATGCTGTACGCAAAACGGTGTCCGAGGAGGATCAGCTACTGTCCACTTTCCTATCTGGCATCAGGAAATCCAAGACATCATCGTCCTCAAGAACAACAAAGGAACAGAAGACAACAGAGTCAGAAAGTTAGATTATAGTATTCAGATCAGTAAGTTATTCTATGAAAGGTTTATCAGGAATCAGGAAATCTCGCTTTTTTCTCCCCATAATTGTCCTAACTTGTATGAGAGTTTTGGGACCGATAGGTTTGATGACCTATATTGCAGTTACGAAAGGGACGAATCCATCCCCAGAATTACAGTTAAAGCAAAAGAATTAATGCTTGACATCCTCAAGGAGAGGGCAGAGACAGGTCGTATATACATTATGAATATCGATCATTGTAATGAGCACTCATCCTTTAAGGATAAAGTTAACATGAGTAACCTATGTCAAGAGATTACTCTACCTACTGACCCTATCAATCATATAGATGATGAAGGAGGAGAGATTGCACTCTGTATTCTATCTGCTATCAACGTAGGTAAGATAACAAACACAGATCAGATGGATGAACTCTGTGACCTTGCTGTTCGTGGACTAGAAGAACTAATAGACTATCAAAACTATCCTGTAAAGGCAGCAGAACGCAGCACAATAGCACGCAGGTCATTGGGTATAGGATACATTGGTTTAGCACATTATCTTGCTAAGAATGGTGTCAAGTATGATGACCCTGCTGCATGGCAGTTGGTTCATGACCTAACAGAATCATTCCAATACTATCTACTGAAAGCATCTAACCAACTTGCTCAGGAGAGAGGAAGATGTGCAGGATTTGATGACACAAAATATGCTGATGGAATACTACCTATCGATACATATAAGAGAGATGTAGATTCTATAGTACCTCATAACCTCAAGCATGATTGGGATAGTCTTAGGACATCTATCACCACCCACGGTCTCAGGCACAGCACATTGTCCGCACAGATGCCTTCGGAGAGCAGTTCCGTTGTGTCAAATGCAACCAATGGAATCGAACCACCTAGAGACTACTTGTCCATTAAAAAATCAAAGAAAGGACCGCTTAAGCAGATTGTTCCGTCTTATCAATCACTAAAGAATAACTACACATTACTATGGGATATGCCATCTAACGAGGGTTACATCAATGTCGTAGCAGTGATGCAGAAGTTCTTTGATCAAGCAATAAGTGGTAACTGGTCATACAATCCAGAGAACTATCCTGACAATGAAGTTCCTATGGATGTGATGGCAAGAGACTTCTTGACTACCTATAAATTAGGATGGAAAACTTCTTACTATCAGAATACATATGATGCTAAGAAGGATGTTGATGAACCTGCACATCCAATCGGATGGAAGGATGAACAACCACATGAGGACAACGAGGGTATGTATCTAAATAATCTCGTGAATGAAATATTATCTGGTGATGAATCAGAATGTGAGGCATGTAATGTTTAGTGCAGAACTAAAGGCAGGGACTAAGAAGTCCCACTCGGCAGCAGAAAATACTAAGTTTGTTGGTGCTTTCCTCCGAGGTGTGGTAGATGAAGAAGAGTATAAGAAACTAATAACTAACTTCTTCTATGTCTATAGTACGATGGAAGAACTGATAAAGGCTACAGAAGATCCTATTGCTTCTATTCTTAAGAAGTATCAGGTAAAACTAAATCGTACTGCATTTCTTGAGCAGGATCTTAGATATTTCTATGGTCCTATGTGGAGGAATGATGTATATAAAGGTGAGTCTGAAGCATGTAAGACATATATCCATAGACTTAATGAGGTTGCACAGAATGATCCTTATCTTCTTGTAGCACATCATTACACTAGATATATTGGTGACCTATCAGGTGGTCAGATATTAAAGAACATAGCAGAGAAGGCATTAAAACCTCCCAAGGGAGCAGGTCTAAACTTCTATGAGTTTCCTTACATAGAGGATGCTAAAGCATTTAAGACAGAGTATCGTGCTGCTTTAGATGAACTACCACTTGACGAGAGTCAAAAGAATGCTATGATCACTGAAGCGAACTACGCATTTAGACTCAACATGTATTTGTTTGACGAGATACAAACCCGTGATAAGTATCCACTACTTACTTCACTCAAGGGATTATGGAAAGTGGCAACAGGTTTCATAGGAGGTTAGATGGGTACAACAGTCTTTAATGCACAGAAGATTGACACAAAGAAACAACCAATGTTCTTTGGTGCACCTTTAGGAATGCAACAATACATTGATTATAAGTATCCTGACTTCGAACGCTTGTCACAATCACAACTAGGTTATTTCTGGAGACCTGAGGAGGTTTCACTACAGAAGGACAGAGCAGATTACAAAACGTTAAACGAACAACAGAAACACATATATACAAGTAACCTCAAGTATCAGATCCTATTAGACTCTGTGCAAGGAAGAGGACCAGGCATGGCATTTAAACCATACTGTTCTTTACCTGAGTTGGAAGGTGCTATGAGTATATGGGAGTTCATGGAGGGTATTCACTCCAGATCTTACACCCATATTATTAAAAATGTTTACGCTGATCCAAGTGAAGTGCTTGACACAACCTTGGACGACGATAAAATAATAAAGAGAGCACAAAGTGTTACCGCAGCATACGATGACTTCATCGATACAGCACAAGAATGGGCGGTAGGTAACATGTGGAAGGATGGATACAAACAATCCCCCACAGCAACTTGGACTCTTCATGACATTAAAAGAAGACTTTATCGAGCAGTAATCAATGTTAACATTCTCGAAGGTATTAGATTCTACGTCTCGTTCGCTTGCAGTTTTGCGTTTGGTGAACTCAAACTTATGGAGGGATCCGCTAAGATTATCTCTCTCATCGCACGAGACGAAAGTCAGCATCTTATCCTTACTCAAAAGATAATCCACAAGTGGAAGAAGGGTGACGATCCAGAGATGATACAGATCGCCAAAGAGGAGGAGGAAAACGTCAGAGAGATGTTCCTCAAAGCAGTTGATGAAGAAAAAGATTGGGCAAGATACCTTTTCGAAAAAGGATCTATGATTGGACTCAATGACAGACTATTATGTCAGTACATAGAGTGGATTGCTAATCGTAGAATGAAAGCCATAGGACTTAAACCAGAGTTTGATATCTCAGCTAAGAACAATCCGTTACCGTGGACAAATCACTGGCTAAATAGCAAAGGTCAGCAGAATGCACCACAGGAGACCGAGATTGAGTCTTATGTTGTCGGAGGTATCAAACAAAATGTTAATGAAGACACGTTTGCAAACTTTGAGCTCTAACTTAACCAACTGGTTTAGGAGCAAAGTTATTGACAAGGAGACCATGGAAGAAGAAACATTCTTACCAAGAGAACAAGGTGATTGGCTCGCTGAGAGACCCTCATCGTGGTATTATGGACCACTTGAGTTTCCTCCGTGCTTTACGCAGGGATCTCAGACGTACACGTCCGATGGGTTTACCGAACAGAATTAAGAGAATGTAAACTTGCATAAATAGTTTTGTCATGCTATCATGACATTACGTTCATCTTGATACAGATCAAGACGCAAGTAAGCCGACACGGAACGGATCGTTCATCACTATGTACCCCATCATTCTAGCTACAGCTCTTGCTTGTACTGATGCACTCTGGTTAGCAGAGGGTGTCAGAACTAATAGGGATTTAACTAACGAACAAAAGGAAGAACTCGTTGAGGTCTTTCTAAAGGGATGTGTGGAAGATAGTGACGCAAATGCCGACTGAAGGAACGGGTCTAATCAACCCTACCTAAGGTAACCAAAATGGCACAAGTCACATACAGAGGTGTTTCTTACGACACCAACAATCGTCCTAATCAGGATGCAAAACAATCTAATCAGCAACCTCTAGTCTATAGAGGAATCAAGGTTGAGAAGAAGTAAGATTACAAGGAGGGGTTGACACCCTCCTTTTTTCATGCCATAATAACTTTGTGCCTGATCAGCACATTGGGTGTGACTGAATAAACTTACTGGCATATAGCTGGTTAAGGTGATGAGACACAGGTGGTGCTGCACCGAAAGGTGAATCGACTTACCAGTCGGGTCTCAGGCAGAGATGTTTTTACTACTGTAGTAATGCCCATCTCTTGTTGGTACACAGGAATCCAACCACCCTCCTTACTAAATAATGCAACGACTAAAAGAGCAATGAAAATCTTCCTAGACAGTAGCAACGTTGATGAGATTACTAAAGCAGTTGATACTGGTCTGATTGATGGAGTAACTACAAACCCCTCCCTCATGCTTAAAGCAGGGGAAGATCCAACAGAAGTACTAAAACAAATTTGTGATTTATTCTCATGGGATGCATCTGTTTCTGCTGAAGTGTCTGGAGACACCTCTGAAGAGATGCTAGACATGGCAGACGAGTATATTAATATACATCCAAGCATTACTATCAAGGTTCCATGTAATATAGAAGGACTTAAAGCATGTAAAGACTTAAAGTCTGATGAGATACCAGTTAATGTAACTCTTATCTTCTCTGTAGCACAAGCAATACTTGCTGCTAAAGCAGGTGCAAAATATGTGTCACCATTTGTAGGTAGAGTACAGGATAATAATTTTGATGGTGTTAAACTTGTTGGAGATATTGTAAAGACATTTGAGACACACGAAAGAGACACACAGATACTTGCTGCATCATTACGATCAGTTTATGATGTGTCAAGTTGTTTCCAAGTTGGAGCAGACATAGTTACTATGCCACCTAAATTATTCTGGGGCATGTACAACCATATCCTAACGGAGAAAGGTTTACAGATCTTTAATGCAGATTGGGCGAAAGTCAAAGAGATCATTAAAGAACGTGAAGTTTAAAGTACAAGTTCGAACACACATCCATGGGCAAGGAGACTTTGGTAACGAGGTCACCCATGGTTTAACTTTCCATGAGGAGGTAGTGTGTGATACCAGAGAAGAGGTAGAAGAAATTATCTATCAAAGACATGGTAGAGAACATATAGAAATCTCCTCTATCAAAGAGGATCCAATCCAAAACAATTACAATATAGGTAAGACAGGGCATGAATTATGAACATGTAAAAGAGATCGCTAGTGAACTAAAGACTCTAGCATTAAGATTAGATGATGCTCTTAAAGAAAATCCAAGCGTTTATACTCATCCATGGCATGAACACAACAAGAAGGAGAAGCAATTTGGTTACGACAAAATCGACAACGATGGCGGTGAGTTCTGAGACACTACTCAGAATATATCTTGCGGCTAAAAGACCTGTTCTAAAATACAAACCCAAGAGAACTCACTATAATATCATGACGTATGGATAAAATTCCTGTACTAGATTGTATAGCGAAGGACCATTATGATTTGCCACCTAAGATTAGACAGAAGATCTTGTCTTTGATAGCAGAGTCTGGTGATCCTCCTTTAGATGATGGGACATCATACATTTCTCAGTATGATTTTGATTTCTCATTTGATTTTGATAGAGAGTGGGTGGAAGTAATCAAACCATATCTCTTTAAAGCATTAACCAAGACCATGGATGAACTAGGGTACTTGGATTTTTCTGTAGATCAAATATGGTATCAACAATATGAAAAAGGATCTAATCATGTTTGGCATATTCATGGCAGACATTTTACTGGTGTGTATTATCTGGAGTTTCCTAGTGGATCGGCTCCCACTCAGGTAGTATCTCCTTACACTATGCAATCTATGACATTGGATTGTAAGGAAGGAGATCTGATAGTATTCCCATCTCATTGGACACATCGTGGCATGAAGAATACATCAGATCGTAAGACAATTATCTCTTACAACATCAACATACATAGATGTATACCAGAGGAACTTATATTATGAGACCACAAAGTGCCAAAGCTAAAGGACGTTTGTTTCAGCAGTGGGTGAGAGATCAACTGATAGAACATCGTGAGATACATCCAGAGGACATAGAGTCTAGGAGTATGGGTGCAGGTGGTGAAGACTTAATAATGGCAAGAGATGCTAGACAAAAGTTCCCCTTTAGTATAGAATGCAAGAACCAAGAGAAACTAAATGTGTATGAAGCATATGCACAGGCAGAAGCAAACTCTGGTGACCATGAGCCTATCTTATTCATGAAGAAGAATAGGAAGAAAGCTCTTGCTGTTGTTGACGCTGAATGGTTTATTAAAAATGTTTCTAGTTCCAATTGAGAGTTTCCATATCCCTGATTGGGAGAAGTGGAAACCAAGAATTCTAAGTGAGTTAAAGGGTGGCAGTACCCTAGCAACCATATCCTCCAGTGGTAGAACGTCTTTTGACGACATGGAGTCAGATTTTTATGATAATAATAAGCGTGGAGTGTTACCAGACTACTATTACGTTGTTAAAGAGGCATTAGAACCCATCCTGGATGAGTTTCAGGAGGACTATCCGATACCATTGCGTATCATTAATATGTGGTACCAAGCTACTCGAAGTGGAAAGATGCACGGAGTACATAATCATGGTCCTATCGGAGTGTCAGCAGTAATGTATGTGGACTTCGATCCTACGATACATAAACCTACTACATTCTATTCACCTTTCCCTGATTATATTAATGGTGAGGTACAAGAGTTCACTCCCGAAGTAAAGGAAGGTGACATAGTATTCTTCCCATCATTTGTACATCACTGTCAAGATCCTAATGAAAGTGATAAGCAAAGGGTTGTTGTTTCTATGAACTTTGCAGGTAAAGGACAGGGTATGTTAAGAGAACCAGAACCTTTAACTATAAGTAGAGGACCAGTATGAACTACAGAGATCGTTATGTAACAGTTGACCTAGAAGACGATGAGTTTAATAGGATCAAGGATACAATAGGTACTCCAGAGTATGAAGAGACAGAGATCGAAGGTGTAAGGACATCAAAGGTATCCTTTATCGAATCTCAAACACTCAATGATGTTGTGAAATCTTATTGTACAAGAGTAAACGAAGCAGCGAACTGGTTCTTTGATATAGATTTCTTGGAACCATTACAGGTCACCAAGTATGAGGAAGGTGATAGATATGATTGGCATCAAGATGAGTCAGAGTGGTGTAGAAATAAAAGACCTAATGAAAAGATCCGTAAGATATCTTTCACTCTCCTATTAAATGAGGACTTCGAGGGTGGTGAGTTCGTACTTATTAACCAAGAGATACCCCTCAAGGCAGGTACAATGATCTTCTTCCAATCAGATGACTATCATCAAGTCAATCCTGTTAAGAAAGGAGTCAGAAATTCTTTAGTCGGATGGATACAAGGACCAGCATGGAAGTAACCAAACTAAATCCAGATCCAATACTATATGATGGTAGGATTGCACATCCTGCTACTGATTTCATTTACATGGAGGACATGGATGAGAAGATAGTAGATGGTCTAATAGATTTCTATCACAACCAAGAGATCTTTACTACATGGCAAGGTGAAACCATTGGTGATGATGGTCAAGGATTATATAATGCAGAGATCAAAGACTCAATGGACACAGCAGTGTTCGTTGGTATCAATGACCTCAGAGTATCAGACTTTGTAGGTGCACTTAATGATGCAGCAAATAGATACGTTGATAAGTTTCCACTTGCTGCTAAGACTACAGTGTGGAAAGTGGAAGAGTTCTTTAACTTACAATACTATAAGCCTGGTGGTGGATACCACCTATGGCATTGTGAACGTCAATCATCTTCACGAGCATCCACATACAGACATCTTGTATGGATGACATATCTTAATGACGTTCCTGATGGTGGCACCGAGTGGTTCCATCAAGATCTTTATGTTCCTGCCAAGAAATGCAGGACAGTTATCTGGCCGTCTGATTGGACACACCACCACCGAGGTAGGAAGTCAGAGACTTCAGAGAAAATTATAGCTACTGGATGGTTCCATTTTACATAACTGTCACAATGCTGTAGCAAAAACCATGATGGTGTAGGTATCAACACCTATAGGGCTTGACACAAACTTTATGTTTGCTATATAATTATGTAACAGTTCTTTACACAACTTAACATGACAACTTCTTCACGAGCTCGCTTGGGCATCACTAACGAAGATGGTGGAAGACAAAACATGTTCGGATCAGAACCTCCAATCGAGGTAATGGAAGGATATGATTACTGGAAGAACGCAGAACTAATCAATGGTCGTCTAGCGATGATTGGATTTGCAGCAGCAGTAATAAACTACGGTCTATTCGGATGGATCGTACCAGGTATCGTTTAGATACTGAGGTCTCTTACACCCCTGCAAGGCAGGAACTTTCTAACCCTAACAAAATCAAAGAAAAGGAGCAAACAAATGACACCAGAAGCAGAAAAGTTTAACGGATGGATGGCAATGATCGGTTTTGTAGCCGCAGTCGGAGCATACGTCACCACAGGACAAATCATTCCAGGTATATTCTAATGAATGATTCCACACAAAAATCAATTGCCGAAAAACTCAACGGAAGAATAGCAATGCTCGGCATCATTGCAGGTATCGGAGCATACTTAACCACAGGACAACTCATTCCAGGTTACGTCTAATGAATCCAGTACCACTAAAGTTAGTACCATACATCTTTATGGTAGCAGCAAGTCTAAGTACCATCGCAAATACAGTTAGTGTATGACTGATCTCGCATTCGAAACCAATACAATCTCTCCATTTCTAGCAATCCTTTGGTGTTTCTATCCAATGGCAGCGTTAGTTTTGATAGAGTTATTGTTGCGTGCTTTTCGTAATGATGATGACGATGATATGGGCGGTGGAAAGGGTGTCCGTGTGGCACAACTACAAACTGTCCCATCAGGTACTTGACAGAGTAGAAATACCTATATAATATATTAATAAGTATTTCTACCAGGCTATGCAACATTTAATTTTTATTGCTATAATAGGAGCATACATGTACAGCAATGTAGGCTCCTTTTTCTATGCTTAATTATGATTGACTCTTATCGCTACGACAACACTGATCTATTAGACCAAAGAAAGTTTGCTTTGGCAGCAATCACACAGTTTAATCAGATCGATAGGGAATCTTATGAGTTTTGTGATCAGGTAATACAAACAGGAGTCATAGGAAAACTAATAGAAAAGTATTCAGAGGGTGGTAATATGATGGAAGCATTTAAAGAAGTCAATGAACTCTATAAGGACCACCTAGCAAACCGTCCATAGGTATTTGACAAATTGTAAAGTTTTATATATAATGTTAGTGTCTTCGGACCAATATTACCCCTAACCAAGACCATGGGGATCCCTAAGGGGAATAGTCTTTTTATACCAACTCTATAAAAACGTTCTATTATTTCAGATGACAACAATCTCAAGAAGAGAGCAAGGTCTACTGTCAGGATGGAGTGAGTTTTGTGAGTGGGTTACAAGTACAAACAACAGACTTTATGTCGGTTGGTTTGGAGTTTTAATGATTCCTTGCTTGTTAGCTGCTGCTACTTGCTTTATCGTGGCATTTATTGCTGCTCCTCCCGTAGATATCGACGGGATTCGTGAACCTGTTGCAGGTTCATTCATGTATGGTAACAACATCATCTCTGGTGCTGTCGTTCCATCTTCCAACGCTATTGGATTACACTTCTACCCTATATGGGAAGCTGCCACTATAGATGAGTGGTTATACAACGGTGGTCCTTATCAGTTGGTTATCTTCCATTTCCTTATTGGAATCTCTGCTTACATGGGCAGACAGTGGGAGTTATCATATCGATTAGGTATGAGACCATGGATCTGTGTAGCATATAGTGCTCCAGTATCTGCTGCTTTCGCAGTGTTCTTAGTATATCCATTTGGTCAGGGTTCATTCTCTGATGGAATGCCTCTAGGTATTTCTGGTACGTTTAACTTCATGTTCGTATTCCAAGCAGAGCATAACATTCTTATGCATCCTTTCCATATGGCAGGGGTAGCAGGTATGTTCGGTGGATCACTCTTTAGTGCTATGCACGGTTCTCTAGTTACATCTTCTCTAATCAGAGAGACAACAGAGAATGAGTCACAGAACTATGGTTACAAATTCGGTCAAGAAGAAGAGACCTACAACATTGTTGCTGCTCATGGATACTTTGGTAGATTAATCTTCCAGTATGCATCATTCAACAACAGTCGAAGTCTTCACTTCTTCCTTGCTGTCTTCCCAGTTGTTTGTATATGGTTGACCTCAATGGGTATCTGTACGATGGCATTCAACCTCAATGGATTTAACTTTAACCAGAGTATCATTGATGCTCAAGGTAAGGTTGTTCCTACTTGGGGTGATGTTCTTAACAGAGCAAACCTTGGTATGGAAGTAATGCATGAGCGTAATGCTCACAACTTCCCACTAGACTTAGCAGCTGCTGAGACTTCTGAGGTTGCACTTGTTGCTCCCGCAATAGGTTAATGGAGATCCTACTTATAGTCGCTGCCATAGGCGGTGCTGCATTCGGTGCATATAAGATGACTCCTAAAAACTGAATAAAATTAAAAGACCCTAAATTAACTTAGGGTCTTTTTTAATGCATGGAATTAGACGATCAAATCTCAACAGCACATTTGCTTTTAGAAACCAGAGTCTGCAGAGTATGCAAGAAGGAGAAGAATCTTCTTGATGAATATTATTTGTCTCGTAAAGATCCCACCAAGAAATCATCATACTCATATGAGTGTAAGACTTGTACTGTAAAGAGAACTGTAGAATATAATAGAGAGAACTCCACAAGTGTAAAGTCACAGTATCTTAAAAGGAATTATGGATTAACATTTGAAGAGTTTGAAGCAATGTTATCTGATCAAGATAATTGTTGTGCTATTTGTAAAGGTACGAAAACATATGGAAGACATAAAAGATTTACTGTGGATCACTCACATAAGACAGGTAAAATACGTGGTTTGTTATGTCATCGTTGTAATACTGCCCTTGGACTAGTTGGAGATGATATACATATACTCAATACAATGATAGAATACTTAGAAAGCCATGAGCAAGCCAATACCAGGGAGTTACATTGATACTCAGGGGATGAGTGGACCAACTGATCCCTCTGTTAAATCAAAACCCCAAGAATACAAACCTGCTATCAAAAAACCAAGGAGATTATTTACTTCTGAATATGTAAAAGAGATGAAGATTCTTATCCATGAAGTATTAGATGAGAGAGAAGGTAACTTCCATTACACATCTTTCTTTGATACGGAACAGTATAAGCATCCAGTAACAGAAGAAGAACCAAAATATACAGCACATTACGAACCATCGTACTACCAATAATGTTTACACAAGGAAAAGTAAAGACTGTCTTTCAACTTGATGAACCTGATAAGGTTTTGATTCAGTATGAAGATAAAGTTACTGCTGGTAATGGTAAGAAGGAAGCATACTATGATAACAAAGGTAAGATTTGTTGTTTGATTTCCGAACTTCTTTTTCAAGAGTTAGAAAGATTTGGTGTTAAGACTCACTACGTTAGTATGCCAACTTATAGAGCAATGGCATGTAAGAAGGTGGAGATCATACCAATAGAAGTTGTAGTTAGAAACATTGCTGCTGGTTCTATAGTCAGACAGACACCATTAGAAGAGGGAACAGTATTTAATAATCCATTGGTTGAGTTTTATCTTAAGGATGATGAGAAGGATGATCCTTTACTTACAGAGGATCGTATTAGAATTATGGGTGACTATCCTATCAGAATATTAAAGCAACGTGCAGGTGAAGTAAATACTATACTTAAAGATATATTTGATAAGATAGGTTTTACTTTAGTTGATTTTAAATTAGAGTATGGGTATGATAAAGATGGTAATTTACTTCTTGCAGATGAACTATCACCCGATGGTATGAGACTATGGAAGAAAGGAACGTCAGAGTCCTTTGATAAAGACTTGTTTCGAAAAGAAAAGGGTGATATAGTTGTAGCATATGAAAATATCCTAACTAAGTTATCAGGTATCCTTTAAAATTTATGGAAGACAATCCGTTTTGGGGAGAACCTACTCCCACTGATTTGTGGCAAGACATGGACAAACTTAATTGTTTGTATGAAGAACTTGAGTGGGATCACACTGATTATCTAGAGTTTAAAATCGAAGGTAATCATATTACGATTAGGAATAGGTCAAGGGAAGGGAGATGATCTTTCCCTAACAATTCAAATTATTCAAATTATTAAATACATTTTTAAATTCTATTATGAAAATCTTTTTAGACACTGCTGATGTCACGGAGATAAAAACCAGATGGAGTACTGGTTTAATTGAGGGCATTACAACAAACCCTTCTTTAATCCGTAAGAGTGGTAGGAATCATGAAGATGTGTATCAAGAGATAAAAGATATTGGTATCAATGATATCAGTATGGAAGTGATAGGTAGCGATGTTAATATGGTATCAGAAGGGAAGAGATTGCATAAGAAGTTTGGTAAGTGTTGTACTGTTAAAGTTCCTTGTACAAGAGATGGACTAAAGGCATGTGCTAATCTTTCTACAGAAGGTATTAAAGTTAATGTAACTCTAGTATTCTCTGTGGCACAGTCAATACTTGCTTCTAAAGCAGGAGCATCATACATCTCACCATTTGTTGGTCGTCTGGATGATGTCTCATTTGACGGTCTAGGACTGGTGAAAGACATTGCGGCACTCTATAGAGAGCAAATGGTAACAACGCAGGTTCTAGCGGCATCTCTGAGGGATGTACGGAGTGTTGGTAAGTGCTTTGCATCTGGTGCAGATATCGTTACGATGCCGACCAAGGTATTCGATGGAATGTATGAGCACGTATTGACTGATAAGGGTATGGATATCTTTGATAAGGACTATGCAAAATCTATAGAAGGTTTGGAGATTACTGCGGTATGATTTTACCTGGCACGACAGTTACAGTCACTGATGAAACCTCTATCTATAGAGGTTACGTTGGATTTGTTCAGAGGATTAGTGGGGATAAGGCTGCTGTTCTATTTGACAATCTTTCTCCTTGGGAAAAAATGATAACATTTCCAATTAAAGATCTCTATGAGGGAGGAGTATTACCAAAATGAAGAACTTCACAGTCTATTCTAAGGATGGTTGTCCCTATTGTGAGAAGGTACAAAAGGTGCTTGAATTAGCTGGTCTAAATTTTGTGACGTATAAATTAGGAAAGAACTTCGACAAAGAAGGTTTCTATAGTGAGTTTGGGGAAGGTGCTACCTTTCCTCAAGTAGTTTTAAACGGAGAGAAACTTGGTGGATGTTCTAATACGGTAAAATACCTACAAGAAAAACAACTTGTTTGATAAATGTCACAGAACTTCGAAGAAGTATATTATGTTCTAGAGGAGTCCTTAGAACTTGCTTTTAAGGGTCAATTTGTGGTAAAATTATATGAATATTTCCAGTCAAGAGGAGTAACTAAAGTAGAAGCAGATCAATTCCTGAAGAGTTCTACTTTTCATGAGATTGCTTCAGTTGTTACTGAACTCACAGAGTATCTTAAAGGAGGTAAAGATTCTAATCATCAACAATTGAGGGAAGCGTATCATCACATACCTAAACCTCAAGCAAGAAAGATAAGAGACTATTTTGCTTGCATTCTAGAAGACGCAGTGAGGTATAGTGATGACAGAAGGAGAGGACGCAAAAGACGTTCTAAATAAAGACAAACCCGAAATCAATAAGGGTGTTGAACTATTACTAAGAAACAGGAGGAGCGAACCACCAAAGTCCAAAACATTCCAGATACAATTCTCGTTCTTTGGTAGAGAGATTACATTCTATCTGGACATCCAAAAAAAATAATCTGGGAGGAAGACTATGCTACAAGAAGTAACACCTTATATTGTTTTCTTTAGTGCATTTGCTATATTGGCAACGTTTGTGATAGGATTCTTCACAGGATGGATTGTTAACAATGTAGTCGGACAGTTCCTCAGTAGACCAACTCCTTTCACAGTTCACCCAGAAATGTTTGATGAGAATGGTCAACTTATCCCAGATGAAATTGTAGCCCTAAGATTTGAAAATGACAATGACACCAGCGAAGAAGAAGACGACGACTAGAAGCGTCAAGAGAGTTAAACTCCCACCTAATCCTTTTATCCATGAGATACTTGAACTCGTAGGAGAACAAAGGACAAAGGCAAAGAGAGTTGAAATCCTACAAGAGTATAGGGATGACTCACTAACTGCTATTCTTATTTGGAACTTTGATGATAGAGTTCAGTCTGCAGTTCCTGATGGACAAGTTCCTTATAAAGAGAATGAAGTACCTGTAGGAACAGATCACACTTCACTACGTAGAGAGTGGAAACAACTCTATCATTTTATTAAGGGTGGTAATGATGCTCTTAGTAGTCTCCGTAGAGAGTCTATGTTCATTCAGTTACTTGAAGGATTACATCCAAAAGAGGCAGAGATTATTTGCCTTGTGAAGGATAAAGAGTTAGAATCTGTTTATCCAAAGGTAACACTTGATGTTGTTAAGCAAGCGTTCCCTGATATAGTATGGGGTGAAAACAGAGGATCATGACAGAAGAATTAAAAGAGAAACCAAAAACAAAATCAATTTGGTCAGTAGAAGAAAAGAAATTAATGGGTGAGAAATATGGTTGTGAACTGTTAATAGAAGCAGGTGATAACGATCAAATAAATGATAAGAAATTGCCTACTGATACTATGATAGTATCCTATAAGGTTGAAGGTAAGATACACAGAGATCTTTGTAGAGGATCTCAGGTTAATATCTTTGACCTGTACTATGATAAGTTTGGTAAGGATGGTATTCAAAAGATTGATTATGGTCACGGAACTATCAATCCAGGACAGTGGGGATACAAGGCTCCTGAAAGAAAGAAAAGGAGAAAGGGATAATGTCAGGACCTATTGATGACCAAGTTAGAGCCCAAATTAATGAAATCATTAGAAATGAAATTCAGGAGGGTATAAATGAGTACATTGATACACAAGAGGAGTCTGAGAAAACTGGTTTGGGATTTGTTCAGAATAAAGATGAGCAGTTGAAGGTTAATATTCCTAATGCTGAAGTGGATAGGATTATAAAAAAATATAAAAGGATTAAGAAGAAGCAGAAATCAAATCTGTATCAAGCAAAACTACTAGATCAACACGGGAAACCACTATGAGACTTGGCGTTATGTGTTCTGGAAATGGTTCAAATTTTGAGAACATTGTGCGTACTTGTAGATATGACGAAGTTGTGTTAATGATCCATAACAAAAAGGAATGTGGAGCATTAAAAAGAGCAGAGAAGTTGGGGATCAATCATTGTTATGTTTCCCATAAGGATGAAGATCAAATGGTACAATTGTTTGAGGCATGGCATGTAGATCTTATTATCCTTGCAGGATATATGAGAGTGATTAAAAATCCTTCTGCTTTCCCGTGTCCTATCATCAACGTTCATCCATCACTACTTCCAAAGTATAAAGGATTGAATGTAGTGGAGAGAGCAATGGAGGCAGGTGAGGAAAAGACTGGATGCACCGTCCACTATGTAAATGAAGAGTTGGATGGAGGAGAAATAATAATGCAAGCAGAGGTTGATATTATGCCGTATGATACTGTTAAGACATTAACGAAAGCAATTCAACGTAAAGAGTATGCTATTTTACCAGAGGCCATAAACTATGTTAAGCAAAGACAGTCGGTTAAGAGTTACTGAAATTGCATGTAGAATAAAACTAGGTCGGGAAGTATCCTTGACAGAAATGATATGGTATACTAAAATGATAGAAAATAATGCACATGCAAGAGGCATACATGAGAGAACAGTTAATTAAAGCAATTACTGCCCATGCTAATGGCGAAATTGCCAAGCACAGAGCAAACGTTGAGGTTTATCTGACAAATCCTGCAGGTATTGGAGAACATTCTGATATTACTGAAGCAATAGGGGTAGAGTTGGATAAGATTTCACGTTACCATGATCAGATAGAGGTTATTAAGACTTACTTTAAATAAAATGTATCGGATTACACACAATTGATTGCATATATAGTATAACTGTGTTAGTATTAACACACACGTTCATCCCTTACGGGACGCAAGTAAGTCACGGAACGGAGCGTTCATCCCATGATTCCATTCCTTCTAGCATCAACTCTTTCTTGCTCTGAAGCTGAAGATCTGATAAAGAAATTCAACTCAAGAGGTGTCTCTGACGAAACAAAGGTTGAGTTGATTGAGGTTGCTAAGACCAATACAGAACCTGGATGTTGGGACGCAAATGACTAAAGGAACGGGCCTAAAAATCCAACTACTTTAGAGGTATCACAATGGCAAAAGTAACCTACCGTGGTGTTACATATAACACCGATGACAAGAAATCTTGTCAGAAAGAAGCATCTGTATTAACATATAGAGGCATTCAGCATACAGAAGAAAGAACTGTATGTACAAGGTAAGTTCTGACTTACAAATACGTTGAATGAGGAGGGCAGTTGACCCTCCTCTTTTTTTGTATTATAATTAATGAGAAAGGAAATCAAATGAACAAAGCAAAATTAAAAGTTTTAGTTCGAGCTCTTAAAGAGATCGTTGATGAATTGGAATCAGAAGTTTATTCTGACCCAGATGCATACACTGAGAATGATTTCTCTTCACCAGATGTTTCATACGATGAGGTTTTTGAAGACGATGACGGTTAAGTTAGTAACTGTAACTCCAGATGCTGAAAAGACTATGGCATATATTGCCAGAGTATCTAACCCAAAAAATCAAGACAACGAAAAGTTTGCTGGTCTATTAAGTTATTGTATCAAGCACGGACATTGGAGTGTGTTTGAACAATCTCATATGACTTTAGAAATTGAGACTACAAGAGGTCTTGCTGCACAGATATTAAGACATCGTTCGTTTACCTATCAGGAATTCTCACAGAGATATGCTGATAGTAGTTTGTTGGGTGATACTATTCCTCTTCCAGAACTACGTAGTCAGGACACAAAGAATAGACAGAATAGTATTGATGATGTAGATCAGTTTGTTAAACAAGATTTTCAATTAAAGATGCAAAGACATTTTGTAGATGGTATGAAATTATATAAAGAGATGTTAGATGCAGGTATAGCAAAGGAGTGTGCAAGGTTTGTCCTTCCTCTTGCTACACCTACAAGATTATACATGACAGGTTCTTGCCGTTCTTGGATTCACTATATAAATCTACGCTCTGCTCATGGAACACAAAAAGAACACACTGAAATTGTTAAGCAGTGCAAGGAGATTTTTGTGGAGCAATTCCCATCAGTCTCTGAAGCCCTTGAGTGGGTCTAAATAAAATTACATAACTTTATATTGATATGCCAACATACCCATTGATTAATCTAAAAACTAAAGAGAAGAAAGAACTCTCAATGACAATGAAAGAGTATGATGAGTGGAGAAATGATCCTGAGAATGCTGACTGGGATAAGGATTGGCAAGCAGGTGTTGCTGCATGTCAGGAGATAGAAGGTTGGAAAGGTGAAGCAAGGTCTAGTGGATGGAATGAGATATTAGACAGAGCATCTAAACAACCTGGTGCTAATGTCCGTAAGAACCGTGATTACAGTTTCTAAGTATGCCACGTAAAAAGAAAACAGATCAACCAATCGGTGTGGGACTCACCGCAAAGCAGATGAAGAGGAAGAAACCAATCAACGCTGATATGATGAGGGACATAGAACCCCTCACAGATAATCAGAAGACTCTGTTCGAAGCATATGCTAAGGACCAGAATCTTGTTGCGTATGGTGTTGCTGGTACAGGTAAAACTTTTATCACTCTTTATAATGCACTTCAAGATGTCTTAAATCCAGAGACACCTTATGAGAAAGTTTATATTGTAAGATCTCTTGTTGCTACTAGAGAGATTGGTTTCCTTCCAGGTGACCATGATGATAAGTCTTATCTTTATCAGATACCTTATAAACATATGGTAAAGTATATGTTTGAGATGCCATCTGAAGCAGATTTTAATATGCTTTATGGTAATCTTAAGGCACAGGATACTATTGACTTCTGGAGCACCTCATTCATAAGAGGTACTACATTTGATAAGACAATTGTTATCGTTGATGAATTTCAGAACTTGAATTATCACGAACTTGATAGTATAATGACAAGAGTAGGAACACAATCTAAGATTATGTTCTGCGGAGATGCTACTCAGTCAGATTTAATTAAACAAAATGAGAGGAATGGTATCGTAGATTTTATGCGGATACTTCGTCTTATGTCATCAGTAGATGTAATTGAATTTGGTGTAGAAGATATCGTTCGTTCAGGACTGGTTAAGGAATACATCCTCGCTAAATTGGAACTTGGTTTATGAGTTTTACCCATTGTAATTTCTTAGGTGAACTTGAATTAAAAAAGAAAGAGACTCCTGGTTGTAGGTTGTATGAACTTCCTAGTGGTCAGTGGGTTCCTTCTATTACTTCAGTAACTTCCTTTTATAATCGTCAGATTTTTATTGACTGGAGAAAGAGGGTTGGTATAGAAGAAGCAAATCGTATTACAAAGAAGGCAACTACCCGTGGAACAGATTATCACGAAGCTGCTCAAGCATATTTGGAAAATAGAGATTTGGTCTGGGAGAATTACCTTCCTGCTACTCGTTTTATGTTCCATCATTCTACTCCATATCTAGATAAGATAAATAACATACACGCTATAGAGAGGACGCTTTACTCAGAATACTATGGTCTTGCAGGTAGAGTTGATTGTATCGCTGAGTATGAAGGCGAACTAGCGGTTATAGATTTTAAAACATCTGAAAAGATTAAACCTGAGAAATGGTTGGAAAACTATTTTGTTCAGGAAATGTTTTATGCAGCAGCGTATTATGAATTAACTAAAATCCCTGTGAAAAAACTCATCACTATAATGGTAACACCAGGTGGAGAGGTCAAAGTATTTGACAAAAGAAACAAAGGGGATTATATTAAACTTCTAGTACGTTATATAAAAGAATTTGTATCTCACAATACTGGGGCCACGAATGGAGAATGAACTAGAACAAGCATTGAAGGATAAGTTTTTTTGTCCTGCAAGGTTTGCACAAGAGATTGAAGGTCTAGTGCAGACACACGGAGACATGAACTATATTGATGCTATAGTTTATTTTTGTGAACTAAACTCCATTGATTTAGAATCAGTTCCTAAACTTATATCTAAACCCCTCAAAGAAAAAATTAAATACGAAGCACAAGAGTTAAACTTTTTGAAACGCACTAGTCGTGCGAAATTGGTTTTTTGATTCCATAAAAGGGGGAAAAAATTCCCGCCAAAAAAATCGCCCTATTACTTTTTTATGATGGCTGCTGACGCATATCGATGCTACCTCGCAATGAAAAATCATTGGACGAAGGAGAAGTATGATTATATAAAGTATCGTGGTAAGGTCAGGGCAACCAATGAAGCATT
>VTLG01005297.1_pt1 | contig 26006 bp, 22 predicted proteins | sample 4694571 | NCBI WGS metagenome assembly VTLG01 (sample SAMN12604809, study PRJNA352737) | marine metagenome | biome: ENVO:00000447; feature: ENVO:00000209|ENVO:00000569|ENVO:01000036; material: ENVO:00002151; isolation source: viral sequences binned using virsorter ...
CGTCAGTACCAGTAAGTGCTCCTTCACTTGATGCTACACGATATCTATTTTTAAAATCGTTTATATCTTGACTAAGTTGTTCTACGTCGTCATCTTTAGCTAATAGTCTATGGAAAGTATAGTTTTGTCCAGACCCTGTAGAAGAGACCAACATACCAACACCAGCACCAATCGTCTTACCTTGTAAAGCGTCTGGGGCTGCTTGTACGGTTACATTTGTATTCCCTGCCGTCTTACAATTACCAGTGGTTGTATCAGGTGTACTTGTTGAATCAAATACTATACCATTTGCATCAGTAATACTAATCGCAACGCCTGAAGATGGTTGTGTGTTTGGGAAACTAGTTCTATTAGCAATTATTTCAAAGCCACCAAATGGTTGTAATTGTGCAGCTACGTAATCAACAACAGCTCCTGATGTAGGGAATTTAGCATCATCATCAGTAATCGTTGTTTGTTTATCTAATCCATTTAGTTCATTTAGATCAGCTGCTGTACCTGTATAACCGGATAATTTATTTAATTCTGCTGTAGTAACTGTAGCATCATCTAATATCTGTACTTCTGCTTGTGTTAGATCAGCTAATGCACTAGCAGTATCAGTATGCATTGTAGCTAGTTCTGTTAGCTCTGCATCTGATGTTTGCTTAGCATCTAACTGTGTCTGTACGTTAGAAGTTACTCCATCTACATAGTTAAGTTCTGCTGTTGTAGCAGTTACACCATCTAATATTTCAACTTCTGTTTGAGTTAGGTCAGCTAAAGCAGATGCTGTACCAGGACTCATAGTTGCAAGTTCTGTTAACTCATTATCTAAAGAAAGTTTACTTTGTGCGATATTTGCAGCATTACTAATATCTTCATTTACAATTGTTAAATTTACAATTTTACTAGTATCTACTGAGTTAGCAGATAGGTGAGCAAGGTCGATGGACCCATCTACATAGTGCTCAGAATCTACTGCATTATCTGCTAATTTAGCACCTGTTACAGCATCAGCTGCCAGAGCTGTTGAATCTACAGAGTTTGCTGCATAGTGTTCTGTATCAATAGAATCTGCTGCATAGTGTTGAGAATCTATCGCATCATTTGCTATATCTGCAGCAGCAATAGTCCCATCTTTTATTTTAGAACTAGTTACGGAACCATCTTCTAAATCTTCAGCTGTAAATTTTCTTTCTCTTTCCTCTTGTAGAGCAAATAAACTATGCTCATAAACTTTATTTAAGTCACTAGCTTTAATAGAAGAACCAGCTGCAAATGTTGCCCTTAAATCACCAGGCGTAGCTACAGCTGTATCTCTATAAACTTTTACTTTAACGCCTGATTTAGGAGCACCTGATGATTCTTGTAAAGTTGCATCAATACTTGTATTATTGAATGTTATACTAGCAGGGCTACTATTAACAGTATATTTAGTTGTTGCTTGGGTTTCACCATTAAGAGCTACTTTTACCTCTTCATTAGCTCCCCCAGTAGTTGTCTTAATTGTCTCAAAAGAATAAGTGAAGGTTAAATCACTCCCATCAGGAGCACCTCCACCATTTTCTGTATAAGTTGTTGCCATGTTTTTTTATGTCAATAGTTATGGCGGGTAGATTATTTAGGCATGTTCAAAGCTTCTTCAACGGCAGTATCTATATCACCTGCTTGTTGTGCTTCGAGATTCATCTGTTTAGCATACTCACGTTCTCTTATAGATGCTAGTATAGGTGCTGTTGCTGGATCATCACCTAAGGAATCCTCAGCTATATTCTTAGCTTGGTTATATGCTAGTGTTAATTCACTGAAAATTCTTTCATATTTACCAGTATTAAGCATTTCAGATGTTATAAAACCTCTCCTTTGCGCTTGCAATATATTAGTAAATCCTTTATATACTGTACCATCTGGGGCTGTATAAGTAAGTTTATTAGCAATTTTCATGATTCGTTGAATCTCTTGCTTATAAAAACCTTGCTTACCTATTATTGAATTAATTGCTGTTATTTCATGATTCTCTAATACAGCTCCGCCTTGACTTAAACGCATACTAGGATTATGATTAAATTCAATATTAATTAAGAACTGACGTTCTGGGCTTGGTACTGGGTTCACTTTAAATGGTCCTCTATTTATTACCCTAATGAACCAATTACTTTCATTACCTATTTCTCTACCATCTATAGGATCAACTATAGCAGGTAAAGCACGTTCAGGATCAAAAGCATCTAACCATGCATTGCGATTTCTTAAATTCTCATCTAATTCAGCACGTATTTGTCTGAGTTGTGGGTACATTACTTTACCAAGTTCATTCCTTAAACTACCTAAAGGTACTAAGTTATTACCCATACTAGTCATAAATCTTGTAGCTGCAGCACCATTACCTTGTAATACATCGTGTAATGGTTCTAATTGAGACAAAATAGATCTATTGGTAAATGCTGATCCAAATACAAACATAAGTTTATTATATAAATCTTCTTGTACTCCAGCACTTAAACTATCAAAGTTATCTACAACATCAACAGTTAAAGACAACCAATCTCCTAACGGACCCATCCAGTCGTAACTAACTTGTTTATCAGTTCCTGGTACTCTACATGATTTAGGCTTCCAACCACTTCTAATCCTTTGCCTTTGAATAGATTTATCATAGTGACCATTACCTGTACACCTATCATTTATAGCAGCAAATCCTGCCATCGTAATAAATAAACTTCCTAAAGCTGCTTTACCTTTAACTTCATATCTAAGCATTTCAAAGGTTTGCATAGCAAATTCATCTATAGGCCTACCTTTCTTTCTTAAGAAATCTGTAATTTGTTGAGGTGAGAATTCATCTAGACTTTTCCTACCTAATGGTCCCCATAATTCTTGATAATCAGAAGATAGTATACCTGCAGGACTCCACTTACCAAAGGTATCAATAACGTTAGCAGTAGTTCTAGGGAACCAGATAAAAGATCTAGCAGCCGGGAACCGTTTGATGAAATTATTCATCCCTTCTACAATAGGTGAATCAGCATTTAGTGCTATTTCACTAGTAATTGAATCTACTGCTTCATTACTTATCATCCCGTTTGAATCGAACCAATTATCATAAACTTCTTGGTAAGCTTTTTTAAATGATGTTTCATCTAATACTTCACCTGATTGAGCAAGTCTATTTAAAACTCTATACTTAGCTTCTGTATTAGCAGTAACTGATTTAGCAAACCCATCAAGTGCTGTCATAGAATTACCACCGAACCTGAGCACAGGGTCTTGAGCTAAAGCATCTAAGTCTTCATAAACACTTAGTACCATTTTAGCTCCATCTTCTCCTTCTTCAGATGCAGCATCAGCAAAAGCTCTTAATGCAGTTAGACCTTTCTCTTCTTGAATAGCAATATCACCACGCATTACATAACTTACTTGTTTAGGGTTATTAGATGCTTTTTTAAAAACTACTTTTAAATGATCAGTAGCTTTTTGCAAAGTATCATCTAATGAAAAGTGAGCAACCATAGCTTTTTTAGAAGCTGCGAAATCACCCTGAAGCACAGCTCCAGTAACACTAGCTGCACCTCTACCAAATAAACCAGTTAAGTTACCTACACCTGCTTTAATAGGAGTAGCTAAAGCTGATAGTGCGGAGTTAAATATATTACTCCACATTGCTTTATTAACAATTGAAGGTACTTCTGGATTAGCATCATAAAGTGCTTTCTTGAATGTTGATAAATTATTAGCTGCCCAATCATGTAGTTTAAACATGCTATCAACATTACCATCAGTAAATTCGCTTGCTAATAATAATGGTCTTAAGAATTTAGGATTTTCTCTACCTACAGCTTTTAATGTTTCAGTCCAAGCTTTAACTTTAGGTATAATTTCAGTTAATCTGCTACTATGATTTCCTAATATAGCTTCTGCTGCAGTATTTATAACATCTTTATCACCAGTTGCTAAAGCAGCTTTCCAAGAATTCATACTAGCAAATATAGAATTAGCTTCAAAAGTAGCTAATGCTTTCTCTACCATTAATACTTCTAAACGATCTGCTATATTCTCAACTGCTCTACCAACAGCTACACCATCTTCCATTAATCTAGCACCTTCAGCAAAGTCAGACACTTGTCCTGCTTCAGAAGTTGTTAGTAATGCTCTAGCCTTATGTGCATCTAAATCAATTAACTGATCTACTAAACCTTTTACTGCTTTATTTATACCTTTTTTACCTGTAATTCTTACTGCAGAATCATCGATAGATCTTTTAAATTCATTTAGAACACCAATTATTTCATCAGGTTCTAATCTAGGGTTTAATAAAGTAGCAGCTAATCCTTCAGAAGCTGTTCTTATCATCTTCTCAGTGATAACAGTACCTGATCTTAAAATCTTTTTAAATGGCCCACCTTTCTTTATCTCAGGTATAAGTTCAGAAACTAATGTTCTATTAGACAAATTGTTGATTTTAATCCCTTGCTTTCTAGCAGCTTCATGTAAAAGATTTCCAATTCTTCCATAAGAAGATTCTACATTAAAGAAGATCTGAGCATTATCAGCTAATGCACCAAAAATATTATCAGCATCTCTGGTCCGTACTAGTGTCTCACCTTCATCAAATAAATTCCAATCAATAGTAGGTAATCCTTCTTCTTGGAAATATCTATTTAAAAGATTTAACTCATATTCTTTTCTAGCATAACCTCTTAGAATCGAATCTTCTACAGGGTTATCAGAGAATTTAATATCACTGAATTGGTCTTTAACATTTATAACACCTTTCTCATTACTTGGTATAAATTTTGCAGTCCTATTCATACTTCTACCAGCTTTGGTTAAGAAAGCAACACCTTCTATTATACTAGCAAGTACACCAAAAATAGCTCCTTCATTAACATTCTTAGCTCTTTTATCACCAGCACTATCATCTTTAGTTGTTGCTATACTCTCTGGTATGAATTGAAAAGTTTTAGGCCAATAATGTTTTAAAGTTCCAAAAAGGTTATCATCTCTTTGGTTTTGTTCTGCAATATAATCAACCATACCTCCACTAAATATGTCAGCACCAAATTTAGCAAAGTATTGGAATGATTTTTGATTACCTAATTTCTGTAACCAAGGTGCTGCAACACCTGCTTGATGTACTCTTGCACCTTGAGTAAGTATCATACCTCTTGTTAATAAAGTAGGTATAATTAATCCTGATATATTACGAACTGCTTGAGTAACACCTTCCTCATATTCTGGTAATTTTGGTATGTCAGGTATACCTTTAGGTGTAACAAAGTTTATAGCATCTGTTATTGTATCTACTAGACCAACAGCAGGTGCTGCACCTTCATACATATTCTGACCGACATCCGTAACAAAACCACCGATACCAGGTCTAGGTTTTCTTAGGCCTAATGAACCTGGTATGATCTTACCGGGTTCTGTTGCGTCAGCTCTTTCTCTAAAATCACCTTGAGTATTATTAGGCTGTTCAACCTCTTGTTCAACAGGAGTATCAGTTGGGATAGAAGCTTCTTCACCAGTGTAACCTTCGTTTGTTAATTGATTACTTAATGCTTCTAACTCTTCCAATGACATATTCTCTAAGTCAATTTGAGTTTCTTCGTTTTCCATAGATTACTATACTGGTTTGAAGCCGTAATTGGCGGGGTCTATCCATTTCTGGAAGTCTTTTTCTGCATCCTTCATAGTTAGTGGTGTATTTTCAGTTTCAGATACTGGACTTTGGGTGCTTTTATTTTTTTGATTCTTTTGTCGATTTACTTTCTCAACAAGTTCTGATTTGTAAGTGTTTTGTACATAATTTTCCTTATCAGATTTCTCTAATATATTATGTAATCTAATTAAACGATTAGTAGTAAATGAATTTAGTCCCAGAGTTCTAATTTCAGCTAACATAGTTGAAGCCTCTACACCTTCTGCACCCGCTAAAATATTTTCTATGTTTCTCATTGGGTCAGTTATTGTAAAATTTTCTAACCTATGTAACTCGATATCCTCCTTATAATCTTTATCTGTTTTCATTGCATTAAATTGCCTTTCTACCAATACACTAGGAAGTACATTAAGAAGACGAGCTTTTACTAAAATCTCTTCAGAATACCTACCTGTTTCAGCTATACCAATGATATCTTTAGTATCTATCAAGCTACCTGGTTTATCTAATAATTTATTGATTACATTTTCAGGAGTAATATCCTTATCACTTAGTAGAGTTTGTATCTCAGTACTTATTTTTTTATCCCATTTAGTAAAATTATCTGAAGTTAATGCTTGGTTTTCAGCTCTTCCTTTTTTAACATTTTCATCATAAGTATCTATATTAACAAAGCCTTTATTTCTATTAGTAGCAAATCTACCTTCTCCCTTTGTATTACCACCTCCATTGGCTGCCCACCATTCTTGGGTCAACCTAACTGCATCCTTTTGGATCTCATTGTATTCTGGTGTGCCTTCTTTCCTTTGACGAGTAAGCTCTGCAAATTTAGTCTGGAAATATTGTAGTACAGAATTTTGTACAATTATAGCCTTAGCACTAAGGTCTTTATCTTTATCCCATGTATTTGAACTAGCTTTTCCTACTAATTCTGTTATCCAGCCCTCATGATATATATTAGTACGTTTAGCAGATTCCATCTTTCCTATTTCCCCAATTACTAAATTCCTAACACCAACATGAGAAATACCCTTTGCTTCTTCTTTCCACTTAGTTACATTAGCTCTTTGCAGTCTTGGGAGCCAAATAGCTAATTGGGCCTCTTTATCAGCTTCTGATTGATTAGAGTTAAGTAATGATTCTAACGGTTTAATTATTGCATCTTTAGCACCTTTAGACCTAAGTGCCCCAATTGCTAGTTCTAGTCCTTGTTTACTCCAGTTTTTTGGATTACTAAAATGTTGAAAATTTTCAGCAGCGAATTGTTCATTTCTTGTTTCTTGCTTCTTTACAAATGCTAATGCAGACTTATTAGTGGCTTCGACTATTCTATTTAATAATCCTGATCCACGGTCTCCAGAAAAAACTGTACCTGCTAAATCTATACCTGCTGGATGATCTATCAACCCTTTAACTACCTTTGTTAATTGTCCAGTGGTTAGAGAATTACTTTCACTTTCATTAGCTAACTGAATTAAATCAGCTGCAAATAACTGAGTAGCTACTTGTATATCAGTCTTACCACTAACTTTTGGATCATTATCCTTAACTTGAGCTTCGTAATCTTTTAGTATCTCTACTGCTTCATGTGAAATCTGATTAGCCTTTGGACCATTATACGTTAACCCTTGTAGTTTTTCCTTAAGGGTTTGCTGTTGAGCAGAAAGTAGTACATTTTGTGCACCTATCTCACCTCGGATACCTCTAGTTTGTCTTAAGTTAGCTAAACGAGGAGCAGCAACTTCTTTTAGTAATTCAGGGGAAAAGCCAAATGCTCCTAACTGCGAATCTTCCCAATCTTGTTCTAAATCTTGTCTACCTGCAGCAGTAGTAAGTGAGTCATATTTAGTTCGTAGTGCTATTCCTTCCTTACTTCCGTCGCCCATTTTATGAGTAAAGGAACCTGGACCACTACCTTCAAAAGCTGCTAATCTATTTTGAAGTAGAATCTTATCTAAATGTACTTTATAATAACCATTATTCTTCTCTAAAAAAAGACGGCCATCTGCACTTAAACCTTGAAGTAAACCACTCTTATCAAGCGCTCTTTTTTCTTGCCTTAATGAAGCAAGATCTAATCTCCATTTATCTAGATTTTTATTTTGAGGGTCTGCATCATCTATCTGTTCATTAAGCTTGGATATTTTATTAGATAGAGAAATTGATTTTCTTTTATTGTTACTATATTGATCAATATCTTCAGGTACCAAAGCTCGCTGAATTTCCCCTTTAGCCCTGTCATCTGCTTTACCTTCTTTAGAAGCAAAATAATCTTGTATAGCTGGGACAGCTGCTGTAATTTTTTCTACTGTTTCTAGGCCTGTTTTAATAGTAGAGAATACAGCTACATCTTGATCAGCCCTTGCTGCTTGTTCTAGTTGCTGATTTTTTAGTTGAGTCCATTCTTCAAGTTGCCTCATTTGGCGTTTATATACTGCCTCTAAAGGGGTAGCAAAATCAACAACTGTAGGATTCCATCTAGTTTCTGCCATAATGTTAATCTTGTTTAAATACTGTTGCTACATTTCCAGCAATTCCAGCTACACTACCTGCAATGGATAAACCATCTTTAATAGCAGCTAAAGTTACATTTTGCATTGGAGGACGTGGTGGTGCTAAATCTGGGTGTTTGACAAATGCATTATCAGCAAACATTTGCATCTGCTCCGCTCTGGCTTTTCCTGCAGCTTCTTGACCAGCTCTTGTTAATTGTGTTCTAGCTTTTGTTAAACTATGAGCTGTACGAGCCTGACCTTGTAAATATTCTGCAAGATCTAAATTAGATATTCTGCCAACGGATCGACCTGTTCTTCCAGCAGCAATCATATCGGTACTAGTATTCTTCTGTAAGAACTCTTTCCAGTTAGCTTCGTCTTGTTGCATGGCTTCCCCAATAAGGTTACCATATTTCTCTTGTATATCAGCGTTGACTTGTGCAACACCTAATCTACTGTTATTTATACCTTCTTCATATTGGACACGTTTAACACCTTCTAAACTTAGTGTCTGCATCCATTCGGATTTTCTTTTTTGAAGTTGGTATTTGTATTGATTTCTAGCTGCTTTATTAGCAGCCCTAGCTGATGCTCCTAAACACACGGCAAAATTCGATAAAGGACAATTTATTTGGTCCGAATTCGATCTCTCGAAGGAATTTAAACCCTAGGAATTTAAGTAACTTTAAATGAACAGTGTTACGTTTATCAACAACATTCCAAAGTAACTTTTCTTTTCTACTTTCTACATAGCGTTTAGCTTCTCTAGCAAATGTTAAAGGGTAATCATGAATAGCAGATGTACATAACATCCAGATTTGACCTCCTGGGTCTACTCCAGCCATACCAGCAGTCTTGCCGTTAGGCACTACAAAGTATACGCAAGAGGGCTTCTGAACAGCGTCTACTAATGCTTCTGTGGCATCTATACCATGACCTTCTTCTATCTCCCTACGGTCTTCAGGGCGTAGATCAGAGGCCACTTCAAGAGCAGCCTCTAGGGTGATAGGGCGGACGTATTGATCTAACTTAGACACGTTGGTAGAATTTATTTGTAAAGTCTCCTTCCCAAGTCATTGAATGTAATGTAGCAGGAGAGGGATGTGTAGAATTTAATGTTAATGTTGTATTTGTATTTCTATCATATATAGGTACTGTTTGAGTATATTCTTCATTCATTGCGATTTGGTTAGCTCTGTATTGATCAGCTAATGATGGCTCATAAGTCTCAACATAATCAGGTTTACCTTTTCTTTTTAAAGTAGTTGTATATAAACCATTTTTACCAAAGTTTATCTTAGCTCTATGTATAACTAATGACCCATTAATATCAGACTTCCATTGATCTCCATGCCTTTGAGTATAATAGAAGGTAGGGAATTCTATTTCATAATCAAATAAATAACCTACAATAATATCATGATCAGTCCAATCGCCAGCCCATTCTATATTAGAACCATTGACACTAGCTTCTGAATAAGAACCTACTAAATCAGAATCTTGAGCGGCTTGAGATGAGCCAGAAGTAGAATCTGCTTTATGACAATAGACAACAAGTTTTCTAGTTGTATCAGATGTATCTACATTAAATCCATCAGGTTTTGTAAAATGTGTCTTATCAGTTGCAGTAGTATAAGTTAATGAACCAGCTGTTATAATTTTAGAGTTGTCTAAATGGATTCTATATATTATATCATCATCTGTATCTGTTGTATCAAAATCATCAGTTACAGTATTAGAATCGGAATGTAATTTTATGCTAATTTTTTGAAGGACATCTTTACTGTTATTCCTGACAACTACATATAGTGAATCATCTAAGACTGCATGATGCTGAACAGCACCCATCATATCCCATGTAAACCAAGCTTCTTGTAGCCTCTTATCAGAAACATTGAAATACCTATAACCATATAATGTACTCTCTCCTTTTTTACTGAAGAAGATGACACCATTTTCTCTAGAATTAGAGACTAAGGTTAAGTCCTTATCAAATAAATTACTGACAACTTTACTTTGTTCTATAACAACAGGCTCGCCTTCACGAAGTATTCTTGCCATTTCCCAGAAACGAGAATACTTACCAGCATTATCTATGAATCCTACAGTTGTACCTAGATTAATAGGATTAGTTTTATAATTAAAATTGTAAGAGGATAGTGAATTTAATTTAGCTGTTATAGGGCTAAGTATGTCACTATCTGTTGTTAGTAAAAATTGTTGGTTTTTAGAGAATAAAACTAGACCAGCATTAGTATGTATACCATCGTATACTATAGCAGGGAATTCGGAACTAGCAGATATATCTATCATATCTCCTGCACCATATGTTATAGCAGACTTAGACCAGAAATTTGTAAAATATCCAGGCTGAGATAAGATGACATTTTCATCACTAAGCATGACCATTCTGTTTCTCCAGAATAGCATCTTATTAATTGTTTTGCCAACAAAACTAGCTCTTGGATTAGTACCATCTTCGACTGTATCACCTGCTACTGATTCATCCCAAGTTACTTGTGAAAGGTCAAAACTAACTGTATTACTTTGAAACTTTCTAACCAATTGTACTGGCATAGTGCCAGGATCATACTTGATCTCTGTATTTGGTTTAGAACATTCCTCCCATACTCCACTACCATCTCTATCATCATTACCAAAAAATTTTACATAGTAATCATCCTGCTCAGCTTCACTATTAGAAACTTTAACAACGTAACCATGTCTGCATTGTTGAGGTAATTCAGATACATCATCAACAGCATCAGTGAAAACATTAAGAAGCTCTGCAACAGGTGTATTTAGATTAAATTTAGTAGAGTTATTCCTTCTTATATATAACCCATTACCTATTTGTTTTATACCATAACCTGTTATACCATCTAAAGCAGATTCAGTCCAGTCAACCCATGAGCTATCAGCAGCTATAATATCTGCTCTTATTTCTCCTATTATATTCTCAGCTGTAACGGTAGTCTCAGTATCAAATGGAGTAGGAGTTGGTCTGATTAAACCTAAATTAGCTTGAACTTTAGATTCACTTACTTCTAGTATAGTTATTTTATAATAAGCATTATGCATCCATACATGGAAGTAATCATTTACTTGCCAACCTGTTCCACCATAAAGCAAATCATAAGTTGTTGTATATCTAGAGTTATAATTTAAGTTATCACCACCACCTTTTGGTACTGCCTGACCTATGGTTCTTATACGAAAATAGAGTCCAGATCTACCTGATGTGTTGTTACCGTTAACACTTATACTATGTGAATCCTCTATATCTGTATAACTAACACCAGAACCTATACCTGAAAATATTTGTGTAGCAGTATTAGGACATAAGGAGTCCCTCATAACTAAAGTATTTACAGTTTCACTTTGTTGGTCACAATAATAAGTATAGTTAGCAGAACCTGCGTTTGCTTTAGAAAACCCAGAGAAATTACTTAGACAACTATTACTACTATCATGTATTCTATCTACTTTTATTCGAGTAGCTGTAGTTGTTGTAGTTAGAGTAGTATTATCAAATAAATTTAAAGAATACTGACTTGCATAAGCTACCTTTTTCAATGTTATATATGCTTCTGCTGGTTTAACAGGTGATTTATCTGCTGCATTTGTTAACATAGCAACAGTTTTTGTACGATTAGTTATATAAGTAAAATCGTTTAGAGTTAATGTTTGTAAATCTTCGTCAGTTGAGTGTGTCAGATATGTTGTTAAAGCAGAGGATGTTCCTGAATCATAATCTACAGCTATTGAGTCACCAGCACTATGCCTTTTAACACCAGTTGTATCGTAGACATCAGTGCAACACCACATATTTATATCGCCAGTCCTTGAGATTTGTCCTATATACTGCTCATTCTCATCTCTATAATAATGAAACCACTTACCGTTTGTGGCAGCGTTTAATGCTGAAGTCCCATTATCACTTAAAGAGGCAATAAATTTACCCCCAGGTCTTTTCTGTAAACCTTCTGTTATATCAGGTAGGACATTCTTAGCCTTATTAACTTGTCCAGGTACTTTTAAGTAATCAGACTGTTGAGATATCCCACTAACATAAGAAGGTATTGTTTGTGTAATACTTGACATTAGCGTCTTAAAGTGTGATAAGGTTTATAAGAATTGTATACACTATTGTATGGTGTACCGAAGTATGAATGATCACCTTTACTGCATTCATATTCCATACAAATAGCTCTAGATTTTCCTTCTTCTTGTGTTAATAGTTGTACAAGATTAGGGTTCGATACTAATTGAGTAGCAGCTTTTACAGCAGCTCTGTAAGTTATATACCTTTGAAATACATTAGGTAAATCTCCAAAAGGATAAAGCGTTACAACATCTACATACATGTCACCAGTAAATACATCAGTATGATTTACTAAGTCATATAACCTACCATTACGTGTAACTACATCTCTTCTTTTATCTACAAAATCATCATGTAAATCATATCGTAATGCATTTGTTGGTACAGTTAAATAACCAGTAGTATCTTCTGGAGTTAATTTGACATGGTATTCTGTATTAAAATGCCAGCCTTCATTCTGTACATCCTTATTAACTTCATTTAATATATTATATATAAATGATATTTCTGGATTTTCAAAATTTAAACTTGTTATTGGGGACTGACCTATGCTACCCAAGATTGAGTTCACTGCGGATAGTTCGGTATCGAGGTCAATTGTTGTGGTAGCCATAAAGATTTGTTAATAAAAAAAAGGGGGTAATGATAACCCCCCTTTATGTGAATAAATTAAGCGAATGCAGCAGGCTTAGTAGCTGTTCCAGCGAACAGTTCTACAGCAGCAGCTGGGTTTAGAGGAGCGGCTCCCATAGCCAAACGTCCTAGAATGACATCGCCCTGATAAATCACGGATACATCACCAGAAGTTGTTTGGACTTGAGGACCAATTGCCTCAACAACACCGCAAGCTTCTTTCTGGAAGATCAATCCGCAAGAGTTTGCGAATTCAGCAGCAGTACCGTATTCGTTAACGGTCTTCTGTCCAGAAGGAGTTGCTGATGCGTCTGCATCAAGCATGTTGTCGCCAATAAATGAACCTGTGTTACCAGGATCAGGAGTTCCAGGTACTGTTGCACCTGCAGTTCCACCATACTTAACACCGTTTGCTCCGAACCAAGGGATATTCATTGACTTGTAGATCTTGATTCCGGCAATCGATATGATTCCGTTACCAGTCTGCAATGAAGTTCCTTGCTCGTCACGGTTGATTAGAGCGTTGGTTGATTGATTCTGGATCAATTCATAATACTGTCTTGGTGACAGTACAGCAACACGGCCTTCACCGCTAACTCCCTTCTCATCTAGTGCAGCGGCAGCATCGTAGAAAGCATCTACCAAACTAGAAGCTACATAAGCGTCAGAAGCTTGAGCGTTTGAACCTACACGGATTTGTGTTCCGCCTGGCTCTTCAAAGTTACTTTGAGTTATTGGACTTTGTTTACGTGCAGCGTTAGATATAGCACGGAAGATACGACGGTCATAGTTCTCTGCGAGAGCGTAACCAATCTTACGTGAAATCTCACCCCTTAAATCGTAGTGCGCAAGTACTTCATCCAGCTCATATACAAAAGCTGAGCTAATCAAGAGGTCATCACATTGAATTGTAACCTCTGATACTGGAGGAGCACCATCGGTGTTACCCATGATGTTCTGCCCAGGAACATGATACTCAGCTTTGGTACGGCCAGTGAAAATGAATTGTAATGATTTGCCGTTCTTTAGAGTTCTCTTCGTGACTAGATCACGAGCAATTGTATTGCGTTGGAACCCTTTAAATAATTCTCCTGAAAATAGTTTGAGGTATAACGCTCTCCTATCAGCAGTATTAGAGTCTGCGCCGTTCTTGGCGCCTACCCAGGTTAGATCGGCATTAGCATTAGCATTTTGTTGTGCCATTGTTAATGTTTAAATTAAAAAGTTTATATAATTTCTTCAGCTGAAAATTTTTCGCGCTTAAATGTCGTGGTCTATCCCACCGTCTAGACGGCTAATGGTATCCTGCGTACAGGGCAAAAGCCAATGAAGTATTGATCCGACTCTGAGGTGTCAATACTCCTCGCACTCAACAACAGGACAATCCCTGCAATGTTGATGCTCAGTCATATGTAAAGTTTCTACAAAAATAAGGAACCCCAAGAGCAGCCAAAGGCATGCCCAAGGGGATTCAATGTATTTCATGAAGTTAATGCTTCCTCAAGAGAATTATAATTTGTCTCTTCAGGTTCTTCATTAAAAATAAAGTCATCTGCTTTCTTAGCTTCTACATCTTCAGGCTTAGCTGGAGAATAAGAAGTTACATAAGCTATTCTATTTGATGATTGTTGTGCCATTAGAAGCTATACTTTGCTCCAATTTTGGTACCCCAAGCGTTATCTGTATCACCTGACGCAGTAAGTACTGATACTTCACCATATAAATCTAGCTTATCACTAACAGCTACATTGCCGCCAGCTTTACCAGATAGTTGGGTATCATTATCTTCTGAATCAACTGCTACAATAGCAGGGCCACCTTGTACATAATAACTAGTGGTCTCAGATAGATCACCTTCCCAACCTACATGAAAATCTGTGGTTGAGTTTGTATAGTCAGATCCTGTGTAGGATGCGTTCGATTCTACGTTGACGTAGGGGCCTGCGACTGCGGCTCCGGCGCTGGTAAATACCGAGGCCAGGATCAAGGCTATTTTTTTCATTGAAATAATTTAAGTAAGTTTCGTGTAAGGCACGCCGCGATACTTTAGTTGGATCTTTTTTGTACAAGACATGATCTTCTCCTTAGTACCACACCCCCGTTCCATGATGTGGTTTCATGCAACCTAATAAATTAGGTCGAACGGACGCGACGTGTGTCCCTAGAATACTCCAGGGATGATTTGACCTGTGAATATATAAGAACCAAGAGCTGCGATAATACCAACCATTGCTAGTTGTCCATTAACACGCTCAGCATTCTCAAAGTAAGATACGTTCTGTACTTCTACTTGTGGTTCACGGGCGAATACGTTTGATTGGGTCATTAAGATAAAGTAAATTAGGTTAATGGCCGATGATGAATGTTCAGGTCGGCACGTACTTATTTAATATCTAGTAGACTGTTCTTCTCTAATAGATAGTTGAGATCTATTATTGGAGGCAGGTTTATTTTTAGGCTTAGGACGATCAGGACTTTTACCTGACCAAGCTCTAGCTGATCTTAGCACCGGTTCTTTTAATCCAGTTGCTTGCCCCCAAGCATCAAAGCTATTATCTATATTAGATTTTAAACTAAATGTAGATTGTTGTGGTGCTGGTTGTCCTGCGCACATTAGTAATTCTTCTTAGGTTTTACGTTTGGCCTTTGTTTGACCGGTTTTGATTTAGGCATATTCTTTATCTGGTAGTGCCGCTAAGTCTAGAGGGAAGTTGTGAGCGTTTCGTTCATGCATTACTTCCATACCTAGATCAGCTCGGTTGAGTACATCAGCCCAAGTTGGGACCACATGACCGGAGGCGTCGACCACTGATTGGTTAAAATTGAAACCATTGAGGTTAAACGCCATTGTAGATACTCCCATAGAGGTAAGCCATATGCATACCACGGGCCAAGTAGCCAGAAAGAAATGAAGAGAACGAGAATTATTGAAAGACGCATACTGAAATATTAACCTCCCAAAGTATCCATGTGCTGCAACAATATTATAGGTTTCTTCTTCTTGACCAAACTTGTATCCATAGTTTTGAGATTCATTCTCAGTTGTCTCTTTAACAATAGAACTGGTGACCAATGATCCGTGCATAGCAGCGAACAAAGCTCCACCAAATACCCCCGCAACTCCCAACATATGGAAAGGATGCATGAGGATATTATGTTCCGCCTGAAAGACAAACATAAAGTTGAACGTCCCTGATATCCCCAACGGCATACCGTCAGAGAAACTTCCTTGTCCGAATGGATATACCAGGAAGACTGCATAGGACGCTGCGACTGGAGCTGAGTAAGCAACACAAATCCAGGGCCTCATCCCTAATCGATAACTAAGTTCCCATTGTCGTCCCAGATATGCTGCGATACCGATGAGAAAGTGGAATACAATAAGTTGATATGGTCCTCCGTTATATAACCACTCGTCGAGGGTTGCAGCTTCCCAGATTGGGTAGAAGTGAAGACCGATTGCGTTGCTTGACGGGACAACGGCTCCCGAGATGATGTTGTTTCCATAGAGTAGAGATCCTGCGACTGGTTCACGAATGCCGTCAATGTCGACGGGAGGGGCTGCAATAAATGCAATAATAAAACAGGTTGCTGCAGTAAGCAGCGCGGGTATCATAAGTACACCGAACCACCCCACGTAGAGGCGGTTATCAGTGCTTGTGACCCAGCTACAGAAATCTTGCCACGAATCTTGTGGCGTTCTTTTTAATGTAGTGGTGCTCATTTAAAATTGTATGTTTGATCTGTCTAGTTTTTCAATTATATCCTGCCTATAAGCAGGGTCATTATCATAACGAGTATCATCCATGGCAGCGATTAGTTCAGCTTGACTTCTGAATACATCTCCAGAAGTTCTTGCTGATTTTCCTGTCAGCATCCTGCCCTCATAACCATTTGCTTCATCCATTTGTGCTTTCAATCCAGCTGCAGCTAATCTAATAGCTCCTAAATTACCAGTTGAAACAAGGTCATCAAATCCTTTTCTATCACTATCAGATATATTTTCTGAAGCCCAAGTCATAAGGTTTTTGTATTCACTAACACCACCTACAGAATTATGTACTGCATTGATATCACCTTGAGTTAAATCAGGTACATCAGCTGTAGGTTGTGTTGCTCCTTGAGCTTTTTGCATCTGTAAATAAGCAGTAACTAAATCATTACTACTCATTTCATTAAATTTTTCTATAGTCTCCGATGTTAGTTCACCGTCATTGTCCCAATACTCAGCTGATGCTTCAGTAATTAAGGCAACTGCTGGAGAATCTTCGACAGTTTCTTTTTCCGCTTTAGCTTCTTCTTCGGATCCATCTCCGAGTTCGTCCCCAGCTTCCTCGCTAACTTCAGAGCCTTGCTCTCCAAGCTTTTTTTCGAGTTCTGCATAGGCTTTTTCTAATTCTTCAGCATTTTTATATTTACCAGCAAGCAGACCTTCCTGCTTTGCTTGTAGATCTTCACCAACAGCTAGAGATTCTTGCTCTTCTGATGTGAGATTATCTTCCGTGGTAACTGTATCAGTCCCCGGATCATAAGTCATTGTTTCTGCCATTATTCTTCAGTAGGTGGTTCCTCATCTTGTGGTGACATTGCGCTAGCTAATATAGGATTTTTTGTAGGATCAGCCATAGGCGTACCTGCGAACTGTCCAGCTTGTTCCATTAAAGCTTGTTGTTGTGCAGCTTGTTGTTGCTGTTGTTGTTCAGCTTGCAACTGCTGTTCACTCTTAACTAGATTTAATATATCAATACCTTGTGCAGCTGCTAATCGTTTGATAGCTTCTGAAGGATTAATATATTGCATCAAAGCTTCTGGTCCTATTGTCTGAGCAATGGTTGTAATAAATGTTGTCAGAGCTTCTCTGTCCTGACCCCTGCCTAATGCATTTACACCAGCAACGATCTTAGGACGTACTAAATTTTTAGGTATCTGAGGCAACTGTTTGCTACGTTGTAAAACAAGTAGTATTCTATTCAAATAAGGTACTAAGAACTCAACTGTTAACAATGAGAAAATCCCACCTAACTGCTGTTCTAGTTCCATCTGCGTGAGGCGTACCTCTTCCGCAGTAGTACGTTCGCTTTGTCTAATATTTAACTGCATGAAGGCTTCAGCTATTCTCCTTTCTAGCTGTTGAACCATTTGGTTCGCTGTCTGGAAGTCAGCTGTCTTGCCTACTTGGATAACAGCAACGTCTTCAGGTCTACCCTGGACAATTGCGCCGTTACCAGCTTCGGCTATAGTCTTCGGTTTTGTGGTAGAAGATGGGGATACAAGGAAGACAACCTTAGCTGCTGCTGCAGAGCCTTCTACGAGTGCCTGAGATAATCCCTCAAGGGCTCTCAAGTCACCGATAAACTCTTCAACTCTTCCTCTTCCATAATCTTCACCATCTACTGTGTTGAAACGGAGAACGAGCCATGGACTTGCATTCTTCGGTGCTGTACTACGGCTTCCAGGAATGATGAGACCATCTATCTCCTGGTACCAGACCCAACGACCACTGCTGCTATCCAATTTGACGCAGGTGTACACCTCAACATCGTCTCCTGTCGTGCTTGTAGAACCGTCATTGACTGGATCAATTTTTGGTTTCGGTAGCTCGAAATCTAGAACTTTTCTATTTATTATTTCTTTTGTAACTATCTCTAATACATTACCATTACCATCTCTATTAACAACATACCTATTCAATGGGAAACTTTTTAATCCATCTTTACCCATGAATATTAACGAATTACCACCAACAATTAAATGTTTAAGTGCTTGATGTACAACAACTCTATCACTAGATGCTGCTATATAATCCATCACCATCCTTTCCATTTTGGAAAAGGATAGATCTAATTCACTTCTCATTTCAGCAGGTAGTTCTTCGCCTAACTTGTCATCTCTAATTTGTAATTTAAAGAAACTAGTTTGGGGTGGGAGTAACGCTAACATTAATTTTGCTGCTAGCGTTACTACTGCTTTTGCGCCTACACTCTGCCATGGAGTGGTGAGACGTTTGAAATTTGGATTTGTAGTTAAATCGTCGGTAATTAAATAAGGTAACGTGAGTTCAGAACATTCAACTGCAGTGTCCAGAAATTGAGAACGATCTGTAGCTAATTTGTTATACCTCTCTCTTGCGTTCACTTATTAAGTCCTCCTTGTGGGCCAGCTCCTGGAGCATTAATGTCTGGAGCTAGTGGTATTCTTAATTGAGCTGTACCTTGAGCTGACTGGTTCTGTGCCTTCTTACTCTTAGCCCGCCTAACTTGTGGGTTCACCTCACTCTCCAAAGGTTCTGCCGGTGGCAAAGGTGCTTGTGGAGGTGGTGGGGGAGGTGGCGGCGGCGCTAATGGTGGTGGGGGTGGTGGAGAAGGTGGGCTTGGGAAGCACATTAAATTTCATCCTCCATGATTGATTTAATATATTCAATGACGCTGGCTTGACCCGCACGATACATAATAGATTCGATTGGTTCTTTAGGATGAACTGGGTTCCAACCGAAGTTAGAGTCAAGCCTGCTGAGTAGTTCATCCAGTCTTTCGCTGTGTAACTTAAGCGTATTGAGGGAGATTTGTGTTTGCATGTTCGAAGAAAGCTGGCATACGAGCTCGCTGTGTCTCAGAAAATTCAGGTGCTTTACCCTCATACATTAAGCGATCGCTAGCATCAAGCCAAAATTTTTTGTCCAAATATTTATCGGTAGTATTTATACCTAGAGGTTGAAGAATCCAGTTAATGGTGGCCTTCCTAAGTTTATCCAAAGAAGGAGAAGGAGATAAGCCCAACTCAGCACAAACAAGAGAATTACTTCCGACGTGGATCTGCTCGTCCCTGGAGATATCGGCAGATACAGTGCGAAGAGCAGCATCCCCATTAAACCTAAAGAAAGGGAGTAGAACGAAGAAGATGGCCCGTTCTGCGACCAGAGCTTTGGTAATTGTATGATCAGGGTGTTTAATCCAGGCATCTCTTAATAACTTCCCTTCTTTTTCTGCATTTTCATTTGCACCATGGGCATCTACTATATATTGTAATGCTAAATCATGCCTTTCCTCATCTTTAACATTCGATTCAAGGAGTTCCCTGGCGAGATTTGGAACGTCTTTTTCAAGACCTTCAGTAATAAACGCTCCAACAGGTAATTCCAAATGACGTACTGCGAGAGCACGGAGGATGGTTTCTTCTGCACCTTCTTTTAATTTTCCAGCGGTGGGTTTTACAGGTGACCACTTACGTTTGCGGTCTAATAATTTTTGATATGGATGTGTTCTCATTATTCTTGACAATCACAGGTTACAGGCTCGTTTCCGAGTATATCCTGTAAGTAATCATCGACTTCTGATTGATCTAATGCTGCATACGCATCGGTCTTATCTTGTGTGTCGCCCATTACTTGCAGGGAGTAGTAAAGGGAGGTCTGCGGTGATTGCAGCCACTCCTCAACGAACGCATTGTCGTAGGTTACCACATCCGACCAAGAGTTGAATGAGTATCCGTGAAGAAGTCCCGTAGATCGAAGCATAATCATTAACTGATCTGCTACTTTTTTGTAAGCATTCCAGCCTACTTCTGAGGCGATCTCTACATCGCCGTATTCATAGTGTTCGACACCGAAGGTGCCGCTGTCTCTATCGACTGATCGTGCGATAGGTGGTGCAATTTCTGGTGTGCTAGTAAAGCCATCCAAATCTTGGCTTCTATAACTGCAGGAGGCAGTCGGTGCAATAGCAAAGGCTCGAACCATCCTAGCATCGCGAGCGATTCTAGCGGCAGATTCAATACCCATTTTAAGTTCCTTAGCCAAGGCGCCCGGTATGGGATCAGGCGATCTGCCGGCATTGACATCAGCCAAAGCCTTTCCAAACTGGTCATAACTTACATTGTGTCTGCTTAAGAAATTAGCTAACCCTAGTATTCCGAGCCCAACTTGTCTGTCGATATTAGACGACAAGTATTCTCCAGTTGCTCCAACACCTGTCCTGCTATGGAGCTCGCACAGCTGGGACATACCAGTATTGAAAGCCTCTTGGATATGACCGACTTCACAGGCTGCGATATTGACATGCTGTAACAGGCATGTTCCTCGTGAGGGCAGGTATACCTCAAGACAGACATTTCCGTAGATTCTTTCTCCATGATCATTATATTTTATTTTGTTGAGCCAGATGTCACCGGATTTAATTCCGTGAAGGATGGCGTCTCTACACTCATCTGTTGTAGATCTCCAGCCTTCTTCTGTAATGTCGACGCATCTTTTAATCCAGGCAATTTCGGCACGAGAACAGCGCACGAAATCAAGAATATCGGGGTGATCAATATCAAGGTGCGCAACAACGGCTCCATTTTTGTAGACGCCACCTCTTCTAAGTGTTTCATTTAATGTTGAGTAGATTTTTGCGAATGATACAGGGCCAGAAGCTGTAAGACCCTTTCCGTTTTCTGCTCCTTTGGGACGGAGCTTTGATAAATGTACCGCAACTCCAGCTCCATGTCGGAGCGCGTGAGATACGAATCTCCAGCTTGCTTCGATGCCATTTTCTCCCTCCATAGAATCCTCTACGACGAAAACGGTACAGCTAACTGGGAGTCTAGATTCTGGGTTATCCAACCAAGATTGGACCCGACCAGTGCGGGAAATTACGCTAGCAGTCATTTCAAAATAAGTCTGATAAATCGGGTGGTTTATAATTTGGTCCTTTTAAGACCTTTCCATCTTCTCGATATATTGGTTTACCGTCCTCATCGAGTTTGGACATATTACTTTCGTGGACACGGTCAAGAGCTTCGTCTAATAACCATCCCATATTCTGTGCGTATTGATAGCACACGTAAACTAAATCAGCAAGCTCTTTTAATGCATGTTCTTGATGGTTTCTTCCATGCATAAATAGCATACCCTCGGCTTCTAAGAACTCTTTAAATTCTTCAACAATTAATTTATGTTGTACAGCTCTTGAAGACCTGTCAGCGCTGCTTTTTAGACCGTATTTTTGTCTAAATTCTTTAGCTTGATCTGATAAAAAAGTTTTCTTCATTCTTTATTAGTTTCTATTAAAATACCAAACATAGGTAGAACATCATTGGTGGGTTGTGCTGGTTTTGGCCATTGAGATACTAAATTTGTCAATGAATTACCTAGTACAAAATTTTGTTTCTGTAAAGCTAGGAAGACAGTGATGATATCTTTCATATCAACATCACCACTGTTTAAAGAAATCTCAAGCTGCCTTAGCTTTAGATCCTGTTCCAAGGTCAATTCTGTAATCGGAGGCGGGAGCCCAGAGGATTGGCTCTTGTTTTTTGAAGTCATAATCATCTACAGTAAGAATACGAGCAAGTCTAGCATTAACTAAAGCATCTTCTTCAGTTAAATTTTTATCTTCAAAGGCTTTGACTACAGTTTTCCAGCTGTAACCATGTTCATCAAACAATGATTCTGCTCTTTTGACTCCAATTCCTGGAACCCCTGAGTATCCATCGGTCTGATCTCCAGCACAGCTTTGGATTAAATGCCACTTAGCACCGTCGTCCCTGCTGACTGTGAATACTTCTTCAAAGTTATACAATTGTCCTGGGATTTGTCTCATATCCTTATCAGGTGAGACTATTATATTACCTGGGAACTTAGTTGAATAAACTCCCATACTATCATCAGCTTCAAGTCCAGGTTTAACAATAACCTTGTACTCTTTTTTTAATTCATTGATGATACGTTTATAGCCACACGGCTTCTTCCGATTGCGGTGGCCTTTATATTCAGGTAAGATTTTTTTCCTGAAATTTGTACTGTCTGAAAAGAACAGTATTATAGAAGAGAATGACCCAAATTTGTCTCGAATTTTGGTAAGTTCTCTACGAGTTGCGGAGTATGCGTCGCTAAAGTTAGAAGTGACAAGGATAACATCGTCACCAAAGTCCACTTCACTTTCTGCAGCCGCGCATGCTTTGTAGACAATAAAGTCTGCATCTATTAATAATTTCATACATTAGTGTGTATCGGCCCAGTTGAGGCCATCCTTAGCCTCAGCAGCTACGGGTATTCGCATATTGTAATACTCGCCTGCCTCAGCAGCGGAGAGAACAAGAAGAGATTTGAGATCATCAACATGTTCCGGTTTAGATTCATACTGCAACTCGTCATGAATAAAAGCGAGCTGATCGCAGCATAAACCCATTTTTTTGATGTGGTCATGGGTGATAACCATCCATTTTTTTGCTAAAATCGCCGACGATCCTTGTAAGAGGTAGTTAAGGGACTTATGCCGCGAGTCACAGAGGATACGCCTGTGGTCCAATCCCAAGACATAACCTCTCTCACTAGCCTTGTGTATTGCTTCCAGCAACTGTTTAAGACCTGGTATGGCAGCGATATAAGCCGCCCTGATCTCCTTACCTTTCTTACGTTTCTGTGCATCGGATAATTGTTTGTCATAAGCTTGACCTATACGCTGGTCACCGGCCCCATAAAGAAAGGCATAAGTTACAGTTTTTACTAATTTTCTACTGATTCCGATCTTATCTGCATTTTCTTGGTGTACATCTCCATGCACAAGCACAGAGGCGTATCTTCCTTCGTCGTATCTAGCAAGATAATGGGCCAACATGCGAAGCTCAATACCACTAAGATCAGCACCAACCAATCTCTTCCTAGGTGAAGCAATAAATAAACGTCGAAATCTTTCATCACTAGGCACTTGTCCGAGATTCGGAGTACGGTGGGCACATCTAAATGTAGATGTTGCTACTGAACAATGGTGATGTATTCTAGATTTCGTAACAAGCTTCTGCCATGCGTTCACGCCTTCGGATATCATCCCTAAAGCCTTCGTAAGTTCCAGGAGCTTGAGAAAATGAAGAGCAATATCCGTCCCAATGTCCTTGAGAACCGGTTCGTCTATGACTGGCTTGCCTGTCGAGGTCATTAATGACGGCGTCCAACCATAGTGTGTTTGTAGTATCCATGCTATATGGTCTCTTGAGGTGGGATTTAAGTCCTTGAGCTTTGTGAAAGGTGCTCCTTCAACATATCCTGTTCGTTTATTAGATCGTTTAGGACAAAATTCCGATCCTCTAACGTAAGCGTGGCGTTGCTGTAATAATTTAGAAGTATCTTCATACTCTCTTCTGAGAGCTGATTCAAGTTCCCGTGCAGCTTGTTCGTTAAAGTACCATCCATGGGTTTCTTGTTGAGTAAGTATTTGTGCTACCTGATGTTCTAATTTGACCCATTCAGGTATTTGTGGAAGTGGTTGCATAATTTGGTGGTAACAACAACATCTTGTTCGCAGTAATCTTGCATTTCTTTAGACCACTGTTTCCAATCGGTAGTTTTTCCAAAGTTCCCTTTGTATTCTCCGAGTCTGTATCCGTATGCCTCAAGCGAATGTCTGCCGTATAACTGCAGTGGCATGTGTTTCCAATTATGCTTCTGATCTATATCGAATAAATTAGGATGATATAACCTAGATAGAATAAGAGTGTCCACAATAGTACCGCGAGGATTAAACCAAGGGTATAACCTTTTAATAATAGGTATGTCAAAGCCGACAATATTGTGACCGACAAGAAAATCCGCTGTTTCGAGGTAAGATAACGCAGTGGTGATGGAATAGTTCCCTCCCATAGGAAGTTCTTTTGGGCTTTCCGAATACTTCTCATCATTGAACGACTCGGTGCGGTCATCTTCACCCCAATGGAGTGCAAGACAGTGAATCCTGGTAGCATCATTTAGTAGTCCGTTTGTTTCGAGATCGAATACTATCGCTCCCACTCCACTCGTAGGTTTTGTCGACGAACTTTGCCTTTTCAATTGCTTCCTTAGTAGGTGGGTTAGGTTTATTTAATTTATCCATTTCCTTCTCAGCATCCCATGAAATCATATGTTTGTTCCATGGATGCTCCCAGATTCTAGCATCAGAAGTCTGTTTGTGGGTTGAATTCGGGTTCAGCTTCATGTTCTGTAAACCTGCATGTGTTTAAATTGTAACTTAATGTACATGCTATTCCAGTTTCCCCAGAATAGCGATTCTTAAGAACTCTAACTGTCGTAGGATTTCCAGGAGTGTCGGCCTGCTGATCCCTTTCAAGGGCAACGACCGTATCTGAGATTTGAGCAATGGAATGTGATCCTCTAAGGGAAGAGAGGCTGACACGTCCACCTTCTTCGTGAGAGTGTTTGTCATTTCCTTGTCGTCTTAAATGTGAAATTAAAAATAACGCGATACCTGTACGTTCTACCAAGCTACGCAACCTGGTCATAGTGGTATCTATCATACGACGCTCATCACCTTCTAATCCGCTCAGTAATATACTTAAGTGATCGAGGAATATAACACGACACTCCAATCCGGTCGCCATATATTCGATTCTATTATATATAAGATCCGGTTCGAAAGAACCAAAGCCATCAAAAAGATAGAGATTCCAATCGGCAATCGTGGATCTGAAAGCAGATTCGAGTTCTGATTGTTCATGTTCTCCAAGGTGTAGGTTTTTCCCAACAGCTGTGGACATCAATCCAAGTGCTGTTCTCCTATTACTCGCTTCAAGTTCCAAGATGCCAACATGTTCGCCTTTTTGTAATAAGTCAGTTGCAATGTGACGCATGATGCTTGTCTTTCCGGATCCAGAGCCAGCAGTAAATGTTGTAAGTTCTGAATACCGAATCCCGTGTAATTTTTCGTTAAGCCCTTTGAAGGGGTACTCATGATCATAAGGTGCCTGTGGTGTAGTTACAATTTCAAGAAGAGTCTTTCCATCAATAATACCATCTGGCCTATAAGGTTTTGCATCCCAAATAGCTTTTCGTATAGCTTCAGCATCACTTGCTTGTAATGCTTCTGAAGGATCTTTATACCCTTCTAACCTGGCTATCTTTGCTTTCCCAGGTGGTATAATGCTCGCAACTTCTTCAGCCGCTTTCCGTCCTGCATCGTCACTATCAAGGAAGACCACCACTTCTTCATATCCTTGAAATAAGGGTATTTGTTTTTGGCAGTCTTTCTTGGCGGATGCTGCTCCATGAGGCAGAGAGACCATCGGCCAACCTGGCATAGCTTCGTAACATGAAGCCGCATCTAGCTCACCTTCAGTAATAACAATACGTTTACCAGTACTAGGAAACCTATGCTGAGCAAATAAG
>VTLG01007836.1_pt1 | contig 26002 bp, 27 predicted proteins | sample 4694571 | NCBI WGS metagenome assembly VTLG01 (sample SAMN12604809, study PRJNA352737) | marine metagenome | biome: ENVO:00000447; feature: ENVO:00000209|ENVO:00000569|ENVO:01000036; material: ENVO:00002151; isolation source: viral sequences binned using virsorter ...
TTCCAGTATTGGTTCTATTAACAATACCTCGTCAACCCCGTTGGCGTTAGGTACTGCTTATGATACCAAATACGCAACCTACCTAAAGCTATTCTCAGGCGAACTATTCAAAGCTTATGAGGCAGCAACGGTAGCTAAAGGAACTGTACAGAACCGTCAACTAAAGAACGGTAAGTCTATGCAGTTCATATTCACAGGCCGTATGACGGCTGATTACCATGAGCCAGGGACACCAATCCTAGGTTCAGGTGATCCACCAGTAGCAGAGAAGACCATCGTTTGTGATGATCTACTCATCAGTTCTGCATTCGTGTATGATCTAGATGAAACTCTTGCTCACTACTCTCTACGCTCAGAGATCTCAAAGAAAATTGGCTATGCACTAGCCGAAGCTTATGATAAAAAGATCTTCAGAACAATCGCTCTCGCTGCTAGAGAAGCTCACCCGATTACTGCAGCCCCAGGCCCAGAGCCCGGCGGTTCCGTTATTAAGATTGGTGCCGGTAACCAATACGACGCACAGAAATTAGTAGATGCTTTCTTTGAAGCAGCTGCAATTCTAGATGAGAAGAACCTTCCTAAGGATGGTCGCTCTGCCGTATTAAACCCACGTCAATACTATGCCTTGGTTTCTCAAGTAGATACCAATATTCTCAATAGGGATTATGGTAACAGCAATGGTAACCTTACCTCTGGTGAAGGACTATATGAAATTGCTGGTATCAAGATCCAACGTTCTAACAACCTACCTTTCCAAGCTGGTACAGTAGCTGCTGTGTCTGGTGAAAACAACGCCTACAATGGTGCTTTCGCTACTCACGCTGGTCTAATTTATCAGAAGGATGCGGCTGGTGTTGTAGAAGCAATCGGTCCTCAGGTTCAGACAACCGGAGCAGACATTAAGACAATGTATCAGGGTGACTTGATCGTTGGTCGTCTAGCAATGGGAGCCGGAACTCTTAACCCTGCTGCTGCAATTGAAATCCAAACCGCTTAAGGGGAGGTAACCTAATGGCAAAAGCAATAAGTACTACCAGTTTTGGTGGAATTACTAGCGACACATGGTACTCTGCACCCCCTGTTGAATGGGGTCGTGCAGGCGGTGCTGTCGCAACTATAGCTGTTGGTACTGCCACTGGTGAAAATGGAACCGCTGGCGGTACTAATGGTGCTGTGGCTGATAAAGCTACAACGACCGATGGTGGTGGTTCAGGTCTCGTAGTAGATCTAACCATTGCTTCAAACGTATGCACAGCTATTGTTCCTGACCCTGCAGCTGCTGGTAGTGATGGTGATGGTTATCGCATTGGCGATGCTATTACTATTTCTACTACTAACGCAGGTACTAACACTGCTGTAGTTGGATACGTTACATCCTTAGAATACGAGAATTAAATTATGGCAAACCCTGCAACAGGCAGAGTGTCAAATACAGATGCTACAGTCCAAGAACCAGGCGGGTACTCAGGTAGTACCGCTGGTATCTCTGGAGGTAATACTGCTATCCGCAAGTCGGTAGCATATACCCAAGGCGGAACGTATTCACAATCTGCTGTATATTCTGAAACCAAAGGTCTTGGTTTCGCTTACTCAGGCGTGGAATGCGATTCACCCGCAATTTCACGTTCTTAAACATGGGGGACTTCGGTCCCCTTTTTTATTAATATAAATTAATCATGCCTTTCCCAACTACAAACGCTGCTCAAGAATTACCAGCTGTAAATGAAATACTGGCGTCTGTAGGACAGGCACCTGTCACCACCCTCGATCAAACCAACCCGGACGTTGCGATTGCTTACGATACATTAATTAATGTGTCACGAGAAGTACAGAGTGAAGGCTGGATTTTCAATACAGAAGAGTTTTATAAATTAACACCAGATGCTAATGGTGAAATAGTTATAGCAAATAATATATTACAAATAGATTTACATGATGAGAAAGATAATCAATACGAAGCTGTGAGACGTAATGGTAAATTATATGAAAAGATTAATCATACTTATGATTGGAAAACTTTAACTAATTGGGATACTGTAGCTTGTGATATTGTATGGTTATTTGATTGGGTTGATCTACCTAGACCTATTCAAGATTATATTGTAGCCCGTGCAGCTGCTACTGTATCTAGTAGAATAGTAGGAGATAGTCAACAGTATCAAGTTCTCAAACAAAAAGAAATGTATAATAGAGCACAAGCTCTAGAGTATGAATGCAATCAAGGTGACTATACTTTCTTTGGTCATCAAAGAGGCAAGAAAGTCTACGATGCCTATCAACCTTATCAAGCACTATTACGCTAATGGCAAGTGTTACTCAAACAATACCAAATTTTTTAGGTGGTGTATCCAATCAGCCTGACGACAAGAAACTACCAGGTCAAGTTCGTCAAGCCATTAACGCTTACCCAGATCCTACATTTGGTTTAACTAAAAGACCTGGTTTTAAATACATGTTGCAGTTAGAAAGTGCTACTACAGGTGGCACCGCTTTTGACAATAATGATTTAGATAAAGCTAAATGGTTTTATATTAATCGTGACGCAGATGAAAGATATTTAGGTTGTATTTCAGGAGCATCTTCTAGTCCTTATGGAGAGGTTCATGTATGGAATATAGCAGAGAAAGATGGTAACGGTGATTATGTTAAGTCTGCTATAACATATACAGGAACTGCTAGAAATTATTTAAATGCTGTAAATGCTCATGATTATGATACATTAACAGTTAGAGATAATACTATTATTACTAATAAAACTAAAGTTGTTAGTGTAATAGCAGATACAGCATTCAATGAAAAGCGTGTAGCTACAGTTAGAATACATCTAATTGAATATAGTGCTAAGTATGAAGTAAAAGTACAAGTAAGTAGCACAGTCTACACATCTACTGTTAATACTAGAGCTGGTGACACTGCAGCTAATGATGCTGATACTACTACCTTCCTTAATGCTACTGAAATCCTTACAGCATTAAAAGCAGCAATTGATTCTCATAGTATATCAAACCTTACTGTAACTTTATCAGGTACCTCTTTAGAGTTAACTCATAGTTCTGCTGCCTTTACAGCTACTGCTATAGGTGGTAAGGATGGTAGTTCATTAAGTGTTTATCAAGATGAAGTAGACCAAATTACAGACTTAGCTGCTGAATCAAAACATGGTAGAATAGTTAAAGTAGTTAATACTTTTTCATCTGCTGGTACTTATTTTGCTAAATTTAAAGCTAATAATGAATCAGAAGGTGATGGTGTATGGGAAGAATCCAAAGGACCTGGTTCAGATAAAGGTCTAGACTCTTCTACGATGCCTCATAAATTATATAATACAGCAAAGAATGCTTTCACATTTGGTCCTATAGAACATTCTGCAAGTATAGGTGGTATTGCTGGTGTCTTTGGTGCACCTAGAGTAGTAGGAGATGATACAAGTAATTCACATCCTTCTTTCTACGATAAAGATACTACAACAGGTTATACTATACAACAAGCTTTCTATTATAATAATAGGTTAGGATTTTTAACACGAGATAATGTATCTTTAAGTAAGACTGGTGATTATTTTAACTTCTATTTTACTAGTGCACAAACTAGTACAGCTGATGATCCGATTGATTTAAGCTGCTCTAGTATTAAAGAAGCTACACTACATGGTATTATACCATCTGCAGCTGGTTTACTTTTATTCAGTCAAAATCAGCAGTTCATTATGTATTCTGCTGATGGTAACCTAAGTCCACAAACAGCATTAATACGTGGTCTATCTAATTATAAGATGGATACTAAAATTGATCCTGTTGACATTGGTACCAATATTAATTTTGTAAGTAAGACACATGACACTGCTGGATTCACTAGAGTCTTTGCTATGTTACCGCAGGGTGTAGGTCAGATACCAAAGGTTGTAGATATAGGACGTGTTGTATCTGAATATATACCAGCAACTATAACTGGTATGGAAGCTAGTCCACAGAATAGTTTTCTTGCTATGTGGGGTAATACAGAGGATAAGATTTATTTCTACCGTACATACAGTGATGGAGAAAAGGACCTTATTCAGTGTTGGTTCAATTGGCAATGTCCAGGTAATGTACATTATGTAACTACTGATGCAGATACAATGTATGCTGTAGTTAAAACAGGTACAGGCAATGATGCTAGATATAATATACTGAGTGCTACTATGACTCAAACACCTGAAGAAGCTATCATTGTTACTTCTACAGGTCAACAGGTTAATCCACATATGGATTTTTATTCAGTAGCTGGTGATGGATCTAATACAGTAGTTAATGATACAGTTAATAATCTTTCTAAAGTTTATTTACCTTATGCTGATATAACTACACTAGATCCTGTTATACTTATTTCAGGTACTCAAACTTTTTCTGGTGTAACTGAATCAGGATTTACTATTACTCCAACAAGGAGAAGTGGTTACTGGGAAGTCCCTGGTAAATTATTACAGTCACAAGCTGCAAATGTATATGTCGGCTATAAGTATGGTTATGATATAACTTTACCTAAAATGTACTTCAGGAAAGACCCTGAAGGTACAATGTCTGATTATACAGCACCTTTAACTGTATCTAGAATGAAGTTCTCTATTGGACAATCTAGTGTTGTAGGTTTTAAATTAAAGACTAAAGGTTTTCAATCAGCAACTCAATCATTTACAGGAGATGGAAGCAATAAAATCTTCTCACCTGATTTTGATGTACAAGATTTAAATGATGTTATTGTTAAAAAGAACGGAGCTAAACAAACTATTACCACTGACTATACAATTGCTGCTCATGCAACACTTGCAGATAAATGTACAGTCACATTTGGAACAGCACCAGCGGCTGCTACTACATCTGCAAACGTAACTACACCTGCTGATACTATTGAGATATATTTAGATAATTGGTATGTATTACAACCAACGCAAGATGCTAATTATTATCTTGCTGATGATGTTCCACTAGATACACAATCAATATTCACTGTACCAATACATCAACGTACAGATAACTATACACTTAGAGTTTATAGTGACTCACCCTTTCCTTTAGCTTTAACTTCAATGGCTTGGGAAGGAATATATTCACCCCGTTATTACAGACGCACATGACCACACCGAAAGAACGTGAAGTTTATGAAAAGGCTACACGTGAAATTATTAAAGAAGCTTCAGGTAACAATCTAATAGCATTTGATTACCTGTGGCAACTTGCTTGTACTTCTCGAACTGTTGATGATATATTTGATGCAGATCAAGAAGTATCTCGTGAGCAATTAATAGATGCATTTAAATGGTTATTCATAGAGTTACCATCTAATCCGTTCTTTCAAGCCCATAGAGATACACTTCATTCACAACATTTATCAATGTGGAATGCATGGATAGCTGCTAATGAATGGGAAAAAGGTGATGAGACTGAGCAAATATATGGACATGTATGGCGAGATACTCATCATGAAGTATTTCCTATTGTAGCTTTGATAACACAAGGCCCTAAAAAAATGGAGGAAGTATCTTTAAAAATTCGTCAGTTATTTAAAAAACACTTAGGAGAATAATTATGAGTGGTGGTGGAGGCGGCCGTAGTAACCGTAAAGCAATCCAAAAACAATACGAGTATGATACAGCAAAGTGGCAGTTTGACTGGCAACAGATGCAAGATAAGTATCAACACTCGTTAGATGCTTTTGAAACACAAGTCTGGAACCAAGGCCAGAAGATAGATTTCGAGAATGAAGTAGCTTTAGATAAGTGGCAAGATCAAGAGAAGATTCGTATCTTTGATTATAACAATCAGATTAAAGCTTATAACGCTAGTGTTGAATCTTATGAAACTCAGTTAGATTATAATAATCTTGCAGCTGAATTAACTGCTTCTGATAATACTCGTAAATATAATGAGAGACTTACTAAGATAGGTTTTGATAATGAAAAACTCATGGATGAACATGGGTTTAACATACGATCAATGACTCAAGATTTTAAAGGTAAACAAGCTGATGCTGCTTTTAAATCTGAACAGAGTAAATTAAAAAACATGCAGCAAAAAGGTCAGATCCAAAATATGGGTCAGGCTGGTAGGACTGCTAGGAAAAATATGCATGCTGCAATGGCTGCTTTTGGTCAACAACAAAGTGCTTTAGTAGATGCGATTACTAGAAGTGAAAGTAGTTATGCATTAGGAATGGAGAAGGGATTTAAAGATACTGCACGAAGTCAAAGAGAACTAAGGGAGTCCATGAAGAGTGCTGGTAGTCAGTATGAAATGGATCAATCTCAAGCAGCTTTGCAAAAATATTCTGCTGATCTTTCTGCTGAATCTAAACTTGCTCCAATGCCTGTACAAAGACCACAGATGACAAAACCACTCAAGGTACCTAAACCACGTAACCTTGCACCAGAAGAACCACCAAGTTGGGAGCAGTATGAATCCATTAAACCTATTAAAGGTGCTATATCTAAACCTAGTACGTTACAAAAATTAGGAGCTGTTGTTGGTACTATAGCTAGTGTTGCTAGTCTATTTAGTGATGATAGATTAAAATATAATATAACTCGTATAGGTAATTCAGCTAAAGGTATACCTATCTATACATTTAAATATAGATTTGATGGTGCACACGGCCCTACTTACAAAGGTACATCAGCACAAGACTTATTAGAAATAGGTCGAAAAGATGCTGTTGGTACAACTGAAGATGGTGGGTTCTATTATGTCGACTACAGTAAGCTGGATGTCGAATTTGAAAAACTAACTTAAAAGAGTAATGTCTTTATACCAAGGGTTCGCCCAACAAAAGGGCTTTGGTGCATATCATGTAGATATACCAGACCCGTCTGAAAAGATCCGTCGCCAAGGCTTAGAAGCCATGAAGGGGATGGAGGCTAAGATACAGAGTAATGCTGAGCAAGCTCAGAGACTCTTAACAAATTTTGAACAGAACGCACAGATTGAAGCAAGCCAGCGTCAATCTAATTTTGAGTTAAGAACTCATTATGCTCAAACAATGGCAGCAGGTAAGTGGAAAAACTACGAAACTGCTATTAAAAATGCTGAGACTAGAGCTAAAGGTAAACAAAAGGATTGGGAAGCTTTACTTAGTTTAACAAAATCTGGTGCACAACTAGCTAAGATGGGAATCGATCATAACCGTAAGGTGACTGATGGATTCGTTGATCAAATTTATAGAGACTATGGTATAGGTTGGAAGCAATTTCAATTTATACAAGGTTTACAAGATGAAGTAATTCAAAGTGGTGCTGATCTTCAAGGACTATTAAGGAAGATGGAGATCCGTGGTAACGTCCCTATGGATGTTATTCAAAGGATACGCCGTGGTGGTGGTTACATGAATCTAGCAGTCAATAAAACTTCTGCTAGACGATGGGCTAATAGTACACTAAAATCTAATATCGCTGCTAGATCTAGTGAGCCATTAGATTTACCAGGTATGCCTAAGGGTCTTACCTTAAATAGTGCTACTGGACCTAATCTTGAAACTGCTTTACAGTATTTAGTTAGTGATGAGATAAGAAAACTAGATGATCCGCAAACTGGAGAAGCTAGATGGAATAATAAAGTACTTGCATTAGCTGGTATTTCTGGTCCTGATGGAACTATTGCTAGATTAAAAGCTAATTATATACAAAAAGATGTAGAGCGTACACAGCGAAGAGAATATGCTGATAGACATAATGAAACTATAACTATACTTAAAGACTTCATGGGACCACAAGGTGGGTCTCCTGATGTAGCAGGTGCTAGAGGTATACAAGGTGCTATATATTTTCTTGCTGGTGGTATGGATGCTCCTGGTAATCAATTATCTATAGCACGTAATAGAGTAGTAGATTCAATAGATGCTGGACTAAGAAATGGCCAATTAACCTGGGAAGAAGTTAGAGGTTTAGGGGATTTAGATATATACCCTAGAGGTACTAATGGTAAAAGTGTTAAATGGTCTAAACATTTTTCAAAAGATTGGGGTAAAATAGTAGCAGCTGGTGAACAGTTTTATGAGAATGAAGAAGCTGAATTAGCTTTAGAAACTGCACATTTAAAATTAGAAGGTAAAGAGTTTCTCGGGAATATGCGAGAAATAGTTCAATCTGGTGAATATGATTTAGATACTTTAATTAAATTCTCTGCTTATGCTGAGAATAGAGGTCATCATTTTGATGCAGCTAAAACATATTTAAATAGTGTTATAGCTAAAGGTAAAACTACTATTAATGATGATATAGGTTCTAAACAATTAATAGCTAGAGCTAACAGAGGAGAGATAATTACAGATGATGAGATAGATAGATGGAACTTTAGTGATGGTGTAGCTTCACAAGTTAAAGCAGAAGTAGTTAAACATAATAATAATTTACCACAACAAGGTACTAATGGTACTTATGAAAGATTAGAGAGCTTTATTGATGGTGAGTTAAAAACTATTATACCTCCTAAGTCTGGTTATCAACATAACTCTACGCATAAAGACGCTAAAATAGGTGCTATGCGTGAGGCTGCTTTACATTATAGAACTGCCAGAGAATCAGGTAAGAGTCATGAAGACGCTTATGACTATGCTAAAGGTAAAATCCATGAAGATCTATGGAAAGAAGGTGGTAGATGGCATAAGAAAACCAAGAATGGTGTAGCTTATTTTAACGACTTTGGGCCTAAAGATTTTGATACTATAGATCTTAATAGAGAACAGTTAGGAGCACGGTTACATAACAACCCTGATGCTATTTATACTGAACAGATGATAAATGAATCAGATTTAAAAGAGATATCTGCTCAAGCACAGAAGGGTATTTACAGGCCAGTACATAATAAAGCTATGCTTATTCAATCTCTTACTAGAGGTAATGTAAGTGGTGTTGAAGCAATGCAAGCACAATTACAACTGATAAGAGATAGAGAAACACAGGAGTTAGGTGCACCTACTACTCAGTTATTACCTCAAGACTATGTTAATAGGTACTCAACTGAAGTGAAGAAGATACATCCTTTGGCTACAAGATTATTAAATACTTATAATCTAGCTGATGTTAATAAGGCTTATGTTAGAAGTGGATATCAACCACCTAATCAAAACCACTATTACAATAAAATCTATCCTATGGTAGAGACAGGTGATTATAATAATGTTATGAATGCTGAAGGTCAAATTGTTAATTCTAATTCAACTATAAAAGCAAGTATATCAAATGCTTCAATTAGGCAAGTATTGCAGATAATGGAGAATGGTTGGATTACACATGCTGGTAACGCTTTGTTTGATTATGAATCCTTGAAAGCAGCTGTAGAAGGTTCTGGTATAGGATGGGAAGCAAAGTTCAACGCAGATAACCAACGGAAACTTACAAACTGGAAATTTAAAAATAATGGTTTAGCAAGTTTTGGTCATGTAGAACCTGATGAATATAATATAGAAGTGGCTGATAGCGTTAATCAAAATCTAAACACTGATAAAATAGATGGTCGAACATTTTATCGTTCTATGGGAGCATGTAACACAGAAGCCTGCTCATTCATGAAAGCAAACCCTCAATTATTTGGAATTGAAGAATGACAGAAGAACTTAATCCCGTAGTAGAACCTTATGAAGTAGACCCTTATCATAAAGCACAAGATGATTTCGATCAACGACAAGTTGAAGAGACTACTGATGATGATGCTGTAGATAATGTAGAAAACTCTGAGATGAAAGCTCAGGGTGAGAAAGAACCTGTAGATGAAAGACAACAAGCTTTTGATAGTTGGACTCATAAAGTACCTGTTGTAGGTAGTTTAAAATGGGGACTAGATTCAGCAGCATTGGGTGTTGGTGATTTTATATTTGATGCCGTAGGTCTTGTACCTTGGCTAAAACCAGCTGATGAATGGTGGGATAATAACTCGCCTAGAGCTAGTCATCCAGCTCATAAAATTATACGTGATTCTTCTTCAGTTATAATACCTTCCCTTGTAGGAGGTATGGGTCTTGTAGGTTGGGGTACTAAAGCTACTAAAGCTATGACCTTACCTGGTTATGTTAGGACATTAGGTACAGTAGGTGCTTACACTGGTGCTGATACAGCAGTAGCTATGATATCATCTCATTCAAAAACAGATGATAATTTAGCAGCTTCTCTCAATAACTGGTTAGGTTGGGGGTTACCCTGGGCTACTAGAGATGGAGATAGTCCAGATGTAAGATGGAAAAAGAATGTCTTTGAAGCTGGTGGGTTAGCTGGTGGTGTAGAATTAGTAGGAGCAGCCTTTGCTTTTGCTAAGAAAGCTAAATTATTCCCACGGGATGCACAAGCTGCAGAATTAATTAATGCTAAGAAAGTACAATTAAGTCAGTATGATAATGCTTTATCAGCTGACGTAGATGGCTCTATAGCAGCTAGGAAGGCCGCTCAAAATGATGAAATGATAGATGCACTTAAAGCAGATCCATCAGGTCAAGATGGCTATAATGCATTTATTAATGATTTAGGTGATGATGCTGCAGGTAAAGCTGTAGTTAATACACAGCCTGATCCAATGATGGCTAAGTTACACCAAGCACAGATCCAAGGTAATATAGGCACTCTAAATGGTAGAGCTGCTCCTGTAGCTAGTGAATCATTTCAAAAACAATTGATGCGGGCAATAGATGGTAATGAAAGAGCTAAACAATTAGATAATTTATTTGATGCTATATCTCCTAACTTTGATGCTATTGTAAGCAATGGTGTTGATAATATTAAGATAACAGCAGAACAAATGAATAGGTCTATAGATAATTTAACTCAAGCTACCTTTGGTAGAGATTTAAACTTTGGTGAGTTTGAAGCTATTGTTGATGATATGAAGTCAACAGTGTTTAATTCAAATGCATACTTAGACGAACAAGCATGGGTTAATTATTCTAAAGCTTTTAAAAATGCATATGATAAACTCTTTGATCCTAATCAAATGAGAGCATCTGCTATGCTTGTACAACAATCTGGAGATACTATCACTGATGTAGCTACGGCTGCTAAGATGTTAGGTGATGATGTTGATACATCCAGGCAGTTAAAGATTATGTTTGATAAGCTTAATCTCTTAGATACTGAGATGAAGGTAAATAATTATATTACTAAACAAGCTTTATCTTATAAACAGTTAAGACGTGGAGGTAATCTACAAGCTACAACTAGTTGGTTAGAGAAACAAAGTGAAGACTTTGATAAATATTTAGCACAGATTAGAAAGACAAACGATACAATTAATGATGAATTGTGGCGTATTGCTAAAGAAGATCCTGCTTACTTTAGACCACTTAAAGACGTCTTTGCTGAGACCAATGGTAATGTAGATCAGATACATAAACTAAAAGCATATACTGATAGCAAATTAGGTTTAATTAAAAAAGGAGTTATAGATCTTGAACCAGAAGTATCTAGCTTAATAATTAAAGGTGCTCATGCAGCTAGAATACATAGCGTCTTAAGTGGATTATCTGCTGTACGTGCTGCAGTTGGTAACTCTATGTTAACAGCTATTAAGCCTTTGTCAGTATTTGCTGGTGCTAAAATGACAGGTGATGCGGCTACCTTTAAGAGAGCAACCTATACTTATGGTGGTATCTCTGAGAACTTTAAACGTGCTTTTAAAGTAATGAGAGATGAGTGGAACTTTGCAAAGAGTTTCCCTGAAGAAGCTATGATGCGTGGTCGTGCTGACCTTCAATCTGCAAGGATGGATAAGTTAGATCACTTAGAAAGTATGGCAGATATATGGCGACGTGATGGAGAGAATGGTAAACTAGCTATGTGGAACATGGCTAAAGGTTTAACTTGGTGGAATAAACAACACTTTGTTAAGTATGGTACGAATGCATTGTATGCTATTGACGGTTTTACTAACTCCTTTATGGCTAGTGGTATGGCTAGAGCTAGAGCATATGATGAGGTATTAAGTATAAGTAAAGGTTCTTTTGATAAGGATAGGTTCCTTCAGGTACAACGTGATTTATACGATGAAGCTTTTGATGCTGCAGGACGTTTAAAAGACGAAGCAGCTAAACATGCATCACGAGAGATTGCACTTAACTTAGATAATAAAGCTGTACAACAGTTTGAAAGATTCCTAGATTATGTACCTGCTGCTAGAGGTGTATTCTTATTCCCTCGAACTGGTGCTAATGCATTCGAGTTAGGTTGGTCATTCAATCCAATGAGTAATCTAGGCCCAGCAATGACTAAAGCACGTAAGACTTTAGGTGCTGTAACGGCACAAGAAAAGCTTGCAATGTTAGCAGAGCATGGTATAGATGCTACACAAAATGCTGACTTAGCTTTCAATACTCTTAAGTCTGAATATATTGGACGTCAAATCATGGGTAGTACTGTGATTATGGGTGTTGGTATGTGGGCATTAGAAGGTAATATAACTGGTGCAGGACCTCAAGATGACGCTGAAAGGCGTCGTATGATGTCATTAGGATGGAAACCATTCTCAATAAAGAATCCAATTACTGGTGAATGGAGAAGCTATCAAGGGTTAGAACCTTTTAGTCAATTAATGGGTCTTACTGCTGACATTGTATATCAAGCTAACCGTGTAGATCAATCTATTACTGAAGATTGGTTTAGGAAAGCAGCGTTTGCTGTTAGTATGAACGTCACTAATGGTACATTTATTAGTGGATTTGAACCTCTTGCCGGACTTATATCTGGTGATCCTAGTGCTTGGACACGTTTCTTTGCACAACAGACTGATATGTTAACTCCTTATAAAGGAGTGAGAAGCGTTCTCAATAACATAGTGTCTCCACAATTAAAAGATGTAGAGAATGATTACCTTGCATATTTAAAGAATGCTAATAAGTTTATGTTTGCTGGTACATTAAAAGATCACTTAGATATTTACACTGGTAAACCTATTAATACTGTCGAATCAATTAATGTAGCAGCTAATGCTGTTCTTCCTGTATTCAAATCGAATGGAGGTATGGAACCATGGAGACAGTGGTTATTAGCTACAGGATGGGATGGTGTTCAAAGAATACGTAGAAATAAATATACACAAGAACCTCTTAGTGCAGATGATAGACACTTCCTTAATAACTGGATAGCTAAAAATGCTAATCTTGAACAACAAATAACTAATTTAATGGTTCAAGATGATGGTTATTATACTAAAAAAATGAAAGAGTATAAAGATGAAAAAGGTCTTTTACCTCAATCTCAAATGCCAGTAAGACAGTGGGTAGTTCATAAAGAATTAGATAGGATACATGATAGAGCATTTGATGCTGCATGGACTGCATTAGAAGCACGTAAGAGTCAGTTTACTGAAGTTGGTAGAGAACTAAGTAATCGAAATATTGAATTACAACAAGGTAAAATTAAAGACGCAAAACGAACTCAACAAAGAGTTAACCAATTACTCCGAGATACTCGTAACAAATAAGCATTATGGCTACAACTCAAAACGTATATACTGGAGACAATACCGCCGTTGACTTTCCTTTCACATTTCCATATTTAAAAGAGTCTGACATTAAGGTAAGCCTTGATGGTACAGATCAAACAATTACATCTCATTACACTTTACATAATGCAACTACAATAAGATTTGGCACTGCTCCTGCTACAGGAAAGATAGTTAGAGTTTATAGAGATACTGCTAGTGATAGCTTATCTTCAACTTTCTATCCAGGGTCAGCAATCAGATCTACTGATCTAAATGATAACTATACTCAGAACTTGTATGTAACACAAGAAGGAGAGTATGATACAGCTTCTGCTCAGGATTATTCTAAACGCTTTATTATCGATGGTGATGGATCTGACACTACTGGAACAGAAGAACACCCAGTTATAGCTAATAGACCTGCTAAACCACAGGGTGTACCTTTTGCTATTACAACAGCTAATAGTGCTGTAACGACAGCTAACACTGCATCTACAAATGCGTCAAACGCTGTAACGACAGCTAATGCTGCAAATACAACTGCATCTACGGCTAATGCTACAGCTGGTACAGCTAACACAAACTCAACTAATGCTGTTAATACAGCAAATAGTGCAGTAACTACAGCAAACAGTGCAGTAAGCACAGCTAATAGCGCTGTTAGTACAGCTAATGCAGCCGATGCTATTGCTGATTCAGCGAAGCTAGCAACTGATAGATTGGTTGCTACAACTACTGATGGAGGTTCTACATGGACTCAAACAGGTAATAATACAAACGCATCAACTGATCCTAAGGGCGTCGGTTATGCTATTACTACTGCAGAAGGTGCTGTAACCACTGCTAATAGTGCAGTAAGTACTGCCAACAGTGCAGTTAGTACAGCGAATACCGCTAATACAACAGCTGGGAATGCTGTAACAACAGCTAATACAGCGAGTTCCACTGCTACAACAGCTAATTCTACAGCTAACACAGCAAACACTAATGCTTCTAATGCAGTCACCACTGCGAATGCTGCGAGTGCTGCTGTAGCTGCAGCTGTAACATATACACAAAAAGCTAATGAAGCTGCTTTACAAAGCTTTGCTCCAGGCGAAGATGCAACTGATAATTTAGGTTATTATGAAGTAACAGATTCAACTAATTTAACTAATGAAGGTTGGGTACATAGTGGTGTACATTATAAAACACAGAACATCCCAGCTAGTTTTGAAGGAGCTCCTGGACTTACAGTAAGATTAGAATTTAATTTTAATTCTGCATCAGGTGCAGATAGTTCTAATCAAAAAACTTTTACTTGGATGAGTTACTTTGCTAATGATCCAGAGGAGAGGTATTTACCTAACCAAAGAGTACATTTAGCAGGAACACCAACTTCAGGAAATATAAATTATTATACAGTTAAAGTAGCAACTAAGAATGCTTTCCATCGTTATAATGGAACAGGATCATCTAATGGATTTACTATTAACGGTGAACAAGCTCCTTTCTTGGAGTGGACACCTGGTGTAACTTATAGATTTGATCAAGCAGATTCATCTAATGCTAATCATACATTGAAGTTTTATGAAGAAGCAGATAAAACTACATTATATTCAACTGGTGTAACATTAAACGGTACTCCTGGTCAAGCAGGAGCTTATACCCAAATAGTTACAACAGATACATTACCTACAGTTTTACATTATATGTGTGTTGAACAAGCTCATGAAGGTAATGGAATACAAACTAATACTGCTTTTGATAGAACTGCGTTGCCAGTTATTGATGGTGGGGATTTCACCCTAACAGCAAGTTCAGCAACAGTTACAACTACTTATGACGGAGGAGCGTTTACTTAAATGGGTGTACCAAGTCCTAGAACCCCGGTACGCGTAGCACGGGGTACAAAATCAGTCTTAGAGACTAATAAAGCTGCACTTGAAGAAGGTGAAGTTTGTTACGCAACAGATGAAAATTCATTATATGTTAAAGAAGGTAACGATTTAATACAACAACAGAGTGCTTCAGGTGGTACATTTACTGGTACGCATACTTATGATTCAAATGGTAATATAGTTATCAATGGATCCTTAGATTATAATGGGTCTGGTAATGCTACCTTTACTAACATAGCCGTAGAAAGTGATCTATGGTGTTCTAATCAAAGTGGTATTAAATTCTTTGAACCTACTAGTGCTGGTGGTAATAATGAAACTGTTACAATAAAAGCACCAGATGAAATCACATCTAGTTTCACTTTAAAGCTTCCTGCTGATGATGGTAATGCAGATGAATTCTTACAGACAAATGGCTCGGGAGTTCTAACCTGGGGTACCTCTTCATCTGGTGCAACAGGTGGTGGTGCTGATGCTATCTTTGTAGAAAATGATAAAATAGTAACTACTAATTATTCAATAACTTCCACTAAACATGCCCACTCGGTTGGGCCTATTTCAATTAACAACAATATCGTTGTTACAATTCCCGCAAACTCAACCTGGTTGGTATCTTAATTATGGCATACGGAAAAATTAAAGCAGACACTCTTGTATATGACAATAGTGGTTCTGATGTGGAGCTCGCGTTAAGTGATGTAGCTCCTAAAGCTTCTCCTACATTTACAGGAACAGTTAATGCAGCTGCATTGACCCTAAGTGGCGATTTAACAGTGAATGGTACAACCACCACTGTAAATTCTACTACTTTGACTGTAGATGACAAAAACATTGAGCTTGGCTCTGTCGCAAGTCCATCGGATAGCACCGCCGATGGAGGGGGTGTAACCCTCAAAGGCGCCTCCGACAAGACAATATTATGGACAAACTCAACTGATTCTTGGGACTTTAACCAGCACGTTAATGCTGCAACAGGTCAAGAATTTAAAATTAATAATGTATCAGTACTGAGTGCAACAACACTTGGATCTTCTGTTGTAGGTAGCTCACTAACTTCAGTAGGTACACTAGCAGGTCTTGACCTTGCTGGTCTTCTAACTGAGCATGTAACAGTTACTGCAGGTAAACTGAGTGATGCAGCTAACCTAGACCTTGCCAATGGTAACGTCTTCTTATTCACAACAGCAGAATCTACGACTGCAACTCCTAACCTTCGCTACAATAGTTCAACAACTTTGAACAGTAAGATGGCTGTAGGTGATGTAGTTACAGTAGTACTTGTTACAACAGCTAATGCTTCAGCCTTCTGTGCTCAACTAACGATTGATGGTGCAGCAGTGACAGAGAATTGGGTTGGAGGTAGTGCACCAGATGGAGGTGGCTCATCAGGTGTCGATATTCATAGCTATACAATTATTAAAACAGCTTCTGCTACGTGGACTGTTATTGGTAATCAATCAAAAACTAGCTAACCTTAATGGGGGATTATGAATTATATTAAGATGTCCCCAATCGTAGGGATGAGTGGATATGGTGGAGGGGCTACGGCCCTTCCCTTCTCTGGTATTAGCGTTCCAAAATGGGAAGGTAACTATGGTGTAGTTTCTGGTGGACATGATGGAAACAGTAACCAAGATGTAATAAATAGATGGAGTATAGATACTACAGGAAACGCTAGTGACCATGGTGATCTAGTTCATGAAAGAAATGCTATAGCTTCTTGTGGTGGAGAAGGTAGAGGTATAACTGCAGGTGGGCATTATGCTGTCAATAGAGATTGGATAGATTATTTTTCATTTTCAACTGCTGGAAATGCTTCTGACTTTGGTGATCTTACTGTAGCTAGAAATGGTTTAGGTGCTTGTTGTGATGCTTTAAGAGCTTGCTTTTTAGCAGGTAATGATGCTGGTGGGGTTAGTAACCACATAGACTATATTACTGTCGCTAATACAGGCAATGCTACTGACTTTGGTGATTATGATGAGTCTGTTGAAGCAGTTAGTTGCGTTAATGATGCTACACGTGCGATAGGTTATGGAGGAGATTCAGGTGGAGGTGCTCGTGCTGATATGTTTTATTGGACGATTCAAACAACTGGTAACTCTTCAAGTTTTGCAAACCTAGCTAATGCTAGAAAATATGCTAATGGTTGTTCGAATTTAACAAAAGCGCTGATAGCTGGTGGACACCAAGCCATGAATGAAATGGAACATATTACTGTACAATCAGCTTCCAATGGTACAGACTTTGGAGATCTTACAGTTGGTAGAAGAGGTCTAGGTAGTGGTGGAAGTTCTGAAGGTGATCGCGCCTGTTGGGGTGGTGGTATGAATCAAAACAATAACAATCATTATAATACTATAGATTATACTTCTTTTTCTAGTCCTGGTAATGCTGGAGATTTTGGAGATCTTACTAATACGCCACAATGGAGTTCTGGAGCTTCAGGAGATTAACTTATGAACTATATTAAAATGAGCCCCTTAGCAGGGTTAACTGGCTATGGAGGTGGATCTAGCAGTTTAGTTGCTGTAAGTTCAGGGCCAACAGGAGATCAATTAGGTGATCGTGCAATAATTGGTGGTGGAAGGCATGGTAGCGGTAGCCTTACGTATCACGATGCTACAGATTATTTCTCAATATCTAATATTACTAATGCCACTGATTTCGGTAATTTAACTGTAGCACGTTCACAACTTTCTTCTTGTTCTAATGGTACTCTTGCATTTTTTACAGGAGGCTGGAACGGCAGTAGTAATTGGAATACTATTGATTACTATACTGTCGCCAACACAGGCAATGGTACAGATTATGGAGATTTAACAGTAGCCCGTAGAGGTGGTGCTACAACAGAAAGTACTACTAGAGCTGTACATGGTGGTGGTAATGATTTCAATACCACTATGGATTATTTCGATATATCTACAACATCAGGCAACGCTACAGATTTTGGAGATCTATCAGATGGTAGAGAAAGTAGCGGTGCTACGTCTAATATGGTTAGAGGAGTCTGGGTAGGAGGTTATGATGAAAAAGATGTTATGGATTATGTAGCCATAGCTACAACTGGAAATGCTACTGATTTTGGAAATCTAACTGAAGGACGTATTTGGCCTAAAGGCATGACTAATAACACTAGAGGAGTATTCGCAGGAGGTAGTGGAAGCACTTATGAGAACCAAACTGCTACAATTGATTATATAACAATAGACACGACTGGTAATGCTACAGACTTTGGTGATTTACCAGCAGCTAGAAAAACTTTTGGTACTGCTTCTGATGGTACAACAGGAGTTATGGCAGGTGGTTACAACCAAACCCAAGGAAACTACTTTGATGATATCTGGAAGATAACTATAGATACAGCTGGTAATGCTACCGATAGTACTTATAGTCTTGCCAATCCAGATCGTGGTTACATGACTGGTTGCTCAGGGGATTAACTTATGAATTACATTAAAATGAGTCCTTTATCAGGACTAAGTGGCTACGGTGGTGGAACATCTGGATTATCTTTTGTAGGAGGTGGTGTTAAAGCTATAACTTGGGGAGCTGATAGAGGTATAACTGCTGGTGGAGGTCGTGCAAATGCTACTGATAGTATTTGGTATTGGTCTATATCAACAGGTAATAACGCTACAGCTTTTGGAGACATGGCAGATGCAAGCAATTCTTATAATGAAGCTGTTTCAAATATAGCACGTGGTGTTATTACTAGAGGTGGTAATGGAGATAATTATTATAATGATCTTGACTATATTACTATAGGTTCAGCTGGTAATGCTACTGACTTTGGAGATTTATCTGAAGCTAAAGGTGGATCTGCTGGCTCCTCTAATGGAACTCGTGGTTTATTTTGGGCTGGTCATAAAGGTGGTACAAATAATAAATCTTCAATGATTGATTATATAACTATCGCTAATACAGGGAATGGAAGTGATTTTGGTGATATTTGGGCTAATGGTTTAAGCAATTCAGCAGCTTGTGGTGATGATACACGTGGAATAAATGCTGGTGGACATGGTAACTATGGTAATGTAGGTGATGGAGAATATGGCGCCTATCAAGAAGAAATAGAATATGTAACATATGATACAACAAGCAATTCTTCTGACTTTGGAGATCTTACTCAAAATCGAGATGAACAAGCTAGTTGTAGTGATATGACTATAGCAGTTTGGGCTGGTGGTCAAGAGAATTCTACGTATGATATTATAGATTATGTTACTATACAAACCACAGGAAATGCTACTGATTTTGGTGACCTTATTCATGTAAATAAATTCTGCAGTGGAACTGGAGATAGTGTTAATGGCTGTATCTGCTGTGGACGTAATTCCAGCAACAACGGAGCTGGTGATTTTATTCAATATATAACTTACGCTACACCTGGAAATGCCACTGATACTTGTGATGCACTTACTGCAAGACATTATACTTGCTCAATATCAGGAGAATAAACTTTTATCCACTCAATTATGACAGACATTGTAAAACAAGAAGAAACTGCAGGCTTTATTATTCCAAATAATGTTGTTAATGAAGCTGCAGTACAAAAAGTACAACAATACTTACCAGAGTTAGCTGAGAAATCAGCTGCTTTTGGTAGTAGAAATAGTCAATCAACATTATCATTAATGAGTTTGACTATGCTTAATGGTCATTCTCCTTATCGTATGCTAAGGCAAATCTTAGCTGAAGCTGAAAAAAGAAAATCAGCTTTAGCAGAGGCTCAAGTAAATTATGCTAAATCATTAAAAAGAATAGAAGACCTTAAAGATTCTGATGATCCAATCAAACAAGCAAGGTATAGACAAAGCTGTGTAAACCTTGCTACTATGGAACAGAAAATCAATGGGTCTTTTGGTGATCTTGCTACCTTAATAGAAGCTTATAATAATATTAAAGCTGCTAATAGTATAGATGATTGGGATGAAGAGGCCTTTGAGAAAGAAGAAAAGAAACATCATGTAAGACGGGCATTTGAATTAATGTATCGTAACTTACTTGATGGTGGTAGAATGTCTACATCCACTATTGAATATTGCCAACAATTTGGTGTACATCCACAAATCTGCATGACTGAAACATCAGGTTATGTCGCTCATTGCGCCAAAAGAATATCAAATGGAGAAATCCTACATTCTAATGATTTAGAAGAATTCTTAGATGAGATGGGTGAGAAGTACTATAAAAATGCAGATAAAACTGCTGAACGATTATTTGGTAAATCTGACTTTACAGTAAGTGATTATATGTATAAAACAGTAACTAAATAATGGAAACCCCTTCAATCTATCTACCTCCTCAGGTAATACCACAAACTCCACCTTTACCGCGTCCTAATTTGGATGCACCTTCGGCGAACTTACCTTCTTATACACCTATGTTGGTACCGTCTGGTGACTTACGAGTTTTAGCTGGTACCAAATCAGAAGAGGAAGAAGAGAATGAAGGAAAACCACAACCAAAGGAAGTAAAGAAGGTAGAGATACCCTTTACTAACTATAGGATGCCGATACCAGAAGAAGAGATCATGGTTACTGCAGCTACAACTGCAGCGATCTCGGTTGCGGCGACTCTGACAGCCACCAGTCTTTTTAAGCAATGTGTGAAGATATTTAAACCTATCATCATGCAACTTGCAAAACGTATACAAAAGAAATTCACCAAGAATGGAGAAACCGGAAAAGAAGAATCTTCTGGATAAACTAAAAGATGGTATCGATGATAAAGAAGAACAGATTCAAATCTTAGGTACCTTTGTACGCTTAGGTGTTGTTGTCTGGGCTGGCTTTATCATTACCCTTAACTATGTAGAATTACCGATGATTAAGAAAGGATCAAGTGGCGATATCACGTTCGTGGCAAGTGTGTTTACCGGCGCATTAGCCACTTTTGGCTTGAACACATCCAATTCTAAAGGTAAGGGTAACATGACACCCATTAATTGTCCTATGGCTAAAAAGAAAGAAGAATGAAACGATGGCTACTTCTCTTAGCACTGTTATCCCCCTCCGTGGCAAGAGCGAATCAAATAACACCAGCCTTAACACACTGTGACGGAGACAATCGAACAAAAAGTATATGGCGGAGAGCTACAGAGTTGGTCAGGTACCAATATAACAGCTACTTCAGCCAGTTCTGGAGGGATATCAGCCTCCGATACAGTATTCTCCGTAACAACAGCTGGAGAAGACTTTCAATTAGAGATAGTAGACAGGGCAGCGGATGCAACAACAGGTCTAGTCCTATTGGAAACAATAGACATAGACCGGTCTATCACAACAAACGCTACCACTACCTCCTTATCGGTCTTCTCACAGTAGGTACGCCTGCTTATGCTGAAGGAGATGAAACATATAATACAGCGGCACCAGAATCCACTGCCACAGGCAATGTCACAAATCAAGCTGTGCAGTTTCAGAATAATGGTGCTCCTAGTAGACAACGCTATACCAATGGGGTGAGTTGTAATGGTCCTACCATGACATTCTCGCCCTTTTGGCTAGCCAGCGAAAACAAACCATACGATCCTGAGAGCTATTCAAGAGGTTGGAACTACGGTGCCCAGCTAAACTTCATGGTTCCTATGGATTATGATACGGTTAGACAATGTAAATCCATTGCTAAACGTGTAGAAGAAAAGATGCGCGTGGACTATGAATTAGTTCGCGCACTGAAATGCGCCGAATTAATGCAGAAGGGTTTTACCCTTAGGCCTGGTTCACGCGTCGAACACATGTGCAACGATGTCGTTCCTATTGTGTCTGTAATTAAATCTAAAACTACTAATGAATAGAATACAAAAGATACTAGAACGTAGAAGACTGGAGTTTGCACCACCTCATAGAAATGTATCAAGATTACGTGCTAGTTTACCTAGAGAACTACCTAAACCTGTATCTGCTAAATCTACTGATACAGAAAGAAAAAACACACCTAATTAAAAATCATGATTCTACTAATTAAGCCAATACTATTCACCTTCTTGAGTTCTAAATCAGTTAAAAAACTAGTTGTAGATCTTTTAGAAGCTTATGCTAAGTCTACCGACAACACCATCGATGATGCTGCAGTAGCACTAGTAAGAAAGAACTTATTTCCTGGAGAGAATGTATGACACCTGAACAAGAGAGATCACTTGCAAAAATGGCAAAAGCTGCTTCAAAAGCAACTGGAAAGCAAAAAGAATTACTAAACCTTCGGATAAGGAATTTACTTAAAAAGGTCTAATGAAAAAAGCTACTGAAGAAAGCTTTAATGAACTTCATAACCTTGTCACTCTTGAATTCCTTAAACGGGTCAAGAGTGGAGAGGCTTCTGCTCATGAATTAAAAGCAGCCTGTGACTGGCTTAAAACTAATGATATAACTGGTATAGCATATGATGGTAATCCTTTGGATAAACTAGCTTCTGTTATGCCTAAAATAGATCCTGACCTCATGAAAAGAAGGATGTACGGCAAAGTAACCATGGAGGTTTAATATGAACACTATGGAATATTATAAGCGAAATTCAAAAGCTTATAAAAAGAAACTACAATACGATAAAGTATTTGGTAGTACAGAAAAACAAAAGAAAGACAGAGCCAAACATAACAGAATTAATCATGAAAATGGTACCTACGGCAATGGGGATAAAAAAGACTGGTCAACAACCACAAAAGGAACCTACGTCAAAGAAAACCAAAGCACAAACAGAGCAAGAGTCGGTAAAAGGAGGAAACCAGCATGACAACTAATTGGGGAGAAGTATCGACTGAAGAATTAAAAAGAAGGTTTGGTACTGAGTATAAAGGTACACCTAGAAGAAACAGACGTGGACCCGGTAGCAAAAGAACAGGACCTGGACCAGTCGATAAAACTTGGTCTAATTATAGAAGTTGGGTAGATAAAAGGAATGAAGCTGGTATGGCTGGAGTAAGATCAGATCTTAATAGAGCAGGTCGGGCATGGCAGAACTTTAATAAACCTGTAGATGTAAAACCATCTAATAGACAGTTATATTCTGCTGCTAGACAGGATACACGTGCAGGTAGAAAAGAATATCAAAGACGTCTTAACCAATTAGATCAACAGGCTTCTACACAATTAAGTGATAATACTAAATCAGGGGCTGTACAAGAGAAGCAAGCTAATGTATCAGCTATTCAACATGCTGCTAGTAATCGATATCCAGGTAAATTAATGCCTAGTAATCCTCCTTTAAGGATAGGAGATAAAGGTTTTGATGCTTCAGGTATAGACGAAGAAACTCAAAAAGGAGTTACAGAAAGAAGAGAACAAATTTCAGGTAATCCTAATAGGCATTTAGATCCTAAAACAGGTAAACCTAAATCTACTGGTAAATCAAATACTTCATCTTCAACTTCAGCAAAAACTGGTCCAACAGCAAGTCAAACTCTAGGAGCAATATCATCTGCTTTAAATACTCTTGATATGCTAACTGGTGGTCAAGATAAGATCGCCTGGGAAGGTACTGGTTGGGGCGGTACGAGCTACGGTGGCGGTGGCTGGGTTGTGGGGTAGGTTATGGCAATAGACATAAATCCTGAAAAGGCTAGAGCTAATCTAAGAATACAACAATCTAGTGATAAAGTTCAAAGAGGTTCTAGCTATATTGATACTGGTAGAGGTCAATTATTAGATACTGCTGGTGCAGATGATTTAAGTAGTCGTGGCCGTTTAAAACAGCTTTATAAATTAAGAAGGGATAAACTTAAACAGCTTTCTAATGAAATGAGAGAGCTGTTAATCAAACCTGAGTATACTAAAGAAGTTAGTGCAAAAATCAATTCTTTAGCAAGGGAAATAAAAGCTGTAGTAGTTACAGATCCTAGAGAAGTTTTTAAATTAAACAAACGTGGTAAATGGAAATATTTAAAAGAAGCAAATTGGAAAGCTGGGAAAATAGGTGATGCTAATATACACGCACACCATATAAGAGGTTTAGATAAATATTTTAAAGCATTTCTAAAAGCTTCTGATGAAGAATTAGCTAGATTTCATTTCGATGCAGGTAAGAAAGGATTTCACTTTGGCAATCATCCGTTAAATAGAATAGATATACATAAAGCTCATCATTTAGGACAAGGCAGGCGTCTTATGACCTGGTCCGAATCTATACATGGTTTAATAGATTGGAAAGATATATCTGCTGAAGACTTCTATGATATAATGACAGAAGCTATAAGTAAAACTGATACAGATATAACTGATATTATGCATGATCCTAGGATTGGTTCACCAGGATCACGAAAAGTTTCTGAAGGTTTTACACGTAAACCATTGCCTGTATTTGATGAATTCACAAATCTTACTGATCCAAGGATTCAAGAACAGATCTTTGAAATGGCAACTGATGATACTCGTGCATTAAGTAATATATTAAAACAACCAATTAATCCTAAATTCTGGGAAGGTAATATAGGTGCTAATGTAAAAAGATTTGCTTTAGAGCATCGTGAGGAATTATTAAGTGATCCTGCGAAATATAAACCTATAACAGATGCTCTTGCAAGCGGGGAGAAGATACCAAAAGCTACTCTTGATGAATGGGGAGAATTATTCGGTAAATCTGCTTCTAGATATCAAAGTTGGAAGGAGCCAGCATTATATTCTGGTTTACCTCTAGGAACTGTACAAGATCATATTGAAACTGCTAAAGATATTATTGGTAGAACACCTAAAGGCCGTTTAGTTAGAGGTGCAGCTCTAGTAGGCGGAGTTACACTTAGAGGTTTGCCAGTACTAGGAGCTGGGATTGATGCTTATGTAGCAGGAGAAGCTTGGAATAAAGTTAGACAAGATCCTAGTATTAAAAATATAGGAGCCGCATTCGGTGAAACTGCAATACTTGCAGACCAAGTTACTCCTTTCGGTGCAGTTGGTCAAATGGCTAATCAAGTTATACGTCAATATACAGACCCTGAAAGAGGACCAGGTAAGATAAGAGGAAGATCTGGAGCTAAAAGAGCTATGGAAGCCAAGAAGTTAGAACAAAAACAATTACAAGCTAGATTTATACCATCTAAAGAACAAGAAGATTGGTGGTCTCAGAGCTTCACCAGCAAGTCTTGGCTAACCAGATGACCCCTAACCCTATGAAACACATTACAACCCCATTGGAGGCGATTTAAATGGCCAAAGGTAAGAAATTAGCATATGACTATCTGACACCTAAACAGAAAAGGATGATTCTTCAGGATTTACCTAGAAAACTGAAAGATCCAAAAAATCCAGCAGGTAATTATCACTCACCTGGTGGACCTGTCTTTAATGTTAATACAATGAAGCAAGCTAAAAAGAAAGCCGATGAGTTAAAAATTGCTTCCGCAAAACGTAAAAAGAAATGAGCCTAAAACAAAGACAACTTCAGCTTATACAAACTAGACTTCAAACAGATCCTAATTACAAACCTAGTAAAAGGGATCAAAGACTTCTAGATGAAGCAAAGAAGAATAGTTTAAAAATTAACAAATGACTAACGTCATAACCGCCTTACAAGATGACTTCAAGCTGTTCCTACAAGCACTGTGGGAACAACTTGATCTACCACAACCTACCCGAGCACAATATGCAATCGCAGACTATCTTCAGCATGGGCCTAAGCGTCTTCAAATTCAAGCTTTCCGTGGCGTTGGAAAGAGTTGGATCACAGGAGCTTTCGTCCTCTGGACTCTCTTTA
>VTLG01008849.1_pt1 | contig 26002 bp, 42 predicted proteins | sample 4694571 | NCBI WGS metagenome assembly VTLG01 (sample SAMN12604809, study PRJNA352737) | marine metagenome | biome: ENVO:00000447; feature: ENVO:00000209|ENVO:00000569|ENVO:01000036; material: ENVO:00002151; isolation source: viral sequences binned using virsorter ...
GATGTAATCGAGAAAGGTATATAAGATATTTTGTACCCCTCCCGCAATATTTTTGTTTATAGTCATATCTTTACAAAAAATTTTTAATCCCTTTTATATTTTTTTATTCCCTTCCTCCATTGATGTCCCTCTTGAGCAGACTTCCTATTATGGCAGTTTTCGCACAAACTTTGTAAATTTTTTAAATCAATAGGACTTCCCCCTTGAGAAATAGGTATGATATGATCACAAATTGTAGCCGCTACCGCTCCTACCCCCACACTCCCTTTACATCTTTTGCAAAGAGGATTTTTTTTTAAAAAATATTTTCTTAGGGATCTCCAACGCTTACTGTTATAAAAGCTGGCATTATCGAACTCTCTATGGAACTTAGGCTTCTTAGGTATCCATGGCCGTTCCTTCGCCTTTGGTAACTTTGGCATAATAAAGTCTCTATTTTTTTTATTAATATTTTTTTTAATACTACCCTACCTCAATCTCAGTTAGTAATTGTTTAGGAGTGTATATAGTTAAAGTACTATCATATAATTCATAAATACATTTAAACTCTTTACACTCTTTGTTCCATGTCCATAATACTTTGACTTGATTCTTTATTTGATGTCTTAAAATCTTTTTAATGTTATTATATTTCATTTCTTTTTTTTATAATGTTTCTTTACAAATGATTCATAGTTCTCTTTTATATTAGTATCAATATGATCTTCCATTTGAGATGCAGCATATAGGCCAGTAAAACATCCAACTAAATAAACAAATAATAATATTATAACCTCAATCATTATCTTTAATTTCATATAGAAAGAACATTCGATAATCTTTTCCTTCTCTCATTAATACTCTTTTGTATTTCTTTTTTGTTTTATTGTCCTTATAATATTTAGGATTCTTGCTGTTTAGTTTACGTTTCTTAGGGCTCATCTATTCACTTATTAAAAAATAATATTCTGTATCCACTTCTAATATATATTCCATGTTTTTATGATAATCTAATAGCTTTGATCTATCGGATTTAGTTTCCCACATCTCATGACATCCTTTATGTTCTACGCTTAAACAGTGAATTGTAATATTATCTTTATCAGTTATTAAATCTGGCCTTCTTGATCTTGGGATAATATGACTAAATGACAAAGCAACATCTGATCTTCCACATCCTTTGCAATATCTTCCGCTCTCTTGAGCTATCTCTTCATAGATAACAGCAAGGTCTTTTTTTATTTTCCTTTGTTTAGAGCTAATCTTTTTCATGAGTGAAACATTCTTGAGCGTTTTAAATATTTATCAATTACATCTAATATTTCCGGAAGTCCTTTGCAAATCTTTGCTTTATATCCTCTTTCATTTAAATCATCTATCCATTCCTTTTGTTCTTTTGTTGCTCGGCCTTTGATTGTTTTAATTTCAATTGCTAATCCATGAAATCCATTACGAGGTTCATAAATAAATAAATCCGGAAATCCTTTTACATATCCCGTATTCTTTGCTTTAACGGCTTGTTTATATGTTGTTCTTATTCCTCCCAGAGATGCACAGTATCGAACTTTAGGATAAGCGTATCTTATATATTTAACCACTTCCGATTGTAATCTATCCTCACTAATCATTTGTAGGGAGTTTTATATTAAGAGTATCATTAGCCCAATAAAAAACATTATTGACTAACTCAGAGAACTCCTTTTTAGTTAATGTAGATGTTGATTTAATATATTGATGCTTTTCTCCTTCAATGGTTTCTTCTCTTAATAAGAATTTATATTTTAAGATATCATTTATCTCTTGAGAGTTATTTCCTAATTCTTGGCCGATAATAGTCATCCACTTCCACCATAACCGATTTTGTTGATTGCTTCTCACATCCTCAGCCTCATTAATAGAAATTACAACTCTTGATCCCTCATGAAGTTTTTTAACATCATTTAAGAATTTAGCCTCATTATCAAAGACAATCTTTCCTTTAACTATTTTTGCAAAAGCTTTCAATTTTCGATAGTATTAATATTAATAAATAAACTACAATTATTGCTGGAACAATTAATAATATTGTAACAAATAAAATAATTAGATTGTATATAAGTTTTATAAAGAACATCATGATTCAAATTTATTAATTATAATGTAATATTGTTTCTTTTATTGTTAAAGTTATCAACGTAATATTGTTAATTTAAGATTGACATATACAACACATAGGATGATCCCCATCTAACCTATTTCCACATTTACAATCTTTACAATCACATTCTTCTCTTTCATTACAATAATAACATTTTTGATGATCCTCACAATATTCATCTAAATTAAGAGCATAGTTATTACATAATAAACATTTAACATTTTCTTGATCTGAAGGATCTTCTGGAAATCCAAATAATTTTTTTATCATGGTATTAATAGATCTTTAATTGTTTCTCCCTCTCCATCTAACATATTTAAGTTTAATTTGAATCTAAAATATATCTTATGTATCTCCTCAGAAGTTAATTCATGCGTAATAATACCTAATAATTTCATCGATAAGATAACATCGTAATCCGCAATATGATCGGCTATCTTTCGAGCTTTACTTACTGGATTCAATTCTTTTTCTTCATCAAACATTTTTTTTTGTTTCATTGTAATAATTTTTTATTAATTAAATTTGTTATTGTTTTTATTCCCGTTCCTTTTTTATTTCTGTATTCTAATCTTTTATCCTGAGTATAACTCTCTTGATTCCTTTCTTTCCATAATTCCTCATCTATTAATTTCTTTTGATTGTCTAACCATTTATAATAGTTTGGCACTGAGATATGAAAATCTCCTGATCTTATTCCATTATTAAAAGCTTCTTGAACATCATCCCAAGAAAGTTTTGGATAGTGTCTAACTAAATCTTTTGCTAATATCTCAGCAAATAAAAATATTTCTTTTTCTCCCATTGATCTTGATTGTCCTAATTGCAATAGTATACTTGTAATTAACTCAATACATTTTTTAGTTAGTTCTTTCATTAAAATAATTTAGTTTGTGTTAAGTATGGTTTTAATCTTTTATTAGCTATATCTACATATTCTTTTGATATTTCGCTCCCTATCCAGTTTCTTTTGTATAAGTGTGCAGCCTTTGCTGTAGTTCCTGAACCCATAAAACAGTCATAAACAGCATCCCCTTCTTTACTAAAGTTATGTATAAAGTATTTAGGTAACCAATCAGCAAAAGCGTATCCATGTCCTCCATTTTCTTTACCACTATTTACAGGTTTTATAATACAATTTTTTATCATTACGTCAGGAAAGTTGTTATAGTGAAATTTTTTACTTTCTGGTTTATCTTTACTTATGCAAAATATATACTCGTAACTATTGCAAACTACATCTCTCGGTACGGGGTTTGGATTCGTTTTTGCCCATATAAAAGTTTCTTTTAAGTTGTCTTTATATTCATTCATTATGAATCTTGCAATTCCTTTACACCCTGAGTATTCTCCTATATTCCAAAAAATATGATATTTCGTAACTCGTAAAAGTTCGTCTATCCATTTTTTAGTTTGTTTAAAGTATTCTTCTATTTCTAAGTCGTCTGTATAAGTTTTGTAACTCATATTTTTACCGTCGCCATTACCTCTTCCTTTACCTATATTATAAGGAGGTGAAGTTACTACAATATCTACAAAGTCATCAGACATACGTTTCATAGTGTCTAAACAGTTTTCGTTGTATATTTTATTAATTTCCATATTTTTTTTCTAATAAATCTAAAGCTCCTAAATGACTATGTAATAGCTTATCAACTTTAGATGATTGATTATTTTCTTTTTTACTCCAAGTTTTAGTATTTCTTTTCCATGTTCCAATTCTTCTTTTTGTATCCCATGTTTTCTGTAGATCTTTTCTCATTCTCAAATTGTTTTTGTTTTGAGTAGGCTCTATCCAATAATCGATAAAAGATTTCATTTCTTCTTTTGAATCAAATTCATTTTCAAATTCTTTAACGTCATTTATAAAATCATTTTGTTTTTGTAAAAACGTATTATCTTTATTATTTAAGTCTTTTATTCTTTTAGTATTTAATTGCGTTCGATTATCCACAAGTTGATTTTCAACAACTGGATAAGTAACATCTGGATTTGGAGATTCATATACTGTAATATCCCATCCAATAATGATTCCTTGTTCGTTACGTTTACAAATCCTTGTTATATAACCATTTAACATCAATTCCTTTAACGTTGATCTAATAGATGAATTTCCTTCTTTACATATCGTATTAAGTCCTTTAATAGTTAAATTCCAATTCTCTGGAAGTGATAACATCAAACTTAATAATCCTTTTGCTTTCAATGATATTTTTTTATTTTTATATATCTCATTACAGATAACAGAATAATTTTTATTTTTTTCTACTCTTATTATTTCCATATTAAAATATTACTATCATAGAATCATGCATTCCGCATTTATTAGAAACTTCTATTCCAAATGTATTAACTCCAATAAATTTAATTCTTTTATATACAAATCTTATTTCTTTTTTATTAGGCAAAATATGATGATGAAATAATTTTGTAGAAGTTGAAACTGGTAAAAGACAAACGCAAAGATTCCCTTTTTTACTTTCTTCTATTGCTTTTAAAACAAAAGCTTCTTTTAATTTTCTGGAATAAGGAGGATTAATAAAATTTCTTTTTTTCCAATCTATTTCCAATCCATCCCATTTTTTAATATCATGTTGCAAAGGACATGGATCGAAATTAAAATCAAATTCCTTATTTAGAGGATCATAAATATAATCTGGAGTTGCCCAATCGTCTATATGATTTAAGTTTCTATTTTTCATTCAAATAAAGTTATTTGATTAGATCCCCCGAACATTACTCGTTGTTTCTCTAATTCATTTAAAACATCAACCTGAGAGCGTATTCTTTGTTTTAAAGACGTTATACAGTCCTCTAATTCGTTTAATCCCTTTGCAGTGTAATATCCTTTAGAACTACTGCAAAGTCCATACAATAACCCATTTATCCTTATAAAATGAATTATTTTTCTTAATCTAACGGGAGTTATATTCATCTTTTTACAAATTTTTTCAGAGTTTACAGCATTTTCTTTTCCTGATCTTGCTCCAATACCTTTAACAATATTAGGAACAATACTTAATTCGTATTCGTTTAATTCTTCTGTTAATTTTTCAAACCCTTTCAGCATGATTAAAATGGTAAATCCTCAGCTTTTTCATCTGAGTTGTTTTGTGTATCTAATTTTCTTATTTTAAATAAAGAAGCTGAGGTAAACCATTTTCCATTCCATTCTCTTGAACTTATATTTATATCACATTCAACTAACGAATCTTCCTCGATGTTTTGAATCTCATTTAATCTTTCTCCAAAAGTATCAATACATAAATCTGGATTGTATTCGTTTAAAGTATCTAAAATAAAACTTTGTTTTTTCCATTCTTTTCCCGCCTTAGAAACTCCAGATTCTAATTTTAATAATTTTTTAAATTTTCCTTTTATTTTCATTTTTTTAATTTTAATTAATGATTAAGTTTAATTGACAATCAACGTATTTTTTATCTATATAAACATCTTCTAGCTCTTCTATTGAAAAAGCTTGATCTATTTTTAACTTTTCCCATTCTGATCTATCTGCATAATATAAAAAAGTAATAAATTGCTTTCTTATTGTTTGATATTTACTAATATTTAAGTTTGATAAATAAAGATCATTTTCCATGACTTTACAATGATGAATAGAGCTAGCATGATGTATTCCAAATACAAATCTTTTCATATGATAATGTTTTACATTTTTAAATCTCCATAGATAATATATATAAAAACGTCTAGCAATACATTTATTTCCCGCTCTTGAATCCATTACTAAAAGATCTAATTGTTTTAAATTGAACATAGTACATAATACAAGCCTTACATTGTAAGTATTATATTCCATAAAATCTTCTTTATTTTTGATATTTGATTTCATCCTCTCCAAGTGTTTTAGTTAATCCCATTATTTTTATAATTACTCTTGCTAAGGCTCTCTTTTCAGCCATTTCTACTTTATATGTATTTCTACAATTCTCTTTTGTAGCCGATCCAAAAGATTCCATTTTCTTATTTTTCATATATGCAGTAGCTTTAATAACTACGTTGTCTAATTCATGAGAAATAATATCAAAAGAAACATCTATATTATTATTATACTGTATTTTTTCTATTCCTGATCTTGTTAATATTTTCCAGCCTTGAGGATTAGTATGAACATCCTCTTTTGATAAAGAATTTTCTTTATATAATTTATTAAAAGTTTCACTTTTTTTCATAATCTTATTATATTTTTTTTCTAATTGATTTATTTTCATGAGAAGAAAATAGTTGCAAATAAGTAAAAAAGGATCAATAAAGCTGATAAGGAAATATAAAATATTTCTTCAAAGTTTATTTCTTTAATTTCTTTAACATCATAGTTTTTTGATCCGTTTTTTGAGATAAAAGTTGCAGCTTCTTTTGGATTAAAATAATGAAAGAAGCCAGATTTTTTATTTGTTATTTTTAAAATACCATTAAATTTTTTCATTTTATTTTTTATTTATATAGGTTAGAAAAAAAGGCTGTTTAATTCGGCCTTGACAATAATCAAGTTTTATATTATATTTTCTTTCAATTTTTTTACAAATATTTTTATATTTTTCATAATATAAATCAGAATCTATAACATTAAATTTTTTATATAAAAAGAATTTTAATCCCTTTCCGCTTGGAGATTTTATAACTTTTAAAGCTTTCTCTTTTATATCCTTTTCAAATAATTTTATTTCATCTATTGTATTATCTGTTAAATCAACATCAAAAGGCTTTATTGGATTTTCTTTAACAAATCCAGAATTTAAGTTAAATCTAAATTTATTAAATAAAACAACTGGAAGTGATTTTTTTTTATAATTATAAGTATATCCTTTATATTTATATTGTCTTAATTCATTAATTTTTTCCTTTAATTCCTTAGATCTCATTATATCTATTAATTCGTTAAAATTTATAAATTTTTCAGGATAATTAACTCCTCCCTTTTTTTTCATTATTCCTTCTGGATAATATGATATTAATTTTTCCATTTTTTTATTAATTAATTTGATACAAATATAAGAGTTTTTAACAATAACAACAATAATTTTAAGGAGAGTTATCAATAATAAATTGTTAATAAGTAAAAAAGCCGATACTCTTAAGAATAACGGCTTTTTAAAAATTAACTAACAAAAACTATATATAAAAAAACATCACAAATCTAAATAATTATTTTAAATATGGTTTCATTTTTCTGAGTTTTTTGAGCACTCTTTGCATTATAAGCAAATAACTCATTGTTTATATCATATCCTTCCCATTGATCCGTATCTTGAAGATCAATTCTTATATCATGCCTTCCATCAGAAGTGAAACAATATATATTTTGAGCGGCTGTTCCAGCTAAATTCAACGCTTTTTCAGAATATGCATTTGATCCAACTAAACTTGATGATCTGGCAATATTATCCCGAATCATAGTTTCATGGAGATGGCCACAAATAATGAAATCAATAATAATTCCTTGAGCACTATATTTGGATACTATTTTTCCAACTTGATTTGTATCCATTTTTCCTAATTGATGCCCATGAACAACTAACATATTTGTTCCATTTACATCAATAACAAGCTCTAAAGCATTCCCCCTAATAAAATGTAGATTTGGTAACAATAATCTTAACATTTCGTATATAGTAAAATCATAATTATCAGATGCAACCAAATCAACCCATCCAAGATTTTCGTTTACTCTGGATTCATTTCCAGTAACGCAACAAAGTTGAACCTCTGCAATCCCGTTTAAATCCAATATAAAGTGTTTTAAGAGATGAACTGAGATAAACGTAGCTTTAGCCCTATTTGTTGCCATAGCTAACATTTCATCCCTCCTTCTATCACTGTTTAATAAATCTCCAGTTATTGCAATAAGTATTTTATTTGCCTTATGAAACTTAGCGTATTTTTTAACCTTATGAGCGTATTTTTGAAGCCTTTTAGAAGCTATATTGAAATCATAATGGTTTGATTCCAGATCCTCTACAAGTTCGTTAAAATGAGTATCTGCAATTTGACATACAATTGCAGCTTCCGTTTCATGTTTTATCTTTTTAGGCTTTACGTCTAATGATTGACGTTTAAGTAGTTCAATTAAAGCTTTATTATATTCTTCAATTGCATTTTCTTCTCTTGCTCCTTCTCTAAAAGCTTTTCTTTCTATTCTGTTTAAGTCCTGAAATCTTTGTTTTTGTTTTGCTAACTTTATATTGTACTCAACAATATCTTTATCAGCGATCCAATAGTGAACTAAATCTTTAACTTGCTTTCTGAGATAATCTACTGAAACTTCCAGATTATATTTGTCAATAAGGAATCTGGAAATCTCAATGTAGTTAGTTCCATCATCAAAGAGCTCAAGTATCTCATCCTTATATATAAGATATTTGTTCTTTAACATTGATTACTTTTTATTCTTACCCCAATCAGAAGCAGATTGTCCGACAATTAAAATGATACAAGTTTGCCATACACGATCCGCAGTTTCAGAATCAAGATCAAAAGCTTTCATTATAACGGGAATAATAATTCCACTGATTCCCATTAATACTCTCTTTGATTTAAGAATATTTAAAAACGCATTTTTCATTTTTTTTATTTTAAATTAATATTTTATAAATTGTAAGTTAATCCCATTGAAAATTTCCCTTCTCTCTCTCCATTATTATCCTCATTTAGAGGTAAAGTATATTGAGGAGTGAAAGAAAGATTTTTCCAAATACCGATATTCATTCCATATCCAACTTTTATGTTCTCAGAAGCATCCTCAGTTGGAGCGTCTAAACATACAAATCCAATACCGATATTGTATCTTGCAAAAACATCATAATCTTCCCCATTTTTAACGGCTCCGATCATTGTTCTCTCATTAATAGAATAACCAATACCCATATTTTGAGTAAAGTTTGAGATTCCCCAGTTCTCATCATCATTCGGAGATTGAACTGTTGAAACTACTGTAAATTGCGCAGACGCAAAAAACGTCAAGCAACTAAATATAATTGTATAAAAAACTTTTTTCATTTGTTTATTTAATTTTAATTTAAGATAGTATTATAGCCCTATCTTTTAGCTAATAAGTCCAAATTCTTGGAGTTGCTTTATCTTCATCTAAATCGATATGACAAAATGTTTTTGCAATTCCTAATCTAATAGGATAATCATTTTCTTCTGCCAATTCGATCGCATGTCCTATAAATAAAGCCCTCTTTTTTGAATCTGTTATTTTTACATCACAAGCAATTCCTTTCAAATGAGAACTTGTTTTGCTTGCTTTATATCTTGGATCTCTCAATAATTCATTATTTTTTTGAACTGTTCTAAATCCAGAAGTTATATAAAAAGGAAATTTACATCGACTTCTTAACTCATCGATAAATTTAAGGAAGTGAGGTTTCATACATCTCCTTCCGCTCCCCTTGAGATAGTCGCAGTCAAACTCTTTATATGTAAAATGTCTTAAAGCCACAATACAAATATATTAAATATAAGAAAGTATTTGATTTTCTTAAATAAAGTTATTAACTTAATATTGTTTATTTTTTCGATAGTTTATAAAATTTATAGATAGTAAATATAATAGCCAAGCTAATTGAAATCATAGTTAAAACAGCATTACATTGCTCAACCATTGTTAAAGCACTTGCCCCTCCATTTGCCAAAATCACTTGAGTTGTATCTTTCATTTTTTTTTAATCTAATTGTTTAATAAATAATTGTGTTCCATTTGTCGTAGTTATTAATTTAACTCCCGCATTTGATGCATCTTCTTTCCATAATACTATTCTATAATAAGTTTGAGTATCTGATCCCTCTTGACTTATTGTCGTTTCCATACCAATTGAAGCATATCTTAAACCTCCCGTTCCTCTATTATAAATCCAAGAGTGAGAAAAATTAACATCGCTCCAAGTTATTGATCCTCCATCTTCTGTTCCAGATTGTAATTTTACACCCCCTAAAACTCTATTATTAACAGCGTTTGTATTTGTTGAAATATTCCAACTTAAATTGTAAGTTCCCGTATTTGCCGCAGCGTCTAAATAAAAAGCATATTCTCCATTTGTATATCCCCCGCCCCCTGATCCTAATAGAGTTATTGTATTTGTAGAAGAAACATCGCTTTCAGTATCAAAAGGAATAACAACTGCATTTGCATCTCCATTTGTAGCACTTGTTAAAGCTGTTCCAGTACAAGTAATAAAAGAATAGTTTATTGGAATCCTATCTACATAGGCTTTAACTGATTCGGCAGTTGGTACGTTGTTAGCTGTAGCTCCACTCATTGTATCAGAATCAAGCCATCCCGTAATCTCTATTCCTCCTTTTGTTAATCCATCTGCATCAACTCTAAATCCAGCAACTGATCCCGCTGTTTTTCTTTGATATTGAACAAATAGATCCGCTTGATCCATTTCAACCCAGTCTCCAAAAGTTATGGATTGAGATAAAGTAACTGAATCAACAACTAATCTTGTAGATCCTACAGCTTCTGTTCCCGTTAAAGTTAAGGATTGGCCATTAACCATAATTACATCTCCCCCCTCTAAAGCAATTTGAGAGGAAGTGATTTCAATATCTGTAATTGTATCTCCATCATTTAGCTCTTTCGTACATCTTCCAATCCTCAATCGGTTACTTTCGATTGTTTTATCTATATTTTGTATAGGCTTATTTATACTTATCATGTTGTTTCTCCTCTTAAATCTCTTGTTCCAGTTGTTATTGTTGGAGTTGATCTTGTTACTTGAACGAAATCCCCATTCCATTCGTCAGTTGTTAAGCTCCATGTTGATCTCATCATCATATATTTATTTCCATTTACATCATTTAATTTAGCTATAGGATTCATAAATTTTTCTTTCGTTGTTCCTGAATAATATTTATCTGTTTCTGAGAGAGCTGATGTAGTGTTAAAAGTCAATATAGATTTAGATTGATTATATAAAATATAAGTTGTTAATAGTTTTAAAATTGTTTGATCGTAAGTTGGAGTTGCATAAGAAAAAGAAGATCCTCCCCATGTATAAACACCTTTTGCCCATTTTCCAGCCTCATCAACAAAAACCCAATCTCCAGATCCATCCAATACTTGTATTGTTGTTGATGTATTTGATCCCGATCCATCTCCCCATATTGTCTTTCCTATATTATACACAAAAGTATCTGAAGAATCTTGAGTAACTTCTATTTGCTCATCCTCAGTTCCAAAATTAATTTCTCCCGTTGTAACTGGTTTGAATATACTAAATTCTTGGCCTGGATAATTTGGATCGTTTGCATTCCAATAATTCAATTGATATGATGTAGGTACTTTTTCTTCAGCTGTTGTAGATCCGTCATAATTTAATTGTCCCGTTCCTAATCCTAATTGAACAACTCTACCATGAGAATAGTTTGCCGTTTCAGTAGAAGCTCTCATTGGATATGTTGCGTTTGAATCATATTCTGTAAAAGTAAAAAATTGAAATTCCCATTCTCCAACAAAATCTGCATGAGTTGGAACAACTCCCGCATTATTTCCTCCATAAGGAACTGTATTTGTGGTTTGACTTGTTGAGCTATTAAAGATTTCTACTCTTGTTGTAGCGGCTCCTCCCGATGATGCAGGAATCCATATTTTATCATAAACATATTGTTGATTGTTAGATAATGGAAATTCGTAAGATTGCCACTCTAATTCTGCATAAGTCGAATATTGCTTTCGTACAAGCGTTTTATTATCTCCATCTCCCCAAGCTGAAGATGAAGGTTTTGCTCTTATTGCCCATAACACTTCCATTTTTAAAGCATCAGTTGTAGTGTTTTGAAAGTCTCCATATATTCTACATATAAAACCAGCTAAATCCTTTGCATCTGTTATTAACATACTCTCATAAACACCGCTTCCAGCAGCTCCAGATTGAGGAAGATTTAAGTATTCAATAACAGCTCCAGAAGTATCCCATGCAGTAGGCAATCCAGAAACTAAATTATGAGTTACAAATAGAGGAAATCCAGTAAACATATTTGCTCCCGCTTGTTCTGCATAATTTCCTTTTACTGTTTTAATTGCTGGAAGTCCTTGATAAGTTGATCCAGCCAACTTCTGCAATCCAGTTCCCACAGATGTAGCATTTTCAAATACCATTTTATATAAGGAATAATTTGTATCTCCTACATAATTTCGATCCGCCCTAATTCCTCCAGTGTAAAAATATTCTCTTGTAGGGATATTGATAGGAGGGGAATAAGGAGCTGAGGCTTGCTCATCTGTATTATATTCATCTATTTGTATGAAATGAAATCTATGTTGCCAATAAACTAATCTCATATTGAAATTATTACAGAAATCTTCCAAAACTTGATATACATTCGGTACATCATAATAGCCATTTTCATCTTTTGAATAAAAAGGCCTCATTGATATTTTCATATTTGCTAGAGGATCTTCTGTTGCAGAAGGAGAAACTCCCATATCATCATTCCACCAATTAAACGCTGTTTGAATTGTGTAATTTTCTAAAGCTCCTCCAGTATCATCAGTATCTAAAATTTGGCCAACATAATCTAACAATATTTTTATCCAAGAACTTGTAGATCCTATTATAGTTTGAAATCCAGCATTATCAAAAGTATCCGCTCTTTCATACGGAAATGTTGGAGTTGCTCCAGAAGATGAATTTGTTTCTCTAATAAAAGGAACTTCTTTTAATGTAGCTAATCCATCTATTGCGGTAAGCGTTGTTTCATAAGGATAAGATACATCTTCTCTTGTTTCTAAATCCATTATTACATATCCCATCCATAAATAAGATCCCGAAGCTCCTACTCTAATTGTAACCCATACATCTTTTTCTTGTTTAGAAGTTCTAATTCCATCGATGAAATTTTGTTGAGTATCATTTTCAACCATTACTGGAATCGTACATTTAGACGTTAAAATTGGAGAATTTTTATCATCAACTTTTTCACTCTCATAAGATATCTCTGCTCCTGAAGGCCCTAAAGTCCAAGTGTTAGAAGCTCCCGTCCCATTCCACCAAAGCGTCATTGTATAAATTGTTCCATTCATCGATCTAATAGTCGATGTTGCATATTCATTTAAACCATAAGCCGCTCTTGCCATTATGCCGTTCTTTTTCTGTTTAGTTTTGTTCTTGCATTTGAAAGGAATATATCATTTCCTCTAATAATTCCTTCAACTTGTACTTTATCCCCTCCTCCTATATATTTCTTTAACTTATCAAGAGGAGCGATAACTTCTGGATTGCTCATAGATGTTCCTGATCCTTCCCCTACAATAGCTTGAGTTGGCCCCGTAACCAATCCCCCTTGAGCAAATTGAGGAATTAAAGAATTAAACGCGGTTTGAGCTAATCCCGCAGCTAATCCCGCAACAATAGGAATCATAAAAACCCCCGCAGGCCCAAAAGCTCCAACTTTTTCTAAAGATCCCGCTACAGCCGCTGTAACTCCTTTCGCAATTAATCCTCCAATTATATCTTTAAGGACTTGTAAAACATGCTTACCGTATTCCTCAAAAGAATCAGCCCCTTGGCCTAAAGCATCAGATAATTCCTCCATTACAGCTTTAAATCCAGTTTCTAATTCTTTTAGATCAGTATGAGTTAATTTAGAAATCTTCTCTCCTAACTTCCCTAAAGATCCAGCATATTTATTAACTGGTTCATCATCAAAAGCTTTTAATTTTAGATTTGCAATCTTCTCGTAAGTTTTGCTTGAATCTTCCTCAAACTTATCTTGTAGTTCAGCTAAACCTTGTAGATGTTCTAACTCAAGATTATAAAGCATTTCATTTGTTTGCTTTTTTGTAAACTGTTTTTCTATTGCATCATTTTTAGCTAAAGTTTGTCTTTCTCTGGATGCTTTTTCGTATTCTTCAAGTTCTTTTTCAAATGGAGTTTTTTCTTTTGTTTTATCTTTCTCCTCTTCTTCTCCAGCCAGTAATTTTCCTAGAATATCTGTTCCCCCAGCAAGAGCTAATATTTTGTCAATTTCTTCATTTATTTCTTTTATTTCTCTTGTAATTCTTTTCTTCTTTCTCTCTTTGTTACTAAGAGAAAGTTTGTCAAGTACGCTTAATCCCTCCCATTTTCCATCTCCTAAATATCTAGCTCCCTCTCTAATCATTTGATCAAACCATTCTCTCCATTCCCTTTTCAACTCATCTTTATCTAACATTTGCTCGGCCAAACTGGAATATAATGGCTTTAATTTTGCAAGTAATACTTCTTGTTTTGCTTGTTCTTTTAAAGCTTCAACATATAAAGCAGTTGCTTTTGATAATTTATCATATAAACCTTTTCCCGCTTTTAATTCTCCAAAATATTCTGGAGATACCTTTTTGAGATCTTTTAATATTTTTCGTTGAGCACCAAGATTTCCTTCTGCATCTTTTAGAGCTTGAGTAAACATGATGATGGTTCCTAAACTATTATTCATAGTGGATTCTTGCTCTTGAGCAACCTGATCAGCCAAGCTCATTTGTTCGCTCATATCTTGAAAAGATACACTTACAGCATCTGCAGCCTCAGCTAACTCTAATTCTCTTTCTTCTAATTCTTCAATGTTATTTAATAGCTTATCTCCTCCCACAGCTATAGAAGCCGCATTTAAAGCATCAATAACTTTATTAATAGCCCATATAATATCATTTAAAGATCTTATTAAAAAGTTTATAAATCGATCCCAGTTAGTTCCAACGCTCTGACTTGTATCGATAAAAATAGTCATTAACGTAACTAACATTGAAATAAGAAGAACTATTGGATTTCTTGCGAGAAACGTAAGAGCTTTTCCTAAATTGTTAACCATACTTATCAGTAATCCTCCCGCAAAAATTAATGGCCCTATTGCCGCAACAGTTAAACCTATTGCTACTATCCATTCCATTTGTGTGTCAGATAAACCGCTTAATCTATCAATAAAACTTTTAAAAACTTGTAGTAATTTTTCTGCAATTGGTAATAAAGCTTTTCCAAATTTAACAGCTAAATCTTGAACTTGTCCTTTAACAATTCTAACTTGATTTGCAAATTGTTCTTTTGTCCTTCCAAAATCTCCAATTGCTTTTGAAGATTGTTGTTGAGCCATTTCAAACGTAAGAGTTGCTTTTGTAACTCTATCTAAATTTTTCCATACCAATCCCTGATCTGCAGCGTAAGCTTTTAAATCAGTTTCTGTAATTGCAATTCCTAAAGATTTAATTGATTCTCTTTCTCCTAATAAAGCCTTTGTTAAAGCTTCAGAAGCTCCCTTTGCTCCTCCTGAAAAGTTTGTGAAAGATGCAAGATCAACAGCCAATTCATTAACAGAGTTGGATAATTCAAGAGCCTTATCTTCAGTGAAACCAAATCCAACTAATAGATCTCCCGTAGCTCCAAGCATATCTTTGGCCGCCAATTCTGAAAGTCCAAAATTTTCTTTAAAAGATTGAGCTGTTGATTCAGCCTCCTTTTGCATGCTGGAGAATACAGTTTTAAATTTAGAATCAGTTTCCTCAAAATCAGAAGCCATTTTTACAGCTCCCGCTCCAACTGCAACAATAGGCAAGGTAAGATTCATTGTCATTTGTTTCCCTACCTTTTTCATATTTCGAGAAACCTTTGTTAATAGCTTATCCGCCTTTTTCATGGCTCTTTCAAAGCCACTTAAATTTGCACCAAAAACAAAATTCAATAAACCTACACTCTTATTTGCCATCTTTCTTCTTTAAATCTTCTATTTTTTTAATATATTCTGCCCTTTCTCTTAAAGCTTTAAAATCAATTTTCTTTTTAACTTCATCTTTTTCCCAGTCAAAAACTACTAAATCTGTTGGCTTTAAACTTTTACCTTTTCCAAGATGTATGTTTAATAATAAACAAGTGCTCCATCTTGTTCTCATCCAATCAGATTGTTGTTTCATTTCCTCAATATCATTAAATCCTTTAACTTTATTCCAAAACTGCCTTGGAAGCATATCGTAAAATTCATCAACTCCCATTCCTAATTGCCCAAAAGCTAAAGCTTCTAATTCTGGCCAAGTTAGCTCTTTTTGCTCTTCTTTGCTTTCTTGGCTTTTTCGTTTCCCCCCATTCCATCACTCATTGCTCTTCCTAAAACCTCAAACGCCTTTTGCATGCAATCCATTTTTCCATCAAATAGATCAGTTATATCATCGATAGAATATTTAAAAGGCTGTTTTGCTTTTCGATGCCCATCTTCTATCCCGCAATAAATTAATACAAACGCATGATCGAAAGTCAATTGTCCGCTTGCTAACTTGTTTAAATCGTTTAATGTTGCTCCAGTTTTTTTTGAGAACCTTCTTAAAGCTGTAAATCCAAATCTTATTGGAAGTTTTGATTCTCCTATTTCTATTATTTCGTAATTCATTTTCTTAAGTTTTTTTTTCTTTTCTGTATTAAAAGAAACCCACCCCGATACCCAGAAAAGAAAACATCGAGGCAGGCTCTTAAAAATTTTGTTAAGCTATCGTTTGCGTTAAAGCTCCCGATCCTTGAAAACTTGCTGAATAAGTAGCTGAATCTTCAGTTGGAGCCGTTAAGCTAGCTGAAGTCATCCATACAGTTCCAGTGTATTTTGTATCTCCAGTAGATGAAGATGTGACACCAAAAGTAATTGTAAAACTTGCTCTTGTTGTTATATAAGCTGTAAATAATTCACTTAACGTAGATCCACTAATTGCAGATCCCGAAGCATCCAACCAAGCATACATTGCATCTACTGAAACATCCCAGTTTCTAAATCCTTCCATTGATTCTTCCCATCCAGAAGATTCTTTATTTGAAATCGATCTTGTACTATGATTGATGTTAATTGTTGCATTTGTTGCATAAGCAATCAATGTTCCAGCGTCATAAACTTTAAGATCCGTTCCATTTAATATTCCATTTGCCATTTTTTCTTATTTTTTAATATTTATAATTCATTTTTACTTTCTTGCTTCTTTTCAGAAACATTATTTTTTTTTGTTCTCTTTATCTTTTTTGAACTTTCAATATAACCTTCATCAGAAAGCCATTGAGCAAATTCTTGAGTTACATCCATTGAGCGGCCTTCTTTTAATAATTTACCCCTCCATTCTAAATCTTTAATTAATTTTACTATCATTTTTTTTAATTTTCAATCCAACCATTATCTGGATTATTAATAATTTCAATAATTTCTTTATGAGAATAAATTGTTTCCCCTTCTAAAAATGAAGGAGTTTCCCCTATAAATTTAACTATTGTTTTATCTCCATTTATACTATATCTTAAAGTTGCTTTTGATGTTTCAATAACTTGTTTGAAATCAACAGCATCAACATTTTCTTTATTTATTATTACATATTTCTTCATATCATCAAGATCCATCTGGAACATCTGCAACAATATCATCACTTGCCATATTTGTCATTGTTCCATTATTACTATAACTGCTATCATCTGGAATAGTTGGATAAGTAGCTCCATCCCCCATTTTCCAATATCCTAATAAACCACTAATTCCTCCAACTGCATTTGGAAATCCATCATTATAAAGAGTATTTTTTATTGTATCGGCTGACAATTCAGTATTATAAATACTTACCTCATCAATATATCCTTCAAAATAATTTCCTCCTTCTGTATTGCTTCCAATATTTCCTTCAGTTGGAGATCCCGCAAAAGTTTCTAATCCCGAAGTTGTATCTTTTAAAACTCCATCAATATAAATTTTAATATGATCAGATGATTGGCTCCATACGCCAGCGATATGATGCCATTTTCCATCTCCTTCAATAGCATCAGTTGCCGTTGCATTTTTAGTTCCTCCCGCCGCTTTATAAGTCATTCTTAATTGACTGGAGCCGTTTGCATAAAGTATTTGAACATAATTATCACTATCAGCTCCGAATCTTATTAAAGTTCCATTAGAAGATGTTTCATCTAATTTTGCCCATAAAGAGTAAGTTCCCTCATCTTTATCAATAACTCCCGCTCCGATATCAACATAATCATCCACTCCATCAAAATTTAAAGAGTAAATATTATTAATTGCATTTGTAACTCTAACTTTAAAATTTAAAGCTTTTCTATAAACTCCCTCAGATCCCGAATCATCATCAAAAATATCATCAAAATTTTCAAACTCTATTGATTGTATTTCAACTCCATTATAATTTCCAGATTTACGATCTAAAGCTGTTCTAATATAATTAGCTAAAACAGATGCTTTCTTGTAAGATTTAGAATATCCAGAAACCATAACATCAAAAGAATCCAAAGGAGAAACTCCATCTTTGATATCATCTGGATTATCATTAGTAACATCATAAACAATAAAAGGAAATGTTTGTGTTTGATTCATTACATTCGGAGATATTCTTGTTGCTACCAAAGAAGCAACCGCTGTATCATCACTTAAAATTTTATATATTGCCGCTCCTATATTCATCTAATAACCAAGTTTACCAAATTTTTTCATTCTCTTTGTATGCTCTTTTGTAGCTTTGAAAAATATATCAACAGCCTTTTTCATTCCATTTCTCATAACACCATCTTTTCCTTTTTTCCACGCTCTATGCATAAATTTATTTCCTTTACTTTTATACTTTCCAAAATGTAAAACTTCATCTCCATACTCAACCCATGCACCAAAATAACCCCCTTTATTTTTCTTATATTTTCCTTTTACTCTTGGCCCTACATACGCTCCATGTATATCTCCCTTAGAAGCTTTTGTTCTAAAAAAACCAATTGAATCTCTCAAAGTACCTCTTGAAATAGTTAATCCTTTATTTGGAGGATAAGGAATACCAATCCTTCCAGATCTTCTTGTATCATGACTTCCTCCTTTTTGAGAATCTCCTAAAACTGGAGCTTCTTCCTGAGCTAATCTAACTAAATCTTTTGTTTGTTCTCTCCAAAATCTTCCCCATATAGTATCTTTATTAACTTCTTTAGGAAGATCATTAAATAATTGATTTATTTCTTTTATCCCCTCAATTCGCATTGTAATCCCATCTCTTTCCATTACAGTATTTTTTCCACTGTAAGCCGCTCCTGAGCCTGGTATTTTAAAATAAGCCATTATAAATTATCTTTTTCTTGCGTTAATAATTCTAAAAATTGCTTTCTTCCATCAACTTCTTTAACTCCATGAATATAGTAATAATTAGAATCATAATTTACTCTATATGTTCCTAATATTGTAACTCCTAAATTTCTAATAAAAAATATAGCATCTGAAACTTCTACTAATTCTTGAGATTGTTCTTTTCTGTTAGATCTTTTAAAATCTACTTTTGCCCATAAAGTATAAGCTGTAGCCCATGTTTTAGTTCTCTCTCCAAATTTATTTGTTGCAGTTGTTGGAGATTCAATAATAATTCTTCTATCTAATTCCCCGATCTTTAACATACTTGAACTTTATATTGTTCTAATAAATATTGACTTGATAATGGTAACTCTGTTGCAATTGTTCCAGTGACTACTGATTGTCTATTAGAATACCAATTTCCAACAGTTAAAATAATAGCCGATCTTATTCCTTCTGGAACATCAGTTGAGGCTGTTCCATAACCTACTGTATATTTAACTTCTATTGCGTTTATTCTTTTTGAGATAGTTGGATATGATTTATCCACTGCAAGAGCAATTCGACAAGGCTGAGAAGTTGTATCAACTATATAATTAGAAGATGCCCAAGTTTGTTCAGAATCATCATTATCATAATATTTAATATGCGTTACTGAGCTAACTGTACTCTTATATAATGTTTTTGTTTCTTCCCATCGATCCGCCTTCATTATTAAAACAGTATTAATAAAATATCTATTTGTAAATATTTGACAAGATTCTGTTGCAGCTTGAACTAAATTATCAATTAAAGTATCATCTGTTGAAACATCAACTTTTAGAAATTCCTTTGCTTGAGCTGTTGTGAATATTGGAGTTGTTGCCGCTGTATCTACTGAAAAATTCTTCATTCTTTTATATTAAAAAAAAGGACTGGCTGTTAGCCAACCAGCCCTTTAATAATTATCAATTTAATAATACTTATTACGCTTCAATTAAGTTAGAGAACGCTGTACTATTTTGAACTGCATCACCATCAACCAAAGAAGTGATAACCATTCTTGGAATACCAATTCCTCCATTTGTATAAGGATCAAATAAAACATCTAATCCTCCAAATTGAGCAATATGTACTTTTGAGAAATCTCCAAATAAAACGTGCTCTTTACCAGCAGCTCCATCAGAAGCAACATTATTAGAAACAAATCCATAATATCCATTTAATCTCTTATCAGTATTATCCCAAAGAGGAGATACAGAAGAAACTTGAGCTACAGTTTTTGCTAATTTATAAGCATCAACATCCATTAAATAAGCCATTCTTGCACCATCTAATTCAACTCCAGCATCTAAAACATCAGTTTCTAAACCTATTATTGTAGAAGCACTAACCGCAGCTGTTGAACCAGCATTCGCATCTAAAAAGATAGATTGAGGAGCATTTGAAACATCTGCCTTAGATAATAAAGCAGATTCTAAAGCTGTAGCAACACTAGCAGCCATATTTCTTTGCATTGCCGCCTCTAAAGAACTATTTTGAGCTAATGATTCAGCTGAGATATTTACAATAGAGATAACTTTATGAGGAGTTAATTCTACATTTGTAGTTGTACCTTCTCCATCCGCTTCAGCACCTCCAGTTTCTGGCTGCCAAGCAGAAGTAATCCCGCTAATTACTGGAAATTTCATGTTCTCGATACCTCCATAAAAATTCGCTCCAGCACTTGCAAGAACAAGATTAGATTGTAATTGATCAGTAAAACTCATTGTTTGAGTTGAGTTCTGATTAGTTGTATCAACATAATCTTGAGCTCTTGTAAGAATAGAAGAAGGAATTGCTAATCCTCTATAAGTCTGTCCTGTATAGTGAGCTTTTGATCGTGCCTCAGAATCCATTTCTTTGACTATCCCAGAAAGTTTCCCAGAATATGCTTGTCTCATTGCTTCTTGGAAACTGAATCTATGAAGATCTTTGTCGTTTGTATTTCTTTCAACTTTTACGCCGCTAACTTTTGCAGCATGTTTAAGAGCATCTTCCATCTTTTCAGCTCTTTTAATTTTTGCATCAAATTCATCAGTTTTAACAATTAACTCATCAACTTTTGAATTTTCCTCAGAAGTTAGATCTCTTTCTTCAGCTTCAGCAACATTTTTTATTACTTCAAGCTTTTCGATAATAGTAGATCTTTCTTCTTTTAATTCATTACTATTTTTCATTTTTTATTTTTTTAAATTTAAAATTTATTTTTTTCGCTTTACTAATTCTATCTTCAGCTTTGCCAGCGAACGCATTACTAAATCATTTTCTTCATCTTCTTTTTCTTTATTCTCTTTATATACAGATAAACTTCTTTGAGCTACAACTAAATCAGAACTCGCTTCAGCATATGCAGGATATGTTACACTACTTATGTCAAATAGGCGATCTATCTTTGTGATTGTTCTTATATCCCTTCCTTCCTCATCAGTTTCCCAAGTTTCCCCATTAGAAGCAATTGTAAACGCAAAAGAAGATTGAGTTATGTTTCCATTCTTTAAGTTAGTAGATAAATCTCTAGCATAACTTAAATCAGGCATTTCATATTCATAACGTAATCCTCTTTCATTTACTGAAAGTTTTAGATTTCCTTTACCATTTTTTGATCTCGCTAATATTAAATTAGGATCATGATTGATTAAAGCTCTTACGTCTGAATTATCTATTGTTTCATTTGTTATTGCTTCTGGACTTATATACTCATAGAAGCCCCCAAGATTTTCTGATCTTGAATTAAAAACGCTTCCATATCCAACAACAACTTCCTTTCCATCTTCTCTCTTTTCTAATCGGCTTTCTAAATTGTATATTCTTTTTTCCATAATTATATTGTTATATTTTTTATCCCAAATTTTTATATTCCTTTGATTATCAGTTAGTTCTGGAGTTAATTGATATTCTTCTTCTTCTTCTTTATTAGATTCTTCTTCAATTACTTCTTCTTCTTCTGGAGTATCTATTTCCACTCCTTCCCATTCTTCACTTTTACCAAATATTATTGTTACAGAATTATCATCTTCAATAACTTTTTTAATATGTCTTTTATCAGTTTCTTTCATATCTTCTTCATTTTCATAATAATCTTCATTATCTTTTTCAGCTTCCTCTTGAGAATCATATTTACATTCTCCAGTTTCTCCCCATTTCCATTTTCCATTATTACATTCTTCAGCTGGCATCCTCTCCTATTTTTTCTATTGTAGTCATATTCATTTGTAAAAAATGTTTATCTCCATCTAATATCTTATTCATTTCTTCTTTTCTTCTAACCTCATTAACACTCATCCAGCCATTTGTAATAGCTGTTCTATAGTAATCAGTTCTATCTTTTATATTTCCTCTTAATAAAGCGTTCGTATTAAATTTAATATATTCGTTTCCAAAGTTAGATTTTCTAAATAGTTTTGTATTCATCTCCATTTCTATCTTGTTTAAATAAGGCATTAAACTATAAATAACAAATTCTTGAGATTGCATTTCGATGTTATTAAAAGAAGATTTAGTTAAATCTTTTAAAAGATGAGGAGGTACGTTGAATATTCTACTCACTTCAGCAATACTAAATTCTCTTGAAGCTAAGAATTGAGCTTGATCGGCAGGTATGGAAATCGGCTGAAAAGAAAGGCCTTCCTCTAAAACTGCTGTTTGATTGCTCCCGCTCAATTTAGAATAATTTTCGTTAAAACTATTCCTTAGCCTATTGATTGCCGTTTCTGATAACTGCCGATCTGTTTTTAAGATTCCGCTCAATTTTCCTCCATTTTTAAAAAATGTCCTTCCATATTCTTCTACATCCATCCCCCATCCAATTGCGTTTGCACATTGTTCGATAGGGCTCATTCCAATAATTCCATCTTTATTTGAGTTTCCATTTGGAGTATTGACATCAGATATCAATTTAAAATGTAGTATATCTTTTGAATCGTATGTTGATTTTAATTCGGTGGCTGTATAATATAATCTATTATCTTTGAAATAAACATCTACATCTTGGAAATTTAAAGGCAATAATTCAGTAGGTTTGCCCGCTCCATTTCTTTCTATCTTAACATAAGAGTTTCCATTACATAAAAGATCCATCATAATCTTTTCTAAAAATCCTATTTTGTTTTGATATGTATTTGGCTCGTATTTTAAAAGATAAGATAACTCATTTGTTAATTCAGTTCTATCCCCATTATTATCTTTTTTATAAACGCCTACTGGTAAAGAAGAAACTGATTCTGAAAGTAATCTCATTGCTGCCCATACCGCAGAGAAAGTTAAAGCTGTTGATGGAGAAACTCTTGAATTTGATCCTGAAGTAAAAGTATAATTTAAACTTCTTTTGTCTACTGGTTTTTTAGTTTGAAAGATTGATTGGATTGATTGCAGTATTCCCACGCTATAATTTTTTTGCAATTATAACGAAAGAATTATCTTTTTTTATGTAACATTGTTTCCTTTGTTTTACGATCTCTGCAAATTCTAAAAGAATTATAATCTGAGTATTTTCTTTTTCCAACTAATTCAATATGTTCTTTTTCTAATTCCTCATAAGCTGAGATCAATGTCTTATGATGTTTTGTTTTATTCCAAAACTCTTTAACAAATCCTTGAGGAGATAATATAATTAATTTTTCTTTCATAGTATTAATAAACCTCTTTGATCGTATATAGAATCCATATCCTCAGTTGTCATATGCTCTCCCAAACTCATAATAGCGGCAACAACTGGATCGATCTTCTCAGTTGATTTCGCTTTATTTGGCTTTAGATTTCCCGCTGGATCTTCTTGTATTGCAACATTATTTATAGCCCAACTCATAACTGGATTTCCATTATGTACTAATTGTTCTCCCAGAATTATCTTTTCAAATTCTTTTGTTGGAGCACTCATACTCAAAAATCCTTGGCCAAAAGGAGCCATTGGAACACCATCATTTGTAAGATCGATCACTAATTGAGAAGCGTTCCATCTATCATAAGCTATAGATTGAATATTAAATTCAGTTACTAATTCTTTTATTTTATGTTTTATAAAATTGTAATCTGCAACATCTCCACTCGTAGCGATAATATGTTTATCTCTTATCCAAGTCATATAATCAACCTTATCTTTTTCACTTCTTTTTCTTGCGTTTTCTTCTGGAATAAAACAATAAGGAACTAATAAAAACTTATCATCTTCTTTAAATAATAAAACAAGAGCAGAAATATCCCTTGTAGAAGCAAGATCTAATCCAGCCCAACAAGCTTTTCCTTTTAGTTTTTTTAAATCAATTTCCCCTTCACAAGCCTCCCACTCTTTAGGAGTTATCCAAGCGGTTACAGAATCAGTCCATATATTCAACATAAGACGCTTAAAAGTGTTTTGATATGAAGGAACATCAACGGCTCTTTGTGATTCTCTTTTCATATATTCCTTTCTTAAACTAATTCCATAATTTGGATTTGCTTTCTTCCATACTTTTTCCTCTGTAATATCATCATCAATCTCAGCCTCATATATACAAGAATAAAAAGATTCATCTTTTATAATTTTATTTTCTACTTGTTTTGCATAATTGTAAATCTCCCAACAAATACTTTGCCTATCATAGCCCGCTGTAGTGATAGCAATACAAAGAGGTTGACGTCTTGCTCCAGTAGAAGTTAAAAGAGTATCCCATAAATCTCTGTTTGGCTGAGTATGTAACTCATCAAATATAACGCAGTTCGCATTGAATCCATGTTTAGTTTTTGAATCTGAAGAAATTGCTTGATAAAAATTTCCTTTACTTTCATTTGTAATTGAGTTTCTAAACACCTTAGATCGTTTTGTTAATTCTATGTTATTGATAATCATTTGTTTAGCAATCTCAAAAACTATTCCTGCTTGAGCTCTATCTCCCGCAGCTGAAAATATTTCTGATCCTCTTTCACTATCAGCGAACAACATATATAATCCTATTGCCGCACACATAGTAGACTTACCATTTTTTCTTGGAATTTGAATATAAGCTGTTCGATATTTTCTTAAATTTGTCTTTTTATTTTTCCATCCAAAGAGATCTCCAACTATTTTTTTTTGCCAATCTTCAAGCAATAATTGCTTTCCAGTAAGCTCTCCTTTTGTATGAGTACAAAAAGTTTCAATAAATCCAATAGCTTTTGAAGCTTCCTCTTTATCAAAATAATATTTATTCAAAATAATTATTTATTTGAGTGTTATTATTTGTAACTGGAGCACTGATTGAGGCTCTTGCAACTGGAGTTAAACCAAATTGAGCAGCTAATTTTAACGCATTATTCAAGGCATCATTCTTCATCTTAACTAATGGATTAGCTTGCCTCCTTAAAATATCTCCTTGAGAACTTTTAAAATCATCAATTCGGTTTGAGTTTCTTAATTCAATTTCACATTCTTTGTATAAAGAAATCTCATTACAGTAACTTTCAATCAAAATTAAATCTACATTATGAAGCATCTCTAAATTATAGAGTTGAGAAGTTACTTTTTTCCATTGTTCTTTTCCTATTTTAGATAGCCAATTCGGAGGATCTGGAAGCTCAGAAACTAAATCAACTTGCATTTCATTCTCAATAACTCTACAAGCTTTCTCAGTTCCTTGCATTTTTTTTAATTTTGTAGGTAATTTTTTTCTTCCTTTTCCCATTATTTTTTTAAATAAAATTTCCAATTAAAATCATCATGATCAAAATAAAAATGTAAACAATAAATGTTTTAGATTGTATATGTTTTTGATCCATTTTATTTGGTTTTAGTTTGAACTTAAACTGATATCGATAGTAGATATCCAATTATGGATAAGCGATATCGATGGA
>VTLG01011326.1_pt1 | contig 25999 bp, 35 predicted proteins | sample 4694571 | NCBI WGS metagenome assembly VTLG01 (sample SAMN12604809, study PRJNA352737) | marine metagenome | biome: ENVO:00000447; feature: ENVO:00000209|ENVO:00000569|ENVO:01000036; material: ENVO:00002151; isolation source: viral sequences binned using virsorter ...
AACGATCTGCAAAATCCTGTAAAGGATGATGAATATCCTTTTCATACTGGACTACAGATCTCATTACTTCACCCAGAAAAGATAACTGGGCTATAGTACCTTCTTCAACAATATTCACACCATTTTGCTGTAGGTTCTTCAGGCATGAATAAACCAATCCCTCTGCAAGTTGTTCACACCATGCAAAGTTTTCTCTAGACTCTGCGGCTGATGTGTCAATTTCAGGGGGATTTTCAGGTTTGTAATTACTAGGAAACTGTAGAACTTTGCCCATTTTCCATCTCCTTAGTCCATACGGCATGGAGATCTGGGTAGTAGACTCCTACAGTCCGTTTCGGTGTACCATCTGAATTATATGCCATGGCAATACACTTAGGGATAACTAAATGTTCCTCATGGAGTCCAGATTTCATACCAATCCAATCACCTGTTTTCAGGTAATGTTCACAGTATCTTATGTATGCCTTTTTATTATCTGCACTATTCGCAGCCTTTTGTTTCTCTAAAGGTGGAGTCCTTAAACTCCTTGCAGTTTTATTGAATGCAGCTACCTTTTCTTTGGATTCCTTAATCCACTCCTTAACATTCTTTAAGGAATAGTTGTCCTCATCTGGTAATGCGAGAACAGAAGAATGGATATTCTTATATTCTGCTGGTTTACGTTTAGCCCGTGCCCGTTCTAACTGGTCACGAAGTTGTTGTTTTCTTTCTTCACTGAGTTTTCGCTTAGTAGCCATCATCATTCTCAATTATAGGTTTAACCCATTCTATCAGATCATCGCCATTCCAATGATAAAAGTACTTGTCCTTGAAATAAATTGGAACATTACATTCCAACTCATTTGCAACTTTTTGTGCTTCTAACTTTGCAATTGCATAGTTTCCGAATTTGTTTTTTTTAAACATAGTTTATTATATAATACAATTTCTCAAAAGTCAAGTCTTTTTTTCTATATCGTGTTCACCAGGCAGGGGAATATAAGGAAGATCTCCAGATCTTTCAGCTTTACGAATAGACCATTGCTGTTGGGAAATGTGTCTATCCTCTTTCATTGTGCGAACCATCGCACGAAGCCGTTTTAATTCTGCAACTAAGTAATAGATAACTTTATCGGGATCTTTCTCTTTTTTAAGTCTTTCAATAAGAGGGTCTATTTTTTTACTCATCGTAGCTCCAATAGGTTAAATCGTACATATCACCATTTTCAAGGATCTGTTCACCAATATGAACTGACCCTTTACCAGTATATATGAACCAAGTTTCAAACTCAGGACCACCCATATATACCTTTTGGATGACTCCAAGCCCTTGGTCTTCTAGTTCTTGAGATTGCTCTAAAGGAGATTTCACTTCAAACCCAACATAGTTAGGATACAATATATAATCGCAAAAGTCAAGTCAGAACGACTGAGGTGTTTTTTGTCTCGGCAGTTCCTCACCCATCACTGCAAATTGGTTCCAGCCGTTCTGTTTTTAAATTGTACTCAACTCCGTATCTCTATGATTCATACTGTATGCAGTTAATCCAAATTCTGAAAGATCTATTCCCTGTGTTTCATCTTCCAAGGATACTCTTAATCCAACTACGAGCTGGATTGTCTTCCAGACTATAAAACTTGAAATAAAAGTAAATGCACCAATTATCAATACTCCCATAATTTGAGTTAATAAGGATGCATCACCAAAAATTCCTACTGCTAGAGTACCCCAAACCCCTGCTACGAGATGAACTGATAAAGCGCCTACTGGATCATCTATCTTCACCTTGTCAAATAAAGGAATTGCAAGTGTACACAACATTCCACCAATTGCACCAATTACGATTGCAGTTGTGATTGTAGGATAATCGGGACCAGCAGTTATTGATACCAACCCTGCAAGTGCCCCATTCAAAACTAAAGTAAGATCAACTTTTTTATAAAGTAACTGTGTCATGAGAATGGTAATTACAGCCCCTGCACACGCAGCCATATTTGTATTGAGGATCACGTTTGCGATTGCGTTTACATCAGCTTTGGTTCCCATTGCGAGTTGAGATCCACCATTAAAACCAAACCACCCAAACCAGAGAACGAAAGTTCCCAGAGTTGCAAGTGGTAGGTTTGATGGTGCAATGAGATTTGCTTTACCATCTTTACCATATTTACCTGTTCTTGCACCCAGAAGTAAAACCCCTGCAAGTGCGGCCCATCCACCAACTGAATGAACAATTGTAGACCCTGCGAAATCAGAGAATCCCATTTCAGATAGAAAACCACCACCCCATGTCCAAGATCCTTGAAGTGGGTAAATAACTCCTGCAAGTATGGCCACGAAAATCATAAATGGCCAGAACTTCATTCGTTCTGCGATTGTTCCTGAAATGATTGAAGCTGCTGTTGCAACAAAGACTACTTGAAAGAAGAAATCCGATGCACCTGAATGATCCCCATCAGAGATCAATCCATACATCAGAAAATAACCCGACACAAAGAATGCCAGGCAACTGATTGAGTACAGACTAATATTCTTTGTTAGAATAGAGACTGTATTTTTTGTTCTTACCATTCCTGCTTCTAACATGGAAAACCCTGCGGCCATGAAGAAGACTAATACTCCTGAAAATAAAAGCAGGAAGGTATTGAAAATATAAGTTGTTTCCATAATACCTCCATAAAGGGAACTTCCTTCCCTCTAATATATAGGTATTAAAAACGAGATACGAATCTTGCGATTTGGTGAGCAAATGGTAGAAGTGTGGCTGCCATCAATAGATTCACCCCTGTATGAACCATTGCAATATGTTTAGTAATTCCTGTAGGCATTCCATCCGATACAAGAAGTCCTGCTAGCCAGATGGTTCCTGTAGTCCCGATGTTGGCTCCAAGAACTGCACCAATCGCAGCTGGTAGAGGTAAAGCACCACCAGCAACCAGACCAATGATCGCAGTAGTTGATAGTGATGAAGATTGCCACAAGAGGGTCATAATAATACCCCCAAAAAACATATAGATAGGATTACCAAGAAACCACTGTAGGTGATCTATATTCCCCATAGCTTTCATACCACCAGAGAACATTTTAAGACCAATATAGAACACAACCAGACCAATTAATGTCTGGATGATAGGATTATTAAATTCCATGTTTTGCACCTTCTTTATGAGTTTTGCTTTCTTTGAGACTTTCATACAGTTATATATGACTCCTCTATTAAGTTTATGTTAAGTAACGAATAAAAGTATGTATGAGAAATGCATCTATAACATCAGAAAGAGGATTAGACTCAGGGTTGCAATCCATAACAGGAGCTAACTCGATTCCTGTCTGATCTACAAAGGCCTGATACATCTCTGTCTTGGATGCATTTCCTTTACCTGTAGACCATTTCTTGATCTCTCCAGGCGAGACAATTTGTGGATGGATATTGTTTTTGAATAACTTGTGTTTGAGTAGACCAGTGTTCTCTGCAATATTGAACACTTGTCCCTTGGCTGCAAATGCATATCCTTCAAGGATAACATCTGAGTATAGTGGGACTTGGGCTAGAATCCAACTGGAAATGAAATCATATCTGGATTCGTTTGATACCCAAGTCTCATAATGAGTTCCAACAATCTTACCATCGAAATAAGATTGAGCAAATTTTTTTGTAGGTGTTAAGTATCGTATTCTGCAATCTGAAAAGGTTCCATCACCTATACAGATTGCAGGGGATGTCATGCTATAATCAATCCCAACTTTCGTCATCATCATATTCTTCTAGTTCAATATTATCACTCCCACAAAATGAGCAGAAGACTATATCATATCTAGAAGTATTTAGATGATGTTTTATCTCGTAAGTTGCATTACATTCTTGACACTCTATTTCATATACAATCATGCCGCTACTGGTAGATCAACCACTTCACATTGACCAGCTGAACAAGCAAGTTCCTGTGATGCTACAGTGAAATCTTTCTGTTCGTATTCAGAAAGTTTACTCCAATCTACATTTTTTGGCATTTGATTTAGAGTTTCTTCATACTCCTTCTCTGTACAGTCTTGGTACGGAGCTTGTTTGTAAGTATGATCACTAAAGGGTAAAAATGAAATCCCACTGATTTCGTCAAAATTTTCGTATACCCATGATGCAGTACCAACCCATTCATCTTCTTTGACTGAAATCGTCACTGAGGGTTTATGTTCACACCAATTCTGGGCATATACTTTCCATAGTTCAAGTTGCTCCAATGCAGTCATATCTGTCCTACACACAGCCCCACTAGGAGACTTCATAGGAAATGAAAATACTGTAGTATGGTTTGGTTTAGTTACATCTGGTTCATTTGGAAAACCAGCATCCTTCATAAATTTAGTGATAGGATCTTTATTGTCTCCTCTCACTGTCCTTATATAGTATGGATTATGTCGTGCATGAATACCAGAAGCACTATCGACAAGCTGGGAAACTGTCCCAGAGGGTTTAACGCAAGTAATAGCAGCAGATTGTGGGATTTCTAATTTATCTGACCATTCTTTGTTTGTTTTGATACACTCATCCCTTAACTCTCGTAATCGTTCATCCAATCCTCCATTACCTCCGTTTGTATCGGGATTATCCATGATTCCTGTGAGACTGACTCCAAGCAATCGCTCATCGCTACAATTTCGTTTCCATTCTCCTGTGAGGTATTTGAAATTAGTGAGGGTAGATTGCCAGGTTCCAAGGATAGTTGCAAGTCTGACTTTCTTTTTAAGAGATTTAGAATCGTCCCATCCTCTGATAACGCATTCTGTAAGGTTGCAGAACTCTCTGGATCGAAGAATGATTTCACTGCAAGGATTTGTGCCAAAGTCTTCCCTTGCATCACGCCGAATAATGTTGTTGCCATCTTTGTCCTTTTTTTGATTTAGTCTTTCTGTTGTCCGTTTGGCAGACATACTATTGTAAATACCTCTTTCCCCTGATTTGGAATCATAAAGGGATAGCCACTCTCGCATGAAAGTTCCAACATCTGGTTTTTCTTTATAATTGACTGAGTTATTGGCGAGGGCTCGTTGCACATTTGTTTCCCACCAGTTTCCAGACTTGGCGTATCGCATTTCCCGATCCCCCAAATTACTAAGACTAATAAGAGCAGAACGCCTAACCCCACCGACCACGACAATCTCTGCGATTTTGCAAACCAAGTCATGTGCTTCCACCGATTTGAGTTTTCTTCCGGCTGCATTTTTGAAAATATTTACTGAAAATTTGAATAGATCTTCTAGTGGTTCTGGACCCGATGCCCGACCACCGAAAGTTTTGAGGGGAGATCCTGCTGGTCTAACTTTGGATGTGTCCCATGACGGAACTTGACCCATCCACAACATCCCATAGAGTTCCTTGAGAGCCTTTGCCCATCCTAATTTGGAATCTCTGACAACAATAGTTGTTTCGGTTTCGTAAAATTCCTCTGCAACTGCTGGTAATTTATTTACATATTCTTCTTCAACTGAAAATCCTACACCTGTACCATTCATTAATATGTATAATATCTCATCAAATGATCTAGGAGAGTCCACTTTCACATAAGAGCAATTATACCCTGCAACATTTTCTCGTTTGAGTGCCTCTCCAGCTGTCATCAAACATCGCATACTCGGCATAATATCTAAATTTACTACTGCTTCCCTTATTTCCTTGATTTCTTTATCTTTTACTTCATAATCACAATATTCTTTTAAATGTTCTTTGAAAAAATTAAAATATCTATCTACTGTTTCTTCCCAAGTTTCTCTACGAGTCTTGGTGTAATCCCATCGTGCGTATCTTGATAGGTGTATAAATGATTGGTACTCTGTAGGTAAGTTCATGTCCTTTTCCATTCGTTAATCTCTAGGTAAGCTTGCAGTCCAGTGAAGGTTCGGGCTCGAATAAAACCTTCTATATCATGGTATCCTGCAAGAACCATGTCGTTAATATCTTTATGATCCAAATCACTTGGCCATACTACAACATTATATCCCTTATCGACTGATTTGAACATTCGATCTACTGTCTGATGATTCCTTGGTTCGTTATCGTATATTGCCGTAGTAGTACTAGGCTCGGAATTAACAAGATCCAAATCGGCACCAGCAACTGCCAAACAGTTGTCCAAGAAGAGAGAATCTAATGGACCTTCAACGATATAGACATGAGAATCGAAATCAACTCTGTCAAGGCCATAGATCTTCTCTTTGTTTTCTTCTAATTTTAAGGTGATATATCTTGGTTGTTCCTTACCGAAGGCCCGACCTTGGTAAGCAAACATCTTCCCAGACCTATCAAAGAAGGGGATGACTAGTCTAGGATAATCTATATTTATACTTTGAAATTTCTCAGGAAACATCGTCTTAGACCACTCGTAGAATTTATCTGCGAGATACAGTTTATCCCAATGTTTCTCAGGAATTTTCCTGTGTTCTATATATGCAAAAGCGGGATGGTCTTGAATCTTATCAAACCTGTGAAGCTTGTTCAATGGATCTTGAAACTTAGGCTTCTCAAATTTGAAAGGAACCTTATCTGGAATTGGAGTGTTCCTTTGAGTTTCATTGTTCTTATACTTCTCAACTAGATACTCTGCATGGAGCATTGGATCTAGGGATTTGAGGAAGTTATTGAACGTGTGGCCTGCACCACAATTATGACACTTATAGAAGAAGGAGTTCTTCTTCTTGTAAATGTATCCTCTAGCTTTATCTTTTTTCTTGTGGGAATCTCCACATACTGGACATCGAAAGTTCCAAAGATTGTCTCTGACTTTTTTGAACCTCTCGACCCTTGATGTACATAGATTTATGTACTTCTGGTCAACATAACTCATAATATAAAAAGGTGTGTTACTGCAACGCTCCAAAGGTTTGAAGTGCTGTCATTACGAAAGTAAGGGTAAGAATAATACCCCCGGCCGTCCATTTCCACTTTTCCAGACCGCCTATCTCTTTTTCATTTTCCTCTAGTTTACTATACAATTTCTCAAAAGTCAAGTTAATTTCTTGATTTATTTCTCTTTGCATGGTAGTCATCCTAGAATGAACTTCTTTAAAGTCTTCTCTATTTTGATTAACGTGTTCAACAAAGTCATTAGAAATTTGCTTGATTTGAGTCTTTAGTACTTCAACATCTGCTTCTACACTCATTTAACCGATTTCATGGCAAAGGATTGCATAGCCATGAATCCCTTTAAGTTTTTATTAATCAATTCTCTAAACTTAGATTGGTTATCCTTGTTTATTGCATCATATACTTGTACCATCGCACTAGCAGTAAATCCATCTACTGAAGCTGTTTTTTTATCTTTAAACTTAACTTTTTGCATTTGTTTATTTTTTACAATATTTCTAAGAATATCGAGAACATCTTCATTTAACTGAGAGAACTCATCATTATTTCTAATAAACTGTTCTTTTACTCTTGACAGTTTACCCCACTGTCCACCACCACTTCGGTTGTATCGAATACCCCTGACGGCTCCAGTTGTTGCATTTTGAAGAACAATTACTCCTTTATGATTCCGTTTTGCCCAATCATAAATTCTCTTCTGAGATTCATCTCCTAGATCCAAATATTTCGACCATCGTTCAAACTTGGTTTTTCCGTTTCTGAATTTATTGAAACAGTCATCAGTTACTTTGAAAGTTTCATACTTACGAGCTTCTTTGATCTTTTTCTTTCTAGGTCTTCCAGTTGGATTCATATCTATAGATGAACTTGTGCTCATCATATCTTCATTCTTCTCTTTTTTCTTTTTCTTTTCTAGTGCTTTCTTTACAGCTGCAGCTGCAGCTCCAGCTACCATTGGATTTTCATCTAATTCTTCTACGATAATTTCTATCATTTTATGTCCTCCAAAGAAACATATATTTTCTTATTACTTTTTTGGTGTACTACAGGAAAGATGTCAACCCCAAGAACTCTATCACTTGGTGGTGTATCTTCATGAGCTACTACTGCATCTCCCTTTTGTGCATCTATTTCATCGTCATCAGCAGTTACTTGATCTTTGAGTTTATACTCTCCTGCTGGTAACATAGTTCCAAACCCCAAAACTTCTTCAGCAATATTTGCATCAAAGTTGACCATATTATTTTCCATCAAGTATTTTGTTACTTGAGGTTCTGGTATTTTTATCTTATAGTGTTCTTTCAGTAAAAATAATGCAGTTGCATAAGTTCCTAACTGAGTCCTAACCAAAGGAATCTTACTCATTATTCTCTTGAAGTTAAATACCATCCTATGCAAGAGAGTAAAGGAACCTTTTTCGTCAGAAGACTCTGCTTTTTTCTTAGTCCTCTTACCATCACTATCTATAAGACCGAGCTTAAAAGCTTCTTGCTTTTCCCAAGGAGTTACCAGAAGTTTTAAAAACCTATAGGTAACGAATAGGTCTATTGCTCTGTTTTCAGTTAAAAGTCTTTGACTCATATTTCTGCCAGTTGTTGTTCTACTACAGGATCAACCTCAATATACTTGAGATCTTGTTCAGGCATGATACTCAAAAACTTTAAGAATGCTTTAAGTGCAGGCCAATATTCTGGTTCTATCTTAAAGAATAATAAAGTTGATGCGGCTTCTGCACCGAACAAATTATTCAGTATGATAATATGGTTTAATAGAAGTCGATCTTTAAGTACACCAGAGTCTTTATACTTACGAAAAAGTCTCTTGATGTATTTAAATCGTTTCATATCATCATAAAACTCATTAATACCTTCACAAGACGGATTATTGTAATGTTTTATTGCATACATTACAACATTGTCTTTGGTCAATTTTTCAAACATGGAAGTTTATTCCATAGAATCCATATTCCTTACAACTTCTGCATTAACAATGGATTTTCCAGTACCAGTAGGAGTTACAGTAACCATCAGAGAAAGACCACCCTCAATATGTTTTGAGATTCCGTCATCCTCTTTGAACTCTCCGTATGGATTTTCATCACGATTGCATTCAAATGCCCCGGCTCCGTATTTTAATGGGAATGAAGTAGTTCCATCCACATCTAATCCAGCCATATCAAACTCGTATCCAAGTTTACTGATATTCTCTTTCAATCGTGAAAGTGCTAATCTAGGATTCATGACCTCATGTTCACCAATCTGACCAACATAAGAATTCAATGCCTCAATAGCATTAGGTGCAGAGGGCATGGCTTCTTGGTCATCCCAAACCTGTTGATATTGAGGAGCACCTTTTCCGAAAAATCCTTCTTTTATATGTTCTTTAAAGCTTTTCATCGGTTGTTTCCTGTTCTTCTAATTGAGACAGGAAATGGTCACATTGTTGATCTGCACCCGAAAGTGCATTCAGATTGTTGACCAGTTCTTGTCGTTTTGCATCCAACTGAGAGATTGTCTCTCTCAGTTTTTGGATGTCTTCTTGTATAGCGGTCTTCCGCTCGTTTATCGATTCAATAGTAATCATAATGTCTCCATTATATAAGGGTTAATTATTATGTAGTAGTTCCGTTTCTATAATTCAACGTAATCCACTTAGATGTTCCAGATTCATACATACCAATCCAACAATCTCCTACATCTTGGATACCAGTAGCTGCACTTGAAACACCCATATCTTCTGTTAATATACGATTAGTTTGTGCAATAGCAAATGTTCCACCAGCAGAATCAGTATCACAATAAATGATTTTGATCTGACCATCTACACAACCAGTAGTAGGTAATGTTAATGTGACAGTATCTCCATCATCAATATTGAGTTTATGGACTGATTTAAATGCACTAAGTGTTTTAGCATTTCCAGATTGACCAGAACCTACAATATCTTCTACACCAGAAAGTGCAATGTTTCCTTGGAATTGTGCAGAGTGTTTATCTGCGGCTGCATTTGGACCAGCAGCGACCTGAACACAATAGTTTCCATCTAATACAGCAGTTCCTAATCCAGCCGCATTAAATGATGCATCTGAAAATATAACTGGATCATTAGCAGAGGAATCCCAATCATCACCCTTGACACAGAAATCTTGGTTTCCTGCATCACCATTAATGAACACAATACCAGGCCCCGAATTACCAGAAACAAAATCAGACTCCACATAAATTGCTTTTGCTGATTGTGCTGACTTTACTGTAAAGTCTATATGGCGACTCTGATCATTATTGATTACAACTTCACTTTGAATGCTACTGGTTAGTGTAGCATTTGAACCTGTAGTGACTGCAATGGCACTATTTGTAGTTGCAGTTGAACCAATTTCAAATGTCTTACTCACTCCGTAGATATGAGTATCAGTATTTACGTTACTGAATAATTCTGCTATAGTAATCTTTTTGTTTACTGGAGCCGCACTGTAATCAATAATGTGCAACAAATCGGCTGCAGAATCTTTTGTTGTGGCAGTTAATGCCGTTAAAGCTGTTATTTTCTTATCAGCCATAATTCTCCTTTAAAATTAATATGAACCCCCCATGTTTCAGGGGGGAATGTTACTCTAGGGACTCTAGATCAATTATGATGCCGTAACTGTAATACCATCAGCTTGCAGAATACCTATAGCTGCAGTATGTGTAATGGTAGAAGCATCATTAGTACCTTTATCTTTAATAGTACCTCCTGCTAATGATACCGAATCGGCACCAACATATAATACGTTAGTATTCAAACATTCACCGGCAGACCATCCTGCATCAGTAAATACTAATTCATTTGTTCCTGTGCCTGAAGCATAAGGACAAGTGAGATGAGCGGCAGTTGATGTTCCTTGACCACTATTAGTTACTGTAACTGTTGGATTTCCTGTTACATCTACTTCCTCATTAAATCTCACACGAACTGAAAATGCGGCTGGGGTGTCAGCTGCAACAGCAGTTGTGATAAATTCTACTTCTGTAATATCTGCAAGTCCAAGACCAGAAGATGGAGCTGCATCAGTACCAGCAAGGTTTTTGAATGCAACTAAAATCTCTGGAGTGGCAGATGTATTACTATTACCAGATAATCCTGGCTCTGCAACCCACCCTTGAGCGGTTGCATATACTTGTTTTTGCTGATCACTTGTCAACCATTGAGGTTTGGTTTCATTAGCGTCAGTTCCTCCCCATAATGCCATGGTGATTCTCCTTTGTAAATTGTTGTTAATATTTATGCAAAACCGATTTCTTTCAGTCTCGCAATAGTTCTTTCTACACTAGTATGGTGTATCCCAATCCCCCCTTTAGATTCCCATTCTCTAATATTCTTTTCATGATCATCTATAAGGATATTCGGGGCTTGTGTTCTTCCATCCCTTGCAAATCGTTGTTTGTCTGATCGCATGACCAGATTAATTCTACTCCTTGGTAGTTTTTCCACATTCTTCTTTAACCATTCTTCCTTTCCCTTAGCAGAATTAGGTTCAGATTTTGCGTATGCAGACATAATACTAGGTTTGTAGGGCTTTAGAAAATTCCAGAGTTTCTTAGAACCAGGCATCCACTCTAGATCTTTCCAAAAATCTTTAGTGTCAGAAATCTTATCCCATCTTTCGGGCCGTTGAACATCTGACAACTGTTTTCCGTGAACCTTGAATGCACCTTTCTCAAGATTCACTATTACACCATCCATGTCCAAATAGACATGAGGTAGTGTTTCCTTTATTTTATATTCGTTTAAAAAATAAGCTAGAGTTTTCACTCGTTCTCTTTTGGATTAATGACTGCTTTATTTTGAGGTTTCCCTGTCAATGTTTTTTTTCCATCAACTGGTGGTGGAAACATATTCACCTTTTTAGCTTCGGCCCATAGATTAACATGACGCTCCATTTGAAGAACTTTCATGTATTTGTTCATTTCATGAGCTGATTCTTCAGCTTGATTTCGTTCTCGTTCTGCTTTTTCTTTTGCATCCAATTCATCCTCCTTATCCTTAGTAATTTTAAATGATTTCTTAAAAGAAGCTGTCATTTTAGCAATCTTCTTTTTGTCTGGATGGTGATATTTAACCTTACCTCCAGACTTCAAAAACTTCTCAATCTCCTTTTCGTATGCAGATTTTACCTCAGTAATTTCCTCAGTCATTTTTCCCTTTCTCTTTATTATATTGCCACCATGCAGTAGCGTATACACGTTTAAGATTATCCGGCCACTTCTTCTTGAGTGCCTTGACTACTTTCTCCTTCCCTGGCGGAGCAACTTCTGGCATTTTCTCATCCATCAAGTTCATGTAGGTAGATAACATTGAACTGTATGACTGTAATTTTAATGGATTCAAACCAGCTTGAATTAACTTATTCCAAATTGCATCTGCAACATTCATTGGTAATTTGAATTTAACTGCTAACTTTTGTACAGACTCCTTTGTAGTCTTAACCTTTTCTCCTGGCGTTAATTTTCGTAAATACTTGTTAAATTCTGGTGTACCAAATTCAAAAGCTTCTCTTCGATATTTCTCCCAGAGGTTTCTATTTTTTAGAAAATCAACTGCTTCTGGTAATTTGTTCTTTCGTTTCTCAGTTGTTTCTAAATCCTCTAACCACACCTTATGTAAGGAAAAGTCCTCTTGTACTATTGTAACGTAGTTGGTTCCACGTTTAACAACCTCTCCTATGATACCTGTTTTCTTATCCTTTACCCATTCACCAATCTCATAAATCATATTCTGAAAATATTGTTCCCTTACCCATTCCATATTGTCCATTTCAGATACAGGTTTAAAGGACTTAATCTCCCTTGCAATTCCCATACCCTTACGAACATCATTGAATAATTGAGAACAATCATATCCTTCTGGGCACCCCAATTTGAAGGATTCATAATCCCCGCTACCAGCTGCAGCTCGCATTTTAGATGCAGACATTCCAGAAACACCTTCTGCATCTGGATCTCGATCTCCAGCACTAACTACTTCAATGGTTTTATAATCATACTTACCATGTCTTGCATCCACACCATTATAAGCAGACAATAACTTATTAAACTCATTGACCCGATCACTACCGACAACCATGACCAAATGATCATAATTATCCAAATGAACAGCCACATCAATTGCAGTTCGCAGACCAGAAGTTGGTTTATGACCTCTCATCTCAGTTGGAAACATCTCTTTGAGATACCTCATCTTTTGAAGATGGGTTAAAGGATTCTTCTTTTTATCCTGAGAGAAACTACCAAAAATATGGGCCTCCCCTCCCTTTTGTTTTGCAACTTTATGGACCTTCTGAAGTAACTTCTGATGACCAATCGTAGGTGGATTAAACCGACCAAAGGTAAAAACGGCGGTTCTCTCCTTTGCTTCTACAAACTGAGTAAATCTTTTCATACACCAGTATTATCTGCTTGTTTCTTGGCTTTCAAATCTTTCATCTTTTCATTATGTTTCTTCTTGACAACCTTTGCCATTTTCTTCACTAGACCTTTATATGCAGCTCCCATTTTCTTCACTTTTGCATCAGTCCGTTTCTCAAGTTTTTCTTTTTGGGCAATTGAAAGATCTGCAAGATCTTTACCTTTACCAAGAACTTTTTGCATTATAGTTTTACGAGCAGCCTTTTCAGCCTTTTTCTTTGCAGAATCTTGATCTAAAGCTCTCATCATATTTCGTTCTTTTTTCTTCTTGGTAGAAGATTTTTTATTCATAATTTTCATTGCTCGTGCTTTCGCTTTACGAGCAGAAAATCCTAATATTTCAGTCTGAAATTCTTTATAAGGTATCATTGTTCCTCTTAATATGCTGATTTCTTTTTCTTCTCTTTCATCATGGTTCTCACCTTGTCTAAAAGAGTCTCATTCTGAGGTTCTTTTGCTTTCTTTTTCACACCATAAGTGGTATCTTTCTTTTCATTTTCAGATTCTTTTTGAACCTGTTCTTCATGATCTGCAACATGAGCATCATCAAGATCTTTGAAACAAGCTTTCTTTTCCTCTTCTGTCTCACATTCAGCACAGGCCTTTACCCCATACTTCTTCAAAACAGCATCACGTTTCTTTGCATATTCTTTATCGTCACCTTGTGTTCCAGGCTCATCTTTATCAGAGTCTTCGTTTTTCAGACCTGTCTTCTGCCATTTATCACCTTTAGATGCTACAGGATCATCTTCAGCATTTTTCAAACCTGTTTTCTGCCACTTCTTCTTACCTTCCATGACTTGTTTAATAGTTTCATTGATATCCATGTTTTCCTTTTCTGTTTCCTCAATGTACATATTGAGTTCAAATTTTTTGTTATCTAAGTTCGCAACTTGAATGTGAACTTTCTGTTTCTTGTCTGTTCCCAGAATGTATCGGTTGGTTTTTCCAGCTGATGGTTTTCTAGGTCCAGTTGCAACTTTGTTGTCGATCTCTTCTGGATCTACTGTAAATCCTTTTTTCTTCGCATGAGCGTATGCGTGTTGCATTGCAGATGAGAAGTCTTTGTGATAAAGTTCATAGTCTGAACCTTTTTTCTCTTCAATGGATTCTTCACACTCACCACAATGTTCTTCAAGTTCAACCTCTTCTTTCATGTGGTATCCCTTACCATCACAATGTTCACATCCCTCACCTTTGCACTTGGGACATTCTATGTGAGCTTCTTTGACAGGTTTACCACCCTTGGAAATGATTCCATTCATTCCTTCTTTCTTAACTTGTGCAAGAAACTTTTTGGCATCCTCCAAAGACATAAACTTACTGACCTTAATTGGTCCCTTCTTTGAAGAAGCATACTTTACCTCAAACTCAGGTTTAGCTTCCTGTAAGTCTGGTGTAATTCCGTCCACAAAATCGACTTTGCGAACTCCTGTTTGTTCTCTAACTTCTCGGACTGTTTCTGTCCAACTTTTTAATAATCCCATGTGACTCCTATTTGTCCCAATTTTTTATGGCGGTGAAATTGTTATACGAAAACTCCAACCGATCTACTAGTTTGACAGCTCTTTGTGAACTATCTGCGACAACATACCCTTCAGGTGATGTAACTTTAAATCCGTCTTTTGTCTTTATGAATGTTCCTATTCCTAGTTGTTTTATACTGTTTAACTTTTTTAATATCTTATTTTTTGCACTTACTATATTCATCATAAAGTCAGAGACGGCTACCATGTTTGAGGTATGTCGCCGCAGTTCCTTAAAAAACTCTTCTTTACGTTGTGTCCACTGTTGTCTGGACTTTTCAGATTTCTTTGTTGAAGTTATTTTCAGAAATGCATCATGAACAAACCGAAAATAATCTGCAATCATCTTCCTTGAATTTTTAACCTCACTCCCTCTTATCAGAGAATTTTGGTACGTTTTCCATTGTGCAGATGGTGGTAAATTTGATTGAAGTGTATCCCACTCTTTAATTCTACCAGAGTTAATTCTTCGGAATACCTTCCCAGCTTCAGACAGATCTTTTGTTACTGCAACTGTCTCTGCACCTGTAAATTTTGCTGTTCCAGATAGGTCTTTATAACTTGCATCTGTATGCCATATTGAAGATACATTCTTGAGAGGTTGAACATCCCCAAATGAGGCCGTCATACCTTCCAGAGTATCCCCTGAGTATGTTGTGTGCCAGACAATACCTATCTTAGACTTTCCTACTTTCTTTCCAACATCAGAATCTTTTGGTACTGCATATACAATCGTATTTGGTTGAAATGTCCAATGATCGTCAATACTAGATTCTAAAGATGATTTAATATATAGGAGATCTCCTTGTAAAACACCCTTGATTCCCAATTTTGGAAACTCTGCAATAGCTGTTTTGAATACTTCTCCTAGATATCCCCCAACATCAATGTCAGAACTTTTCTTGTAAAGAATCGGGTCTTTGTTAAAAACTGATTTCTTCGCAACAAAAAACTGACCATCTGAAGGATCTGTCCCTGCAAATATCGCAGGAGCTCCATCCCATTTTACAGTCATGTTGACTGAGGATTTTGCATCTCCTGCCAACATATCTCTGAGTGATTGAATGAACCTTATTGCGGCTCGTCCACCCTCAATGCCATTGTTTAGTATCTCATCTTCAATATGTTCAAGGTGCAAGTTTTTTCCTGGCGCCTCTACGAGATAATCTCTGAAGTTTAACATTTAATTCCATTTTGTAGTTGTAGTACTTGCATCAATTTTATAGCTAAATGTACTTCCACTCCTATTGATAAATTGAATTTTCACATATTCTGGTTTTATGGACTTATCATTTCCTTGAACACCAGCTAATACCAAAGCCCAAATTGCATTGTGTTTTTTACCTTGTGTTTTTGAAATTTGTAATACGACATAAGGAACATCCATTTCCTTTCCCCTTTCAGCTAATGTCGCCGTAGTCATGTTTTCAAACTCATCTCTTGTTCCTTTATAGTGGGCACCCCCACCCATTCCGTACACAATGTATAAAGGTAGTAGAGTATTACCAAACATCGCTTCAGATTTTAATTTTGCCGAAAATGCGACCAAAGCTTTTGATACCTTTTTGTAATCCTTTACCTTAGATTTTACATCATTCAAAATAGTATTAAAAGTTAAATACGATGCATAATTTACTGATAATTTCAATATTGGAAATAACTCATCTCTAGTAATAATATCTCCGACTTTTCTAGATAATATTTGTTTGGCAATGGCCTTAACTGTACTAATATCTAATACTGGATTTGTACCTTTATTATCTAAAATAACAGTATCGACATTTCCTTCTTTTTCTATTGCATTGATGGCAGCTACATTTTGTACTATTTTGTCATATTCTTTATTGACCAAATCTTTCTTGACTATCTCATTATACAGAACTCCCATTTCCCTCATAAGTGGTTTATTGATAGGGAATTCCTCACCAGAGACTTCATTTATTTGACTTGTCATCTGAAGAACATTATTCATGGACTTATGAATTTTTGTTCTCTGAGATCGTTTTATAGCTCGTTGTCCAGCTTTTATTATTGAACTTTTGATCTTAGATAAAAGTCCAACTGCCCATGAAATAAATTTCTTTGTACCTTGAACAATTTTATCTTTAATGGAAGAAACTGTATCCCAAAACCCCTCTTCTATAAATTCTTCTGTTAAAGAGACTGATTCGGTCTGTGTCATTTTCGATGGCAACTGAGCTTGTTGACCATAGATATGATTAATCAAAGTATTTAATTTACCTATTCTAGCAGATCCTTGTCCTTTCTTCAATGATACTTGAACAAATTCTATACCTTTATCTTGAATTGTAACTTTACCATTATCATCCCATTTCATTACAGAATTGGGGAGTGCTTTCAATAAACCAGAAACAGTTCCCTTAGTAACAAATACTATATCAGCTGTATTTTGTTTACTTCCTTTTTCTTTATATTGATCTGGCGTTTTACTGTAAAATTCATCTACACTTCTATGGATAATTTGTAATTTTGGACCCCAAGATACATTAGGCACTTTCTTAATATCTGCACCTATCAATTCGATAGCCTGAAGAAGAAATTCATCAGATTTAGTCTGACTGTGTAAATTCTTAATCCATTCCCTACCAACTGGAACAACTTCTGGTTCCGATATTATTTTCTCAACCTCTTTCCAAGTAGGTAATGTTCTGGTTTTGCCTGGAAGTTTTGCAACAATATAAACCCATGTTTCATATACAGCCTCGGCGTCTACTCCACCACCTACAGCCTTAATAACTGCATCTACATCTGAGGCTTCAGTAATATAAGTCTTGAAAGACTTCATAGATTAAAATAGATAAGGGGAACTAGAGACTAAAGGTAAGATGTTCAAGTTCCCATGTTACAAAAAAGAGGGGAGTGGTCATGCCCCGTAGGTATGTTTCCTGACTTGCACCCTCAGATAGTATTTATATTAATTGAACTTCCAATCGGTAGTATCTATGTTTTGGGCTTTGTCAAAGGCTGGAGTATCATCTTGTCCAGAATCCACAATATCTTGTTGTGCTTCCTGTTCAACATCATACAATTTCATTTTCGGTCTGTCAATTCCGACAACGAACTTTTTGTTTTTGGTAGGGTCATTATAGCGGTTTTTGAGTTGCTTAACCATAATTTGATCAAGTTTTTCCAACTGTTCAGTTTGGATGAGAGCGAACATGAAATCCGCTGTAGCAGGTAGACCGAAGCTCTCACTGGTATCCTCCAATCCGATATCAGTTGCCGTGAAACCAGAACGAGTCGTTTGTGTAGCCGATACGATTGGTAACTCACATTCCACAGCAAGTCCTCGAAATTCTTCTGCAATCGCTTTGATATAGAAATATGATCCGACATTTGCTCCTGTTTTAAATCTAGATGATGCACAAATATTTATGTAATCAATAAAAATAATGTCTGGTTTGAAATCTCGTTTCATTGCAAGTTCCTTCAAGAGTCCCTTGAAGTGTCCTGTATGGGCCGATGCTGTAGGATACTCCTTAACTACCAGAGTACCTTGAGTTTTCTTTTTTATTTTATCAACTGATTTGTCGAATAACTGTTCTGGTAGTTCATGCAACTCATCAATGGTCATGTCCATGAGGTTTGCATCAATTCTTTCTGCAATCCTCTCTTCTGCCATTTCCAAAGTTATATACAGAACATTCTTCCCTTGCATCAAACAATTAGCAGCTTGATGGCACATAAAAAGAGACTTACCGACACCAGTTCCAGCAAGACAAATATTAAGAGTTTTGTTAGGAAGCCCTCCATTCGTTATCTCGTTGAAGTACGATAAGTCGAAAGGTATTCTTTGCTCTTTTTTATGGTAAAACGCATAACGATCAGAGGCGTCATCAATATAATCATGCCCAATAGAGCTATCAAAACTAACAGAAAGAGCGCTGGATAAAATATCAGGCAGACTAGAAGGTTGATGATCCTTGTCATCACCATTAATAATGTGGATTCCTTTAAGGACTGCCAGGTGAATGGCCCGATCTTTGCAATATCGTTCTGTAGCATCGACCAACCATCTTTCATCAGTATCTTCAACTGCCAAGGAATCGAGAACCTTCTGAGTATTCTTCCAAGTTTCCTCATTTATATCACTCCTCTTCTCCAATTCAATATGGAGAGCTTCTTTGGATGGTGGATTATTGTATTTATCTACAAATTTATATATTTCATCGAATATTAATTGTTGTTCTTTACGTTCAAAATACTCACTCTTCAGAAATGGTAATACCTTCCGATTGTAAGCTTCGTTGTTCAGCAAGTGACTTAGTATTGTTGTCTCGATAGATGATGTCAACTTCATCCTCCTTTCTTAAACCTTTTTCTAAACATGATATTAAAATGTCTCCACATACATTGTGGAACTCTTCTTCAAACTCAAATGGATTTTCAGTAGGACTTTGAGCCACTCTAACAGTAAAATGTAGATTTAAACCACCATCTTCATCTTCATTCCCTACTTGTACCTCATCGTAAAGATAAACTGTATCTTTAAATTTACCTTCATCAATACGAATAGCTGTAAACTTTGTATCGTCACCATCACGCACTACATACGAGTACTTGACAGTTTCTACATCTCTATATTCCTCAGACATAATGCAAATAAGCTCCTAAAATATATTTGTCCTGACTTACTGGAATATTACCCCTGTGAATAAATTCCCATGTAGCAGGAAACACTAGTACTGTACCACACTCAGGCGAAACTTGCAAGTCTAAATCGACAAACTCAGTTTCTCCACCTTCCTCTAAAGTATTAAGGTATGCAAAGAATACCAGAAAACGCCGTGCAGAATCATAATTCCCAACATCAACATGATCGTGAAAAAAACCTCTATTTCTTTCATATTTTTTCATTCTTAACGCTTCCCATGAATATTTTTCAGGCCACTGTTTGGGATGCAACTTCGTGTCTATTTTGTATCTATCCATGATACTATGAAACCGATTATACAGTTCCAGATTCATGTCACTTTGACCACTATGATCCATTAGGTTCAGTTCCCAAAAATGTCTGTGACCTGGCATTCTGGTTTCTTCCCAATGTACTTTGGCCTCTTCCATATATTCTATGAGGCCATCACACTCTTCAGTTTCAAATATCTTCGGGTAAGTCTTGATCCACTTGTCCATACATAAACTCCTGTTCGGCTGCATCATCCAGTTTTTTCATCACATCCTCAGTGAAGTATTTTTCTGGATCTGCATAAATTGATTTACCATATAATTGAGTGCCATTCATGTCGTACCTATTTCCCGACCTCTGAAAAACACCATGTTTCTCACCGAACTCCAAGAGTCCATAATATCGGTCAATTCCACTCTGATAACCCAACTTAACATCGACCATCTTATTTTCAATAGTCAATCTGGATTTCTGATTTTTACAATGAATGATATTACCCACTACCTCTGTACCATCCTTATCCTTTTTCTTGGACAAGTAAACTATGGAACTGGCTGCATACTTGAGTCCAGAACCACCACCCATCTCTTTCGTGGGCATATATGCACCTATCACATCATAGGTATGATTAGTAACGATCAAAGGAACATTTGCACGACCTAACTTGAGAGTCAGGACACGAAATGCAGCTTTGATAATCTGGGATCTAGTCATATCCCTTGTATCTGATCCTGCAGCTGTATCTGTCAGTTCTTTAGTCGTTGACAGATTACCCAAAGAGTCCAGAACGAACATCATTGGTTTCTGGTCATTCTCTTCCAGATATGCATCCAAAATCTTGATTGCCTGAGTACGAAATTCCTGTATAGTTACTACAGGAAGAATGACCATCCTCTTTGGGTCTATTCCACGAGCAACAATAAGCTCTTTAGGTATAGCGGACTCAGACTCAAAATAGAGAACACCACTGTCAGGATTAGAATCCAAAAAGTTCTTGACCATACCAAGGGCGAAGTAGGTTTTACCAGTTGCTGACTCTCCGGCAAGTGCTGTGATTTTATTAGAAGGTAATCCTCCATAAATCGAACCAGAAAGTAAAGCATTAAACAAAAAACTGCCAGTATCAATATAATCATTGACATCACCAGCTGCCACCCCATCATCCACAACGGAAGCATACTCATTTCCCGACTCTTTAATAAACTGTTTTAGATCCATTATTCCTCACGATTTTCTGATTTCTCAGTGTCAAACCCATCTGGGTATCTACCAGACAATTTCTTAGTATTCTCTGCAAGAACATCATGCAAATTCCAATCCATTGCAATCAGTATTTGTTGAACATACCACATAACATCACCCAACTCATTCTTTATTTTCATTCTCAATTCAGTAGTAGGCTCCTTACCCTGAAAAATAATCTTCTTTACTATATCTAGGAGTTCTCCCCCTTCTGAACAAATTCCAATAGCTCCTGTGAGTACCCTTTGGGGCTCATGGAACCTTGGAGTATCCTGCAATTCGTCCAATCTTTCAATGAACGTATCACAATCCTTTGTATACTCTGAAGTTACACTATCTACAAATTTTCTATGTTCCATCACTTGACTTGAATCAGTACTAGGTGGTGAATAACTCATAGACATTTCTTTTCTCCCTTCGGAAAATCTTGCTGCCATTTGTCTCCTTTAATTAATTAAAAAAATCCATTAGAGTTGCCTGAGAACCATACGATTCGTCTATCTGCCAATGAATTGCATTAGTGATAAATTTTAAAGGCTCAACGTATGACTTCTCAAATTGTTTTTCATAATCAACATATTTTACAATGTCTAATTCTATAGGACATTCTGTAATAAACGTAAACGCATTACATTGATATGGATTGGGATCTTTCAAATGAACATATTTGATCTTTTCTCCATTTTGTATCAATGGATATTTTTTTGCAAGTTTATTATTTTTAATCTGATGATTATATACTAATGCACCTTTAACGTGCATCGGTGTACCTCTAAGGTATACACCATTTGGTGAACTCCATTTACCCATACCATTACATGACCTTGGAAATGCAATGGCTGTTGGGTCCATGTCCATCCACTCTTTACGAAAATCTTGAATAAAATTATTGAGGTCTTTTTCAGACCCATTCATAATAACCTTGAGGGCATCCCTAATCTTGTCCCGACAAACTTGAGGAGTCGATGACTTGACAGCCTCGATGCCCATCATTTTCAATTTAGGTTCTGCATACTGCACACCCTCTGAATTATGTACGTTCAGAATGTATCTCTTCTTTGCAGTCCAAATACCCTTATCAGCAATGACCTCACGAGCCATGACCATCTTCTGTTCGTATGCATTTACATAATCAGCAAGTTCTGCATATTTACCATCAATAAATGGTTCGATCTTCTCTGTACAAATCGTATCAAGAAACTTTACTGGATCTTTTGGATTGAGTTTATCCATCAACTTCTCAAAAGTGATATAAACCGAATCTGTATCAGATGCAATCACATAGTCAACATTCTCAGTTTTTAGAATCTCATTGAAGTAATCATTAAGAGCCTGTTCAATCCAACGAATTGACAACTGACCACCATAAGTTACAGCCTCTGCAATACGAATATCATAGAACCGAAAGTATTGATTCCCGACTGCACCATAAGCAGAGTTGAGTGCAATCTTGAGTGCCATCTGCTTGTTATGCAACTTGGGAATCATATTCTTATATTTCACATCCTTAGTCTTCTCATAATTCTGAGAAGCTTGTAACATCTGTTTCTTGGTTGCACTACGATCTGTATACATTTTCTGCATCAACTCAGGAAGAAACCCATGTTTCTTTCTGGAAAACAATGCACCATTAGGAGTTATCGTTTGATTAATATTCTTGAGATCATCAGTATCAAATGACTTGTTCATCATATTATCTACGCCAGGATGAGTCTCACTCATACCAACAATCGTTTCTGGTGAAATGTTGTACTGCATGATAAGATGAGGATATAGACTGTTCAAGTCAAAACTCACCACCCACTTATGTAAACCCACTTGTGGTTCCTTCACATAAGCACCAGCATAAGCTTCAGATTTAGATTGTCGTTGTATTAAAGGAATCTGTATATTTTTATCCCTCAGATAATTGTAGATAATCACATCCCACATCTTCACCTGAGAATACACATCATTGTAGTTACACTTTGAGAAATAAGCCATAGTGATCTGCAAATCAATCAACTTCATCTTATCTTCTAGGGCATCTACCAGTTCCACATCCTGAATGTTGTAATCGATGAAGGATTGATAATCTTTAGTATACCAATCACGAAAAGTCTCATAGGGATTCTTTTCCTTTTTCTTACCCAACTCAACAAAACCAATATGATCCAGAGTATAACTCTCTTGTGCAGAGTAGGTGTATTTCTGATATAATTCTAGATAATCTAATTGGGACATTCCAACAATATCATAGGCAGTATGTTTCCTACCCATTTTAAATACTTCATCTGAAAATACAGCTCTCCAAGGGGAAAGTCGTTTAATCTCATCTTCTCCGAAACGAGATTTAATTCTATTGATCAAATATGGAATATCAAAGAATCGAGTGTTCCATCCTGTGAGAACATCAGGCATATTGGATTCCCAAAAATTCAAAAATTTCCTGAGAAGATCATCCTCATTATCACATTTGATGTAGGTTACATCTTCACGATCTGTATGATATCCATACAGTCCAAATACTACAAACTTTTTGGATGTATGATTCTTGAGAGTTATAGACAATACACGTTCAATGGCATTATCTACTTGTGGAAATCCATTTTCAGCTTCTACTTCAATATCCATAGTAGCAACTAAAATCTTACTCATGTCCCATTGAATTTCTCCTTTGAAATAATCGGAAATCCACTGATAAGGCCATCGAGTAAACCCATAGACTAATCCTGGCTGATCTTTGTAAGTATCAACAAACCCCTTTGCTTCCTTAATGGACTCCTGAACCACTGGAGTCAGGAACTTACCATCAAGTGTTTTATATTGAGTTTGTTTTTTTACTGGAACGAAAAGGGTAGGTTGGAATTTGTGGCGAAGGGTTGTGCGCTCTCCATTCTTGATACCACGGACAAGAACAGAATTGCCGAAAACAGTTACATTAGTATAAAAATCCATATATCTCCAAGTTTCATCATATAGTATACTCCATCAATTTGAAAAAGTCAAGACTTTTATCCATTTAACTGCACATTAGATGATATGACAATTCCAGAACCAAATTTGGAGTTCCATCCATCTCTGGCTGCATCTATTGGGTCTGTTATACAAATAACCCAATCTTTGGTAATTGTTACTGGACCATGTTTTGATAAGGTAGGCCAAGGAGTAAACCCTAGACCTTCTGGGGTAGGCATGAGCTGGCAAGGAGAGGTGATGCTAACAGAGTCTCCCACAACTGTTACATCACCAATTAATTCCTCACCAGACTTCAATTTTACTAATCTTATATCACTCATCCTTCTTTTTTCCTATGTTATATTTTGTTTCAAGAATCCACTCATCCTTCTCAGAGAAGGAGAGAACCTTTATTTGACTCAAAGGAGCTCTTGGTTCGGCTTCACCAACCATACCAACTAAACCCCAATCACTTAACAGACCAGCAATCGTGTTCCGTCTTTCTATATCATTATCAGTCAGACTTGACTTTTTACCATCTAATGCAAATAATTCCTTGAAATGTACAACATAGTACTTCCCCTTCTTGTGAAGGAGATGACAGGACTGATATAATTTTTTTTCTTTTCTTGATGCAACACCAATTCTTGATAATGTCTCTCTGACCTTCAGAAAATCATCTGGTTCATTCAGAGTGACTTCCAGCATATTTTCTGGACCCCAATTCAATTCACCATTACTCATTTCCACCTTTATTCAATTTGGATCGGATAAGCTCTAAATCATCATCTGTAAGTAAAGTCAAGGCATCCTTGGCTTTCTGATCGCTATATCCGAAATATTCTTTCACTAAATCTAAATTTTTAATTTTAGAAGTCTTCAACCAAGGCGCAAAGCGTTTTCTTGGTCTAGTACTATTTAGGAGAAAGTCAAACTGAAGTTTGGAATCTAAGTGATTGTTTACATTCATTTCATTAACAAGAAGTATCGTATCTGGATGAGCATACAATGCACGATTTACCACCCAAGCTGGATATTTCTTCTCATAAAAAGAATCTTCCATCAGATTCTCTTTAGAGTAGTTAATTGCGTTTAGATATTCTTTTAATTGAGCCATTATCTTATGTTATTACTATTTCCTATTACCCAAAAACAAGGATTTGTTGAGGACTGATATTTACTGGAATTTATCATCATATCATAAGCTTTTGATTCATAAATCCTGTCTAACTCAAATCCAACATTTTTCTCATATAACTGGTGATATGGCCAATTTCCTACATGAAAATTATAATCATAATCCCATACCATACCTTCTAAATTTTTATTGATATCCGACTTCCTATCATAACCAAATGGTTGTAAACCTACAAGTCGAAAATTCTTATTATATATACGTTTTCCTTCTATGACACCAGTAAAAGTTACTGCACTTCCACATGGAACAAATAGTATATCAACATTATCTGGTATATTTTGTACTTGTTCTGAAATCTTACCTATAATAGAAGATCTATATTGTTGAGCTGCATATCCAAACAGAACCTTAAACATAGGTCTAGTTTCTGAGAGTTTATTTAAATTAGAATATAACACATTATTAAATCCCTGAGATTCACTCAAGACTACTAACTCAGATCCCATGTCTTTACACCAAGACATGGCCTTATGTTTAAGAGCTCCTTCTATACTGGTATTACCAAATCCAATAATAGAGTTAAGTCCATATTCTTGGGCAACTCTGGATACGATTACAGCTTGTGGAGAATGAATAGATGCGGCTGTAGATATTGTAGAATCACATTTCGATTTAATATAATCCAAATTGGTTTCAATTAAATCTCTACATTGTCTAATTTTTCCACCTGTGACAAAATCAGAACCATAGGGAGCATACAAATCATCTCTTTTGTACAATACTCCATTATATTCTTCAACTGGTGTTAATTCCAAAATGACTCCAATGTTGAGGGTTTGGGGAATAATTCTACAGAAGAGTCTTTACTGAAACACCAAACATTTTCAATAAAAGTTCGTTTCATGAAATCATCCATTTGTTTCTTATCAAATGTCCCATCTTCATTC
>VTLG01012315.1_pt1 | contig 25997 bp, 25 predicted proteins | sample 4694571 | NCBI WGS metagenome assembly VTLG01 (sample SAMN12604809, study PRJNA352737) | marine metagenome | biome: ENVO:00000447; feature: ENVO:00000209|ENVO:00000569|ENVO:01000036; material: ENVO:00002151; isolation source: viral sequences binned using virsorter ...
GTGGTCAACACCGAACTGCAGCTGCATCTACGGAAGATGACACACTATCTTACTTCGCTAAACTAGCACAAGAAGATTAGTTACATATAAACTAAAAGACCCCTTAGGGGGTCTTTTTTTGTGGGTATAATTTTGCTATCCTTTCTTTTCTTTCTTTTTCTTTATCTTTTTTCGGGTCAAACCAATTCACTGGCCACCTATTAATTTTAAGTGCAGCGTCAAATAATTTTTTCTTGGGCAATTTTAGTTTCACATCTTTATCTCAAACGCACTATTTGCTACGCTCACTGCACCACCTTGATTAACTCTTCGATAATATGTCTCTACAAATGATTCAATCACATTAGGACGTATTATTTGTATTTTTTCTTTTTCAGAATTTATTTGCTCTTCATATTGATAGTTTGTTATTGATACTGTTGGATTTGCAGTAACAGTGGTAGAACCATTGTAATAACTTATAGAATAATTTTGAGGTACAACTTTACCCGCAGGTACAATTATATTTTTTCCCTGTTTAACCTCTGTAGTTACATAGTGTTTAGTTGCCTGTGGGTTATCATACTTAGCACTTACATACTCTGCTAATTGTTTTGATGATCGTGGCCACTGCTCATAATAATTTACAATATCATTTGCAACGAAGATAGTCCATGCATAAAATGGAGTGTCATATACTTGATAAGATATATGTTCTGGTTTTTCACCATTGTTTACTATAAACTCATCAAAAATTGTAATTGAACTTTTATATTCTTTTAGAATCTCTGACCTTCTCCAGATATTTTTAGCTGCTAAAAGTTTAGGATCAACAGGTGACTGCTGAACATTGTAATATAAATCTGGAAGTCTTTTGAATAACATGATTAATAATTTGGGTTGTCCATAAAGTCTGATCTGGTTAGTGCAGTTAATTCATTAAATCTAAGAGTTAGAGTAATAAGAGGTATTGTTCCATCAAATACTGTTGCAAATTGCCCCATTGGTGCAGTATTGACTCTTATTTGTGTCAATGCACATAGTTTTGTTTGTGGCATCATTGGATGTGGTACATCTGTACCCCCTTCTACCATATTACCGTCTTGTTTGCCAGGTGTAAATCTAGGTTCAAGTTTCCATACATCTGGAAAACCTAGTAATACTCCAGTTCCGCTTCCTAAAGGATCTTTTGATACTGGGTGCATTCCCTCTTTAAACCATTGTAGAATTTTCTGTATCTCTTTTGATTCATCTGCATTTCTTGATGCAAATTCAAAAGTCAAATCAAATTGCCTAAAATCCATTTTCTTAAAGAATTGAATAGCATTTTCATTTGGTGCTAAACCAGCCATACCAGCAATGTTAGTTGGATCTGTTATGTTACTATTAACTCCAAAGAAATCACCTGCTTTCATTACACCATTTTTTGCACCATCAGCAATTCCTGCAATATCACCCAAACCTAAACCACCATCTTTATTCTCTTTACTTAAAAACCCTGCTATGCCACTCGAAAGCATTCCAATAGTAGCACCACCTGTCAATATTGCAGCTGCTCTTTGTGGATCATCAGCAGCTAATGCCATAGTACCTAACTTGAATGTATTATTCCAGTTTGCACTATAATCATATTGGAACTCATTTGGCATTGCTAAGTTACAAAAAGCTTTTTTATAACCTGAATCGTGAAATTTACTTACCTCATTTTTCTTATCCATTAACTCTCTTAGTGTAGTTTCGCTATGTCCAGCTCCCCATCCATTATCTACATCAAATTTCATATCTAGGAGTGCAGATTCCTTCAGCTGCATATCTTTATGAATGACTTTATTATTTTCCATTTGCGTACGATAGTTGTCAATAATTTCTCTATCCGTCTCAAAGTTAAGAAGAGATCTACCACTAGTTTTATCCCCATATATCCATTGTGCTCCATCGACTAACTTCTCATTAATATTTTTTAATAGTCCACTATTTTGTATGGAACCAATAGCATCATTTTGATTTGCACCAACATCTGACATCCCTTTATCATAGGAATATTTGTGGATTTTCATAAAAGAAGCATAAGGAATCGAAGCTAAATTGAAAGGATAGCTATGATTATTTGGTTCTTCTTTTCTTTTTCTGGCTTCTGATACCTTGTTAACGGTGCTCATTTATACTTACGATGAAATTTATCAAGTGGAAGTTGACTTAATAGTTGTATATCTTGTTCTCCAACTTCAAAGAAAATACTGTCTGCATTCTTTGGAATGTAATAATGTAGAGATGAGTTGGGGTACTTATCAGTATTTATAGCGGATAGTCTAGCTTTTCCACTAAGGTAATGTAGATTCGCTCCAAGGTATATATCATTCTTCCTTTCAAGTAGTTTTATTAGTGGAAACTCATCCCATTCTCCCAACTGATCTTTAAATTTAGGATCATATTCAAAGTAATACCACTTATTAATTTCGGGTGTCTCTGTTGCATCGTCAAGCAACATTTCCATGACGGTGTTTCTTAATTTGGGTCTAGATATACTTCTACCTTTTAATTCTTTGATCCATGTATCAAACTTTGAGTTCTCGTTCTGTGATGATTTTGAATTTCCAGAGTCTGTCTCTACAGAACTCTTCTGCTGCATCCCATTTTGCTCTGTTGGTGGCATAGGTCATAACCTCCGAGATATACTTTTTGGTGTGTCGTTTTTGAGGTTTGGGTTCATCGACCTGTTTTTTAGGTTTAACCTCAACTAAGTATGCTTGTATCTTCCCGTTTGCTTCTCTTACTTTCATGTAAAAATCAGGAAAGTATCTTCTCCATTTCTTTTGTACGGGGTCTTTATATGGAATAATATGTTCTTCACTTGACCATTCAATGACATTTTTATTGGAATCACAGTAGTCCATAAACTTTTTTTCCCATAATGAACGGTATATTACGCCCGTAGGGTCACCTTTATACTTGCGATAGTTTCTTACTCTGTATTTTCCCTTATATGCCATACTAAATAAATATATCACTCATAATGAGTATTTATGGCACAAAGCAAACAAATAAACAAAGAAAAGTTTGGAATATCATCATACATGGCAAAGATACTTGATAAAGGTATCTCTACTTCTAATCTGTATGAATTTGAAATTCTTGCATCTACAGAGATGAGAAGGTTTATGGAAGCGAATGCCCAAACTGCTGGTGGTGGCGAGTTATTTCCAAAGTTTACTGGGGATAAAGTAGGACAAGCTCAACAAAGGATGAATTTATTGTGCCAAGATATTCAAATTCCTGGTAGTACCTTTAATAGTGTAGATGTTAAAATGCCCAAAAAAGGGTTGACTCAGAAGATGGCATCTGCTAAAATGTACAATGAACTTGATGTGTCTTTTATATGTGATCTAGGTTCTACACCTATAGCATTTTTTAAAATGTGGCAAGATATGACCATAGGTATTCAACCAAGTCAAGCTTCCCCAGAACCAATATATAGTAAGGATAGTAGATATACTACTCTTCCTCATATGGCTTATGCACAGAGATATTATGATGATTATACTGCTGATGTTGTCATAAACAAACTTGAAAAATATGGAGTTAGTAAACCTGTCAAAGGCATAGCCCAGAATTCTGGGAATGTAATAGAGAGATCAAGTTCTACTCCAAGGGAAGATTATCATGTTCCATTTAAAGTGAGACTTGTTAACGCATATCCCTATTCTTTTTCAACCGTCGCATACTCAGCTGGTCCAGCACAAGCTGTAAAATGCACAGTTGCATTCTACTATGAGTATCAGAACTTTATGTTTAATTAATTATGCCATTACCTGAAATTGTTACACCAACGCATGAGTTGGTGGTGCCTTCTACAAAAAAGAAAGTTAAATATCGTCCCTTCCTCGTTAAAGAACAGAAGATATTGATCATTGCAATGGAATCTAATGATGAGGCTCAGATTCTAGAGGCTATCAAAAATATTTTAAAAAATTGTATTATCAGCAGACTGAAGGTAGATGACCTTGCTTTATTTGATATTGAGTATCTTTTCTTACAGATACGTGCTAGATCAATTAGTGAAGAATTAAAGTTATCAGTTACTTGTCCTGATGATGGAGTAACCAAGGTTGATGTTTCTTTTCTGGCAAATGAGGTCGAAGTTGATTTTCCAGAAGGTCATAGTAATATAATCAAATTAGGTGACGATATAACTTTAGAGATGAAGTATCCTAACCTAGACTACTTTTCCGCAGTAAATTTTTCTGAAGGGGACATTGATCCATATGATTTAGTTGCTAAATGCCTTAAAAGAGTATATGTTGGGGAAGAAGATTCTGGCACGTTTACATTTAAGGAAGCAAGAAATTGGGTTGATACGTTGACTGCAGCACAGTTTGATAAAATTCAAGAATTTTTCAATACTATGCCTTCTCTAAAACATACTTTAGATGTAAGAAATCCCAAAACCAAGGTTGAAAATAAAATTGTCATTGAAGGGTTAGTAAGTTTTTTCGGATAGCCCTCTTTGATGAGGGCTTAATGGCTTTCTATCAGACGAATTTTTCTCTGGTTCAACACCATAAATATAGCTTGAGCGATATTATGAATATGATTCCTTGGGAAAGAGATGTGTATGTTAATTTATTAGCAGCCCATCTACAAAAGGAAAGAGAACGAATAGATGAGGAACGTCGAAAACGTAAGTAATGGCTGAAGAACTAACCATTGACACTAGTAAACTAACCAAAACTGCAATTAAGTTTAGGGCAGGAATGACTGCGTTGCTTGATACTGAATACGAGTATATTCAATATCTAAGGAACAGGGGTGGTGTTATGGGTGTTGGTTCTGGTGCTTTGGGCAATAGAAACCTTTTACAATTAGATTACGCAAAGAAATGGCATCATGGTAACTTTGGAGGAGTGGGTTTTAAACCATTTCGTCGTAGAATTAAACCAAACAGAAGCGGATTTCCATTAGATAAAGCAAATCAATTTAATCGGCTTCGTCTGCAACGAAAGATGTGGAAACAACTTGCGAAGATGGGGTTGAAACCCAATCAAATAAGAGAATATTTTAGATTAAGAAATCTCCCTAATACCCAATACAATCATACGAGAGCTTTTCTAGAAGCAAGTAGAATCAAACCCACAGGAAATTGGCTTACAAACTCGTTTACCAATTTTAGGCAAACGTTTCAGCGTCCTGATTGGTTGACTAGAAAAAATTGGGGAGCTTTCAGACCAGGTATTCGAGACAGGGTTGGAAATTTCTTTACAAAGCAAAGGATGGGTGTGGGTAATAATAAGACACTTCAACCCAGAACTCTACCAGGATTCCTAAAGGGATTGAAAGGTATTTTTAGTATGAAAAATATCAATAATGGATTGGCTGGTTTAGGTTTTACTTTGGATCTGAGGGATCGGGTAAGTAACCAAGGTCAAGAGTGGTGGAAAGCAATTGTTGGTGCAGGTGCTTCAACTTGGTGTGCTGTGAAAGCAGGTGGAGCAATGGCTACCAAATTCGCAGCTATGGGTTCTGCTTTAGGTCCTTGGGGTGCAGGTATAGCAGGATTAGTAGGTGGTCTTATTGGTGCTACATTAGGTGCTTCAATATGCGGTGGAATCGCTGATACTGTCACTGGAGCTAATGATACCACAGATAAAAATAAATTTGGTGGTTTAGTTCAGGGTGTTGCACAATGTACTGATTGTGCTAGTACTTCTAAACACTCAAATGGAGCAGTCATTACCTCACCGACTCGTGGTATACTTGGTGGTAATAAAGCCTTAGTTGGTGAAGCAAACGAAGCTGAACTTATTTTACCTATGAGTAAAATTGGTGACGCAATATCTGCAGTTTATAGGGAAGGTGCATCTATAATGGTAGGTGCTACTTTGGCATTCTTAGGTCCTCTAGCAGGTGGATCACCTGCTGCAGCATCTTTGATAAATGAAGCAAAAAGGATTGCTAAGTTAGTAGGTGCTGATACAGATGTTAAAGTGGACAAGATAAACTTGCCAAATTACTTACCTGCAATTGTTACTAATAAAACTAATAATTATCTTGGAGAAGACAGTAGTGAAGTACTATTTGCTTCAAATAAATCAGAAAGTGAAGGTTCAGGTAGTACAACCAATACAAGTTCTACTACAATAACTGGTACTAATAGATGGAAGACAATTCTCCCACAAGGTGATCCACTATTCAGTTCTCCATTTGGTATGCGTTGGGGAAGAATGCATAGAGGTATTGATATTGGAGTATGGGAAAATTCTCCAGTACATGCACAGGAAGGTGGTGTGGTTGAGCAAATCATTCCTAAGTTTGGTGAATATGGTGGAGCAGTTGTAGTAGCACATCCTGATGGTACTGCAAATCTATATGGTCATGTCTATGATTATGTTGTAAAACCAGGTCAGAAGATAGAAAAAGGTGATCCATTAGCTAAAATTATCTACTATCCTGGTTCTGATGGTAGTAACCAATCTCATCTACACTTTGAGAGATTCAATAAATCTGGTACTAGAATAGATCCATTACCTTATTTCCAACAAGGTGGTGCAAGTATAGATGCACAGTCTAATAGTAGTGGTAATATTGATCCTGTGAATCAGGGAGGTCCAGCTAATATTATGCGAGATATTTCGTCTAGTTTTATTAACATGGGATCTACATCATTCAATCAAAACAAACAAGAGTTAATAGATACTCCAGTTAATAGAACTAACGTGGGGAATACAACTCAAACAGTTGTAACATTACCAGTTCCATATATGGTTCCAGTGCCTGTAAACAAATATGTCACAGTGCCAGATGAAACTAAGAATGAAACAAAAATGGTTATAGATGTATTTGGCAAAGGAGCAAGCAGATCATGAATGATGACAAGTACATAGGCATAGAGGTTTTGACCGACGTACTCAGTAATGTAACTGAGATGGTTGATCAAAGAACTACATTATTAAATTCAATGTTCAAAGAAGATCTTTATAATGATTTTCTTATGCAAGAAGCAATGCAAGGTGGCATGGGTGGTGCTGGTATTGATAATGTAGCTCCTATTGCTATGGGAATGCCCGATTTGTCAGTACCACAACCACCCGATGACAAGGAATTTGTAAATGTTGAAGACGCAGGTTTGCTTCCATCTGACATAGGAGATACAAATCTAACTACCCCTTCAGGTAATGATGGTAATCAAACTCAAACCTATAACAAAGGTGGAATACTCTCCACTTCTGCTAAACCAAAATCAGATAATTTCAACCCCCAAGAAAGTACATCATCAAAATCTTTAGAAGAAACTGGATTTGATGATGTTATTGAAAGAAACATATCTAATAAGATAGCAGACGATTTTCAAATAGATCAAAGATTAAAAGATGCATTTGGTAATTCCTTGGCATTACCTATGAAGGCAGCTGGAGTTGGACTGATGGGTTTGTTGAGTAGAATACCTGCTACTGATGCTGATATGCAAAATAATATTGATAATTTCCTTACTCAAATGAGTACTTCTCTTGGAGTTAGTACAGAATCTTCTACACTAAATTCATCTACTGATAATAAAGAGAATATAGATTTATCTACTAGAATACAAAATTGGGTTCATAACGCAGCTGATTGGTTGGTTTCAAAACCGAAGAACGACGATCCGATGGGTGGAAGTGTTACTAAAATACATGGTATAAACCAAGGTGGTGGTGGTATTGGTTCGACCATATCTAATTTCTTTGGATTAGCTAAAGATAGAGATCATGAAGTTTCTGAAGAAACTATGATGGGTGCTGCTGTTACTGGACTCCAGAAGAGAAGACAGATGAATGATCTGTACATGCAGATGCTCAATGGTGGTGGTGGAGGAGTTTCTCCTAATATAAAGGAACCTAATCAAGGTGGGTTGACAAAAATTATAGAAACTATGAGTAACACCCTCAATTTTAATAAAAATAATTTAGAAGGAATTACATCTACTCAGAATATTATTAATGCCAACGATCTATCATCAACAGTAGCAGATACAAGTTTTATAACTGATCTAACTAACTCTGTCTTTCAGGAAAATTCTGAATTGTTAGCAGCAAAATATGATACAGAATCCATTAAAAATTCAATAATAAATGCAACGACTGGAAAACCAAACACTAAGATAGATATGGAAGGTGCTGGTGAGTTGTCAATGTCACAAGTCAAACAATCCGTATTCTTTTCAGAGTATGCTAATACAGCCCAATTCTCATGAGTCAAGTAAGTCCAACCAGTAATTTTAAATTAACGTCTCTCATCGTAGGTATTGATGGAGAGGACACGATGATCGGCATCAATAATTTACTTCAACTGCAGTATATTGAAGATATAAAAAGTGCATCTACACAAATTTTTATAACAATAACAGATACAGCAGAAGGAAGTTTATCTAAGATTAGTGGTATGGAACCTGTATATATTTCGTTTGACGATGATAAAAAGAATACATTTACTAATACCTTTATAGTATATGATATTCAAGGTAGAATGATAAAGGATGGAAAGTCCAAAGGAACATTATGTTGCTGTAGTCCTGATTTAGTTAATAACGCTGCGACGAAAGTATCTCGTAGATTTGGAACTGGTGGTGGAAAACAGATAGACAAAATAGTTGGAGACGATATTTTAAGAGATCTCTTATCTACTGATAGGGGTGTTATTGTAGAATCAACTAAAAATAAATTTTCTTTTATATCTTCCTATTGGTCACCATTTACTATGATACAATATTTGGCATCCAAAGCTATACCTGCGGAAGGTAAAGATAGTCAAAATGCGAGTGCTGGATATGCTTTTTTTGAAAATGCTGATGGATATGTTTTTCAATCCTATGATAAATTTGCTAACGATGCTGCAAAGGATAAGATTAATTATAGATTTGTTGCTGGTTTTGAAACTGCTGACGTAAGACCAAACTCGAATAAAGAGTACACCGATGTGAGTAGTCTTACTGTTGTGGAAAATGGTGATATATTGATGGGATTAAACATAGGTTCTTATAATAGTAAGGTAATGACTTTTGATATGATGGACAATGGATATGCAGAATCTGATTTTAACATACATAAATATTACAAGAGTGTTCCTAAAATGAATGGTGATGTAACTCTTCCAAAGTATTTTGAAAAATTTAAGAAGAACTCAGTTCCTACTAGAATTATGTCTAAGGTTGTACACAGTGCATTGTACACCGAGGGCACATTTACTAAAGATCTCACAAAAGTATTAGCACAATCCAGTTTAAGGGAAAAATTATTTTACAATAAAAAAGTTGAGATAGAATTTATAGGTTCTTTGAATCATAAGGTAGGAGAGTTGGCAGAACTTACCACTTATAAAGGTAAAGATAGAGAATTTGATGCAGAAAATAGTGGTAAATATGTTATAGGTCGTGTTGAAAGAGAATATGTCTCAAGTAACAGTAATATGGTGACTAAATTAACATTATATACTGATAGTGCAGGTAGTGTGAGCACTACTAGTCATAAAGATAACACTCAGAATGGTTTATTAAAGTAATGTTAGAATCAACTGCTAATTTTATTGGAAAAGACGGGTTCAACTGGTGGGTTGGACAAGTCGAGAATACTGGTGCAGGTACAGAAGAGTTTCCAGAGGATAAAGATGAGACTAATAAAGTTAAAGTTAGAATTTTAGGTTATCATAATCCGAGTAGAAAAGAACTAACCAGTTACGATCTACCATGGGCAAGTGTGATGATGCCTAATACCGCATCGCAAAGATCTGGTATTGGTATGAACCACCAACTACAAGTAAACGGCTGGGTAGTTGGATTCTTTATGGATGGTGCAAGTGCACAAGTACCTATAGTTATAGGCACAATTGGCGATGAAAATCCAGAAGCACCATATAAAACAGAAAATACTGATGATGAACCATTTCCTAAGCTGGTAGCTGGTGACTATAATCCTAAGGTTCATGGAGATGAGACTGGATCTGGAAGTCATAGTACAGGATCTAATGTTTGTATAAATTCAAAAACAGGATTGCAAGAAAAATGCGAAGAAGAAGAACAAAACGGTAATGGAAATGGCACTGGTGAAGGTGCATCATTTACTGTAAACACAAGAGGTAAAGGAAAAAAGATTAGTATACTTGCTGATTATGTAGATAAAGACAAGTGTAAGTCTGTAAATCTGGCTGAGGGTAAGTGTGGAGGTGAACCGTCTACTAAAATAGAAAACGTAATTAATGAGTTTATGGAGTTTGCCCGTAAGTCTGAGAAAAACGAGGATGGCAACTTTATTGATAAATTCACAGGTGATGTTATGGATGTCTCCTTTGAAATTAAAACCGCTACACTTAGAATCAATAAGAAATTACATGGTCTAACTAAGAATATCAAGGGTGTGGTGATGGAAAAACTTGACGAAACCATATCAGAAAAGTTAGATAATATTGCAACACCAGATCCAGAGAAGGATAAAGATATTAAAAAAGAAAAAAAGGGTCTTGCTAAAATCGTTGAATGTTTGTTTGATACTTTATTAGACGACATCAAAGATTTTATTGAAAATTTACTTAAGGATTTGTTTGAGAGAGCACTTGATAGTGCACTATGTTTAATACAAGATATTCTTGGTCAGATTATGAATAAGTTAATGGATCTGATTGATAAAGCATTAAGTGCGATAGAAGGTGTAGTTTCTAAGATCAAAGGTGCTATGGATATGATTGAAGGATTAATACAAAATATTGCTGATCTTCTTGATCTGTTCTGTGATGGAGAATTGACATGTGCTAGTAAAGCATCTACATATGAAACATGTCATGGACCTAAGAAGAGAGGTAGAGATGAAGCAGATGATAAGACCAATCAGTACGCAGTTCAACCACCTAATGCATTCACACCTGTAACTGGTGATGTTAAGAATGGTCAGGTTGCTGGTACTTACCTAGGACAACAAATGTTGTTCGATACTAAGACTGGTAAAATGACCCCACTTGCAGGTAATACATCTGGATTTACTGAGGACGACTTTGATACTAGAGGACCTATAGAAAAATTTGAAGACTTTAACTTCCTTGGTAGTGATGGTAGTATCCCATCAATGAGTTTGAATTGTTCTAACTCTATATTCAATAAGAAACCATGCTTCCCAGAAATAGTATGGGATAATTTACAGTCCACTACTCCTGTTAAAGCATTACCTATTGTTGATAACATTGGTTCTATACTTGGGGCATGGACAAAGAAGAAAGGTTCAGGAGTTCCTTTGCAAGCACAAGCTCGTGCACAATTTACATGTAATGAACCTGAAGGTGGTGGAGCAGAGTTTAAACCTAACATCAAAGATGGTAAGATTGAATCTATTGCTGTAGTAAAACCTGGTATAGGATATGGATTTGATCCTGCTGAAACATTCTGCCCCAATGAACAATACAACTATGTCATCCCTAAGGGTGGACTCGCTAATCAGGTCAATGATGGCGATCTTTTATATCTAGTTGCCTATGCTGATGGTACAGAAGACACAACAAATCCAGATGTAATGCAGGTTGTTGATGTTGAATATTCCGAAACTCAAATCCTCATTGCAACGGTTGATAAGTCATTTGAACCAAATGTAGAAATTGGAATGAAACTAAAGACAAAAACTAACTATGAATTTGTACTTAACTTTAGTGAGAAGTTCCCTGATCTAGTAGTACCCCCAGAAGCAAAAGCAATATATGCTAATTGTGGCGATCTGATTCCAGTTGCTAAGGAAATACAACCCATTAATGTCGGTAAGGATTATAAAGAACCAGTAATTACTATCGGTGTAGGTAAGGATGAAAAGGAAATTGGCAAGGCAGATGTTGATGAAAAAGGGCAGATTATAAACCCTGTTCTAACCGAAAAAGTTCTTGGGTTTGCTGCACCTAAAGTTAAAGATAAAGGTGCCACAGGCGGTGGTGCTGTAGTTGTGTTAATATATGACTACGCAGGACCTATAAAAGTGAAAGAGATATTGGCAGCGTTGCCAACATCACAGACCTACATAGATTGCGTGGGACATCCCATGATAGAACAATGAGTTTAAATAGATTTAGTGGGGGTACTGAAACTTCCAACGATACCCCAAACAATCCAATAATGTGGCCACACAATTGGGTGCAAACAACCTCATGCGGACATTTCTTAGAAATGAACAACACCGCTAATGGTCAAAGAGTGAGATTAGTTCATGGGATAACCAAGAACTACATTGATATGGATGTTAAAAAGAACACCCAGATCAAATCTCATCAAGACTTTATTGTAAGGTCTGATCGGAATACAGTTTTTGAAGTGGGGAGGAACCCTGATTCAGATATGATGAGTCTCACTATAAGAGGTGATCTCAGAATATATGTTGAAGGAGACACACATTATGAATGCGAAGGAGACTTCAATCATAGGGTCAATGGTAATTACAAACTTACTGTTGGTGGTAACTATCTTACTGAGACTAAATCAAATTACTCATTGAAGACAGCAGGTACCACAAAAATAAAAACTGCGGAATATATTAATGAGGGTACAACATATAACTCTCATTATAAAGTAGCAGAACAAAAAACAGATAAATTCCATGTCGTAAAACAAACATCAAGTACAGGTTTAATCGAACTTGAAAGTGTTGGTAACATCAGAACAAAAGCTGAAGGATGCCGTTACGACCATACTTTAGGTAATAAATTTACCGATGTAAAAGGAAAATTTTCTGAGGATATTAAAGGCGATAGTTTTGAGTGCATCGAAGGTGGTGCATACAAAGATATTGATTCAATATCCAACCTTGGTAGTGACTACAACCTCAAAGTAGCAAGCAACGTTAAAGTTGATGCTGGAGGAACCATGGATATAAATGCAGGTGGCAACATAGATATGGATGCATCTGCCATTTATTTGAATTGAATGTAGTTTCAATTAAGCAAATGACTTTTCACATGTCAGTAACAAAGCAAGAAGCAAATTTTCTAAAAGACATTCTTGCAAAACATTTAGACGATTACGTCGAAGAATTAGTTAGAGCAGATAAAGATAAGCCTCTGGAGATTATGATGAAGAATCGTGATATAGGTAAGTCTCTCATAGAGAAGGCATCTGAGGTAAAGAGACGTGCCACTAAAAGAAGTGACACCCCCTACTTTACAAACTGAGAAACCTGTGCTATTATTGAGAGGTACTTTTTGGACTTGACCTATGTTCCCAAATGATGAGACACTTGACAAGATTACGGTTGACATTCCTAAAAGAAGGTTTACACTACTAAGTAGTGATGGTAACGTCAGATCAATTGACTGTGATGATGGTGACCAATTTATGAGGATACTCGACGTAGTTCGAGGAGCATGTTTAAACAATGAGGTAGTTTACGTCTAATGTCATACAATCAAACTTATACTGAAGTTAGAGCTCTTATCAAACAATCAAAGCGTGTGTCAAAATCGACCATGCTTAAAATTGCTAAGCTTGCAATCAAGGAAACCATTATGGATAGACTTGTAGATGAGGAAACAGGAGAAGAGATAGAAATTACGTGGGATTCTAAGTTAGGTGATGATCTAATGTTAGATTCACTTGATATGGTTGAACTTGTAATGTTCTTAGAAGAATGCTTTGCAGTTGAAATACCTGACGAGGAAGCAGGTCATATCGTTACAGTTGGCGATGCTATTGAAGTAGTTAAGAAGTGCAAAGCAAACAAGGGTAAGGTCAGAAGAATTGACACTAGCAAGTACGACAAGAATAAGAACGTAGTTCCACATCCTGATAGTCCTATGATGTCTAAGAAACCTTTGCAATATATGAATAACACATTACCTAGTGAAGCACCAAGACCAGAGGAAGAGATAGCAGATTTATATAGAGAGGAAGACAATGCAGGTGATCAACCAGTTTCTTAACCCCTCAGTATTTTCTGAACTTAAAAACCAAGTAACTGATAAAAATTTTCCGTGGTATTTTCCCCACACACCTGGTGAACCAGAGCAGTATGTTAATCTAGCATATTATGATCATCAGTTTCACCCTAGCGTGACACCTAAACTGATGCAGTGTTTGGCGAAGTGTACTACTCAGTTAAATGCTATTGCGATTCTAAGAGTTAAATTCAATGCAACTCCTAGAAATGCACCTGATCAAATATGGCATACTGATTGGAAACTAAGCACACCAAGTAAAACTTGTGTCATTTATTTGAATACTTGTGATGGATATACTGAGTTTAGAGGGTCATCTAGAAAGATATATTCTATGGAGAATACTGCTGTCATATTTGACACTGATCACGAGCATCGTGGTATTCCTGCCACTAATGTAGAACGTAGATTAGTATTAAATATTAATTACTTTGAGAAATGAAGAAAGCATATTGGTCATATAGAATCGGGGAGGATGGTAATCAACTACCTCCTGATTTTTATGAAGCACCAAAACCATATAAGACTGGATATGATATGAAATATGATCATGCCAAATGTCCTGCATGGAAGAAGTGGACTGATAACACATGGGTGGTTACACAACCTTTTGATCTTGGAATTAAAGTAAAACAATTTAGTATTGAAACTAATCTAACACAAGAAGCATATGATGATTACTTTCAGTTAGGTGATAACTGGTTGAGTGGATCTCACCCAGAGATACAAATGAAATATGTAATGTCTATATGGACAGAAGATAAAGATGTATGGATTGAACAGATCCCTCACCCTCTCCTCTCTCGATATGGACTAGAACTAATACCTGCTACATTTCCAATATCTGTATGGTTTAGACCCATGGTTGTTGGTGTTAAAGTATTGGATAGTGACATATTCCTACCCAAAGGTACACCATTATATTACTTTAGGCTATACTCTAAACGATCTGATTCAGACTTCCAGCTACAGCAGAGAGATGTTCCAGAGAAAATGGTCAAGCAATTGAATGAGAATAATACATTAAGGAAATTTACCATGTTCAATGCATGGGACATAATTAAAGGTAGAGTGAGTAAAGAAGGCAAATGCCCGTTTCGTTGGAATTAGAAAAATTTTGTGACTGGTTTGAGGGTGAGTTCTGCAACTGGACACAGGCTGCAGGTAATCCTACAAAGTGGGCACATATTGTGGTTACACATAAAAGGATAGGTGATTATAAATTTGATACCTCGTCTCGTTATAATTATGAGACTAAACCGTACAGACAACAAACAGTTGAAATAACCGAACCATTAGTTGATTGGACATATGATGGTGTTATCATAGTAAAAAATCCTGCATGCGACATGATTTTCTCTTATGATAAAAATGATGACTGTTTTATAGGTACATCTGAACAAAACTGTACATTTAAAGGTAAACCATTGTCTAGTAAAGCAAGATTATATGAGAAAGAATACCATAGTTGGGACAAGGGATACTGGCCAGGTGGCGAAGGATACTTTCTGTTCCAAAAAAAGTTATAAATATAGGAGATAGTATTATTGTGTAATAAGAGTGGCAACTCGTAAGATATCTGATTTAACCGAATTAGTTGCAGGACAAGTATCATCCTCCGATACATTGTTGCTGCTTGATAATTCAGATCCAACTGATCAGAATAAAAGATCGGCAGTTGGAAGCATATTTCGTGCGTTACCTGGTGGTAACTTTACTACACCTGGCTTAGGGTTTGAAGGTAGAACATCAACTGGTCTATTTTCTGAAACTCAAGGACAGGTTAGTTTGGCAATGGGAAATGCTAGACTTAACCTACAAAAGGTGGGTAGCACACTTAAATTAGATGCTAAAGATTCTGCTGATGCTAATCTAGATCTTACTATCACTGCACAAGGTACTGGTAAAATACGTTTAGGTTCTATCCTTGCGTTAACAGATGATGTATTCTTAGTACCAAACTCTATTGATGATACAAAAGTTGCCAAGTTCAACTCAGCATCAATTCCAACAGGTGTAACTCATACTTATGTGTTACCTTCTAATGGTGCTGAAGATGCTACTGATACTCTAGTAACACTAAATGCTGCACAAACATTAACTAATAAAACTATTGCTGACGGTGTATTTACAGGAACTTTAACTGTTGAAGACATTAGTGCTAGTGGTAACGTTACGTTAGGATCTGATGCTGCAGATACTGTGACATTTAATGGTGCTTCCTCATTTAGTGCTGCAACCACATTTAACAACACAGTAGTTCAAAACCAAGGATTAACCTTAACTGGTGATTTACAGTTTGGAACTAATGGTAACATTATGTTACCTATGACATCTGGTTTCAGATTTGCATATGATGTTGCCAATGGTGATACTGGTTATACTTCATTCAGTTATGTTGCAACCAGTGGTCTTGGTGGAGATTATAGTGATGTCTTCTATATTATTGACCAGACCAGTAAATTCTCTATTGGTAGTTCTGGTACAATTCAATTGGGAAGTGAATCTAGCACTGGTGTATGGTTACAAGCTGATGGCACATCAACAAGAATATATCACAGTGCACAACTAAGTACACTTGCCACTGATATACGTCTTGAAACAACATCAACAGGTGTAACTATTAACGGTGCTATTGATGCTGTCACAAACGTTACTTCTACTGGAAACATTGTTTCTACAGGTGGTAACTCCTTAAACCACCAACTTGGAAACTCATCCGCTGCTAAATTAGGTGTAGGTAGAGCTGCTGCCACATATAATCTTGAAGTAGAAGGTTCAATACTTGCTACAGGTTCTTCTCTTATTATAGGAGATACAGCAACATCAAAGGCAATTATTCAAAAAAGAACTGTTGGATTAGGACTACATTTTACTGATGAAACTGGTGTTGACCAAGCCGAACTTGATGGCAATGGTAACTTCGGTATCGGCAAAGCCCCCAGTTACAGACTAGATGTATCTGGAAACAGTTGGATTGATGGTGATATAACTATTAATACAACTAACCCTGTTTCAAAAATAGGTGGTAAGATCTTTGCGAGGGAGATTCAATTGACAGATCCCCAAACTGGTTCTACTGTAATCCTAGATACAACAGGTGCTGGAGGTGTCTCCAGAGCAAAAGTATACTTCCATTCATTTAACTAACTATCATGGCTGTTAAGCAAAACGGAGTTCTGGCATGTTTTACCCCTACAGTGACTCCCTACGTAAACCTCACAACTGCTGCGGGAACTACCGTTACACCTAACGGTTATAATTTTTATACTTGCCCTAGTGCTACTATGGTGAGTGGTAAACTATTCATTAATAATGCTACAGGTGGTGCTGTCACTGTAGATGTTGCAATTGTATCTCAGACACAAGCAATACAATTGACTGCTGCTTCGGGACAATCACCTGCAGGTACAGCATTTTCTGATTATTCTTTCGGTGCATATACGACATCTGTTCAATTAGATGTTGCTAACTTAGGTGGTACATCCACATTTGCATCTGGCGAAACATTATCTTGGACAAACGGTGGTCTCGCAGCTGCATATCAGTCATGTACTGGTATCATTGAGTATTGGGATGCTGGTAACACTAGACTATGGCTCAGAAATATGAGTCATCCAAAGGGACTTGATCTAGGTGGTGATACTAACTTCACATCTAGTGGTGGTGGTACATGTTCTGCAGGTCCTACATATGCAGGTACTGGTGGAACTGATGGATGGTCTGGTCTTGTAAAACACTATGATTCCAGAAGAGGTGTTATCTACCTTAACAACTATGAGTTCAAGAACAACTTAAACTATGCTTTATTGGGTCAAGCAGGTGAAGTTAGAGAAGTTGATGGTAACATACCTAACAGAAGTTTTGGTAATGAGCATAGACCAGTTGCTACAACTTTAAATAGATACGCAGCTGCTGGTAATACTACTCCTACCACTGAGTTTATTGATAGCTCAGGAAATGAGTTATTGATTGCGTCTGTTTCTGACACTGTTGCAGAGCAGTTTATATTAAAAAGTCAGAGTATATCTGACAACTCAACTTATGAATTGAACGGTCTTGTGCTAGGTGCACAACAATCCCTCTATATTACTTCGTCCGCAGCTGTTTCTGCTACTCTAGTAGGGTTTGAAGAGACTGCTGAGGTTGCATCATAACCTACAGATTATAGAAAATGGCACTTACAAGACTTAAGAACGTCTTTACATCAAAAACTGGACGTTGCCTATATGTCAACCCTGATGATTTTGATGCATCAGATAGTTTTGACAATAGAGGTAACTCTCCTAACCGTCCTTTCAAGACAATTCAGAGGGCGTTGATAGAGTCTGCCAGATTTTCTTATAGAACAGGTCAGTATAATGACGCATTTGAAGCATTTACTATCGTATTATATCCTGGTGACTATGTTGTAGACAACAGACCAGGCACAAATACTTCAGGTAATGCTTATCTACCTGCAGATATTACAGAATTAAATAACACTACAAACTTTGACCTTCAGGATTCTCAAGGTAATCCTAATCCAAATAATATTCTTTATAGATTCAACTCAGTAGAGGGTGGTATTGTTGTACCTAGAGGTACATCCCTCGTTGGTATGGATCTTAGAAAGACTAAAATCAGACCATTATATGTTCCCGATCCAGCTGCTGGTGCTATTACAAGATCTGCTATCTTCAGAATAACTGGTGGTTGCTATTTCTGGCAGTTCTCATTTTTTGATGGTCCTAGCACAGGTGTGTATAAAGATCCTGCACAGCCATCTGCATCATCACCTCCAACATTCTCTCACCATAAACTATGTTGTTTTGAGTATTGTGATGGAACTAATCCATTATCAACATTTACAGGAACTGATGGTAATGCATTAACTACTACAAAAGATTTAGATTTATATTATGAGAAGATTGCTAAAGCATTCGCAGATATTCCTGATGCTACAGGTACTACAAGTGCTGATGAACTACAGGCAAGAGTAGAAGAGAATAGAATCGTAGGTCCTCAGACTGCAGGTCCTGTTGATATTACAACTGTTCTTACTGACTTTGTTAATGCTAACGTATTCACAACAACTGCTGAGGTAACTACCACAGCTAATCATAATCTATCTGTTGGTACTCCCGTTCTAATCTCTGGAGTCACGGGAACTGCAGCGGACAGGTTTAATGGATCATACTTTGTTAGTGAAATTGTAAGTCCAACTCGATTTAGATATATTATCAAAGATCCTGGTACAGGTGCACCTGCAGGTAACCCAACTGCTAGTGGAGCACAAGTACAGGTAGAAGTTGATAACGTTGATAGTTCATCACCATATATCTTTAACATATCCCTACGTTCAACATGGGGTACATGTGGTATGCACGCTGATGGTGCTAAAGCAACTGGATTCAAATCTATGGTTGTTGCTCAGTTCACTGGTGTATCACTACAGAAAGATGACAATGCATTCATCAAGTGGAACGGATCAGCATATGGTGCTGGTGGTCACACTGATGGAGATAGTATTTACAAATCAGAATATAGAAACTTCCATGTCAAATGTTCTAATGATGCGGTTATTCAGGCAGTATCTGTTTTCGCTGTTGGTTTCGCTGATCATTTCGTTGCCCTTAGCGGTGGCGACCAGTCAATTACCAACTCTAACTCAAACTTCGGATCTTGTGCGTTAAGAGCAAAAGGATTTAAGAATGCACCATTCACACAGGATAAAGCAGGTCAGATCACACATATTATTCCTCCACAGAAATTAGGTAGGACATATAGTGTCACAGGTGCATATACATTTGCTGCTACACAAAATAATTTGACTGTGACTCCTACGCCAGCTAACAATCAGCATGGTATTGAAGCAAATGATTATGTCAAGTTTATACAAGGTGATGCTCAGGAAGCATATAAAGTAACTGCTGTTAACTCTGGTACAGGTGTATTGACTCTAAACAGAGGATATCGTGGTACAACTGGAACTGGTATCAGTGTATATAAAGGTACTGTCAATGAAATACCTGTTGGATATGTAGCATTCGATGTACAGAAAGTTAAATATAATGCTACTAGAAATAATGGTAGTTGGGCACAGAGTAAAAACTTTACTGCAGGATCCTCAGTCTTAGTCAATAGTCAAACATATTATACTGTTGCAGGTGGTACTACATCATCTACAGGAACAGGTCCTACACATACATCTGGATCTGCTACTGATGGTAATATCATATGGTTAAACATAGGTGCACCTGATACAAGATTATACTTATATGGATATACATCTGAAGCAACTAAACCTCCATATAAATTACAAGGTTTCAATATTGGTGCTAGGAAGCAAGATAAGATATATGTTTCATTGATAGACAGTAGTAATGCTTCAGTACCAACTATATTTGCAGCATTAATATCTCCTGATGGTAGTGCATCACCAGCTGACAGTGTATTTACTGACATCACTGCACAACAATATACACCTGGCGATCCACAACATCCACTACAATTTGATACTGCACTTAATAACTGGTATTTAAGAGTCACTGCTGCTACATCTGGTTCATCTGTAGCTCCTGCATCTACTGGTTACGAAGGTATACATTATCATCTTGGAGATGATAACTTCTATAATAACTCACTATTTACTGGTGCAGGTTATATGCGTCGTATACCTGATAATAGATCTTCTCGTGATAGAACATATCGTGTACGTTATGTTGTAGATAGTTCTGTATCTCTATCAAGAGATCCTATCAATGGTTATATTGTACAACCAAGAAACGTACCTACGGGTCAGTCATACGGGGAAGTATATTATATCTACGATATTGAAATTGAGAAAGAACTTAAGAAGTCAATACAAAATGGTGTCTACTACTGTACTCTATTGAAAGGTAGTATCTCACCAACTAACGCTAGTGTTAATACATTCTCATTCTCTCAGAATATTAATGACTTGTATCCTACTTTAGATAAGGATAACCCAATTGAAGATCCAGATGCAGCTACATCTGTTGCAAGTAATACCACTATTGGTTTAGTTACAAGTACAAATGGTACAGTAGAAGATAAGGCATTATCTATCACAAAGGAATCAGTTAACGCATTTATTCAAGAGACAAGAAACAATTACGTTAACGCAGGTAACCCAAACAGTCCTCAGTTAGCAAACTATATTACTCTTGAAGCAAGAGACGGTGAAGCAGAGGAATTAGATCTAGCATTAAGGATGGTTCCAGTTGCAACATCACTAACTGATACTGAACTTAGACGACCTAGTATCCTGAGATCTGGTAACCATACATTTGAATATGTTGGTTATGGTCCAGGTAACTATTCAACTGGTCTACCTTCAGTTCAGAATAGAGTTCTTACTGAACAAGAGATACTTATATCACAGTCACAGAAGGAAGATGGTGGTATTGCATTCTACTCTGGACTTAACAGTAATGGTGACTTATTCATTGGTAATACTAAGATCAGTTCTGTTACTGGTGAGGAAGCAAACCTTGATACTCCTACATTATCAATCGTTGGTGAAACTACAAACTTACGTCCTACATTTGATGAACTTATTGTTAGGGATAAGATCACTGTTGAATCTAACACACTTGAAACTGAGATCAGAGGTAAGTTAAGAGTACTTAATGAAGCATCTATTGAAGATAAGTTAATTGTTAATGATCTTACTATTGGTGGTACAAATGAATCATCTAAGAACATTGACGTGTTTGGATCAGCTCCGACTGCATCTGATGTTGGTGATGTTGGTGACTGGAAATTATTAGAAAGTATCACTAGAGGAGGACACTTAGGACATTATTATACTGGTGGTGAATGGGTTAAGTTTGGTTTGTCTGATACTGGTAACTTACAAGTAACAGGTGGTAGTGGCACTGGTGATAGTACAGGTGATTTAGAATTTAACAACGGACTTGGAATAAAAATTAATAATCCAGGCACATTCACAATAGGAACTGGTACACTTCAAACTGGCGGTAATGTCAATGTTGGTAACGCACTCACCGTCGTTGCTCAAATCAATGCAAATGGTACTACACTTCAAACTACTAGTTCTACATTCAACTTACTTAACACCTCAGCAACAACAATTAATTTTGGTGGTGCATGTACTAATCTCACTATTGGTGCTACTACTGGTACTACAACCATAAGAAACGACTTGTCTCTTACAGGTGGTTTGACAATCGGTAATAACCTCACAGTTGGTGCATCTAATGTAATCACCGATGCAAGTGGAACTGCTACATTAAAAAATATTGATGCTTTAGATAATACCACTAGAGCTACTATAGAATCGTCGATCGGCACACTTGGTAGTATGACTTCAGCGACCAACCTTACTTCGGTTGGTACTATTACTACTGGTACATGGAACGCAACTACTATCGGTAGAAGCAAGGGTGGAACTGGTATAGACACATCAAGTCTCTCTAATGGACAGTTACTTATAGGTTCTTCCAGTGGGTTTGCCAAAGCAACTTTAGGTAGTTCAACAGGTATCAGTATTACAAATGGATCTAATTCTATCACAATAAATAATACTGGTGTTACATCATTCGCTAATCCTTCAGGATTTTACGACGGGTCTGTTAACTCAACTACGGGTGGAGTTACATTTACTGTTGGCGAAAATTCAAATGCATACGGTAGAAGGTATGTAAGTACAAGCTCACCTTCGGGTGGTTCAAATGGAGATATTTGGTTTAGGTATTAATTATGAGTCTTCCTTACGATAATGATACAGCTGGTCGTTTAGGCGGTACAGTTGCAGTTAAATCAGGTGGGTCATGGCGGTTTGCTGATCGTGTATGGGTCAAAAAGGATAATGCATGGGGTAGTGTAGAAGAAATACATGTAAAGTCAGGTGGATCATGGCGAGAAGTAGGAGAGTATAATGTATATCATTTTAAATTTACTTTAAATCAGAATAACAACGGAACTGCAAATACATCATATAATTATCATATTCTGAACTGGAATCAGGGAAGCAATGATGACTATACTGGTACTGGTAATATTACAGCAGTAACTCAAAGAAGATTTAAGCTTAATAATGCATTAGCTGATTATGGTTCTTGGAATGGTACGACACCTGCAATTGGTGCAATATATGTTGCATCAAGTCAAAGAGCTCTGTTTATTGGTTCTATGCCTGCAGGTTCTAGAGTAGTTTTATATGTTAATGGTGGTAAACGCATCTTAGGTAAAGGTGGTAATGGTGGAAATGGAAGTAACAATCATAGTGCAGGTGGAAATGGACAAAATGGACAAAGTGCATTATGGGTTAGAACTAATACTACAATAGTCAACAGTGGTCAGATTGCTAGTGGCGGTGGAGGAGGTGGCGGTGGCCGTGGAGGTCAATGCGTCTATCAAAACACTGGACAGAAATCATGTATGAAAGGTAATCAATGCCCTGTTACATATCAAAACTTCTCCAAAGAACAAGGTGGAGGAGGTGGCGGTGGAGCTGGATATCCTGGTGGACAAGGTGGAAGTGGTGATGCTAATGGTCAAAACGGACAATCAAATGCTAGAGGTAACGGTGGTCAGAACCAGTCATGTAACGCTCAAAGAGGTAGACATGGTGGTAACTTAGGACAAAATGCACAAAGTGGAGGTACTGCTGGTTCACCAGGTAGTCGTGGTAATGCAGTAGACGGAGTCAGCTATATAACATATGAGACAAAAGGTACAGTTAACGGACCAGAGGTAAACTAATGACCGAAGCTATTGAAAATATAGATCCACAGTTTAGACTGGATGCTGAAGTAGCACCAGTATATAAGTGTACAAACTATAACTCAGAAGAGAGAACTTTTGAAGTATTCTACAATGATGGCACACTCAAGAATGATGAGTGGTATGGTCCTATCATCATGGATCTTGATAATATGCAACCAGAAGAAGTGGAACCATTGAGATTCCAAGTTGCTGATATGGTTTATGCTGCAGTTGAAAATTCTAGAGTAGAAGAAGTTGATATGTCTGGTAGTCTACTAGCACTCAATGCTATACTAGATCAAGAACAATCAGTTCCAATGATTGATTTAATGAAGCACCATGAGGAAGTAGCAAAAGCAAATCCAAATAATGTTGATCCTATTGCAGGTGCTATAAATGCAACTCAGGTTATCAACGTTTATAATGAAGATGACTTTGATTTACAATTTGAAGCACTCACACAGGCACTAGCAGAAGAAGATGCTGAGGGGTAATACATGTATCAATTTGCAGAAACACAAGATTCAAGGATAGCACACTATTCTTTTGGTAGAAGCATAACACAATTTGGTATGACGGTGTACAGTACAACTGATGCACGTCAAGGTAAAAAAATATTTGGTAATGATCCTGATCCAGTACTGGAGATAGTTCTGCCTAGTCAGGATGATATTGTCACAGAGCATATTAAAAAGTATCCTAAGGGTATAGTCGCATCTATCGAAGATGAAGTGAGAGATTGCGGTAAGTATTTACAAGTGCATCATAGAACAGTAATGTTTGGAAGTACATGGAGGAGTGACAGTTTAAGACCTGCACACAGATCATTGCTTTATCATAACGGTTCGCACACTCATTTCAGATTCAATGGTCTTGCAAGAATGATATCCCAAGAAGAACATGGTATATCCTCATGCCAAGGATATGAAGATATGCATGCCACTAACAGGAGATGTCATTTTTATAAGGAGAGTGGAGCCTTTACACCAACAGGAAAAGGTAGTATACTAGTAGCAATGCACGATTGTTGGTTTCATAAACAGAAAATAAAACAGCATTTCCCATATCCAGTATCAGTTGATCACACAGTTCAAATAACAGTAGATAAACCTACATTAATAATTGAATTCACAAGAGAAGAACCTGATGTTGCAGAATTTACTAGGACATGGTTACAACAAGTAGAAGAAGGACTTATTGAAATTATTGATAGATGAGTAAATCATACACTGTAACTGATTCATTTGAAGATTTTACAGTTCTATATCATAGAGGATGTGACCAAGGTTTTAAATTCTTTGGTGACGACCCAGAAGAACACAAAAGATACCTCAAGCAAGAGCATATTGATATGGTCAATGCAATCATACCTGATTGGATGGACATACCTACTGAGTTTCTCAGGCATTTTTATATGCATAGTAGATGTCTGTTGTTTAATGATGGTATATGGATGAGTGAAACAGCAAAACATCCGCACTTCTTACGTTATAAACCTGGCACTAACGTAAGTTTTCGCATACAAGGGATAACTAGGTTCACATCATTGACCGATAATAGTAGTGCTCTCTGTGTTGGTATCGACCCTGATGCCAAGACTATACCAAATTTAGAGCGACACGTACAGAAAGTAGATAAAACCACACACTTTATGCCTATGAGTGCTGATTCTATATTCATTTGTACGGAAAATGCCACATATGGCAAGGTAGAATTACCCATGGGTGCACCCAGAAGGTTGAAAAGTGAGTTTGATGTGTTAGAATTTGAGAAACCAGGATACATTATTGAATTTACTAACGAACCAATGAACATAGCGGATGAGGTAGTCAACTATATCCACCAGTATATTGAGGGTAAGATTGAGGTGTTTGAGCGATGATGTGGATAGAAGACGGAAGAACACCAGTGTGGCAAGATCATTTGGATCATCCACCACTAGAGTATAAGCATCTTAAACGTGATAAGTTTGAAGAGTTACTCAATTTGATGGTAGATGCATACCCAGAGCATGAACTAACGGAGTGGTTGAAGCGGGGTTTTGCTATGAATGAAGGAGATTCTACTATAACATTCAGTAGTCTGCAAGGATATCGTGTATTACAGTGGCATATCAATCACTTTGATGAAGAAGATGCGGAGAGTTATGAACTAATGTTCGGTGAAGAGGAGGAAATAGATTGGGATGATGATTGGGACGATTAAATTAGTGTCACAATAGCTTGCATATCCGCATATATTGTACTATAATTATAGTATACAACACAGGAGACACATGACAGTAGCAACCGCACCTGCAACACTCGAAGAAAGAGTACAAGGTTGGGCTAACGATCTATGTAAAGCATTAGATTTAAACTTCA
>VTLG01002553.1_pt1 | contig 25988 bp, 37 predicted proteins | sample 4694571 | NCBI WGS metagenome assembly VTLG01 (sample SAMN12604809, study PRJNA352737) | marine metagenome | biome: ENVO:00000447; feature: ENVO:00000209|ENVO:00000569|ENVO:01000036; material: ENVO:00002151; isolation source: viral sequences binned using virsorter ...
ATTCCTGACATAGTTAACTCCAGTCCGTATCGACGTAATTGCAAATAACATCTATATTCGCTGATGAACCTGCATTTATAATTAATTTATCTCCACCAGTTAATATGAATCTATCATTCCAAACAAACGTACCAAAAGCAGGAAGAGGTTGCGATTGTAACAATGTAATATCATTTCCTCCATCATTCATATACATATCAATTGCTTCAGCAGCATCACCTTGGTCACAAAATGAAATGCCTAATACTGTAATTATATGGTTAGCAGTGACAGTATAAGTGCTGGTTCCTGTGGTAGCCATCGTGCCGTCCCACCTAAACGCTGTTGCGGTGTTGCTTTGAGCGTGAATTGTAGTTCTTTTTGCTAACTCAGTCCCTGATCCGCTTGGATAAGCCATCTGCCGACTCCTTTAAATTATTGATTAATATCCAAAAACCAGACTGCTGTGAAAGCTGGTCTGGTAGCAGTTTCCTTTGCTGTAAACCTTTTTCGTTGTCGATGTCTTGACATCTGAGCTGCATTCAATATCACCGGTGCCGTTGCAGGCAATTGTGATGTCTCCGTTTGCTCCGTCCGTGATCGTGATCGTTCCGGAATTCGTTCCTGCATTGGTATCTAAGACCAGATCGTAGGTGCCAGAGCTGGTGATCTTACCGGAAGCAGAACCTGAACCGACTACCACTTCACCGGTGCCATTGGTATTCAGTGCAATATTGCCATTTGCAGCATCTGTGATTGTGATCGATGAACTGGAAGATCCGGCATTCGTGTCCAGGACCAAATCATGAGCGCCTGAAGATGTTATTTTCCCAGCCGAAGAACCGGATCCGATGACTATTTCGCCGGTGCCGTTTGGAATGAGACTGATATTGCCATTGGAATTATCGGTGATTGCAATGCTTGATGAATTTGTCCCGGAGTTGGTATCCAGGATTAAATCGTAGGCACCATTTGAGGTGATCTTACCTGTTGCTCCACCGTTGCCTGCAACGACATGACCGGTGCCGTGCGGACTGAGAGTGATGGATGCATTCGATGCACTGGTTGCCACCGAGATTGTGCCTGCAAAACTGGTTGCAGTAGAGAGCAGAGTGCCTGTTTCGTCCGGCACCGTCAGCACTCCGGTTGTGCCTGAACCAAGGAACTTCAGAGTGACGTTTGCAGCCGATCCACTAGCATCGTATTTATACATCGTGATGTCGGCGCATCCGAGCTTTGCAATGCCTGGATCCGATAGTGTGCTGTCGAATTTGAAGACGTAGGCATTCGACGAAAAAAGGACTTGTGCATTTGCAGACATTCCTGAGATCGATCCTCCGGAAGTGTTGACTGCACTGCCGTCCGTAATCTGGACTGCGGTGCCTGATCCGTTCCTCCAGTAGACGTTTCCGGATGACTGGTAGAGGCTGTAGTTTGTCGAGGCAGCAGTGACGCTGGAGTCGAAAATGACGTTCTTCAGTTCTGATGCACTGTTCTGGTTGAACTCCAGATCGGCATTGATGTTAAGGCTCGACGGTCCAAGCTGAACTCCTTTCCCTGATGTGTGATCGTGATTGTCGAGCGTCGTGAGGTTCGTCTGCTCGTTGGTCGCCCACGTTGGACCGGCAGTCACACCAACGCTGCTGGTTGTCAGTCCCATGTTCGTTGTTGCCATAACTCCTCAGAAAAAATAGATGTCTGCAGTTGCCGTTGCACTGGCAATCAGAATGATCAGTCTGGCTGCCTCGTTGTTTGCCGTTGCACTTTCATAGATCACGGAATTCGACCTTAATCTTGTGATCAAAAAACCTTCCGGTTTCCTTCCTAGTTTGTGTTCGATCAGTGTGTCTGTTGTGTTGATGGTCAGATCCTTGATCAGGACTCCATCCGAGATCGGCAGCTCCAGCAAAGGATTCAGGACTGTTTTGAGGTGAGACTGAAGCCTTGTGACCTCCTGTTCCTTCGACCAGATCTGAGTGAAGTTCGTCCTTGGCATTCATCTCAATACATGAAATAGGATTCGTAGGCTGCCACATTGGTGACCTGTGTCGGCTCTCCCGAGTCTCTGTCTTCTGCCATGATTTCGATACGGTTCAGGAGCTGGCCTTTGAGGACCAGGAAACTGGAGATATCTTCCTCACTCTTGACCATCATCTTGATGCAACTGTCCACCTCACAGTATTCCTGCCAGCCTGCATTGAAGAAATCCTGCATCGATTCCAGAGTGCCGTAGATCGTTGGATCGGAGAGGCCGGAGCTGTCGAGATCGGTCACGACCGTTGTGCCGGTCACCGACGAAACCGTCTGCTCGACGTTGTAGTTAGAGGCACTGAAACTGATGGCATTGATTTTGTCGGATGCAACGAATGTATGCGTGGATGGAACCGTCCAGGTTGTCGTGGAGCCTCTTGAAATTCCTGTCGGAGTCACTGACTGGAGTTTTTTCGGTTTTGGAATGTACCAGAGTGTCGCCGTGTTGTTGCTCGGAGAAGGTGCAAACACGATGTTGTTTGCCTGAATCCGGTATTTTACGTCTCTTGCATACCTGACCAGTGAATCTCTGGTCCTGTCTGCAAAGGTGTACCGGCGGAGAGGAGTCGACTGATCGGTGTTGATGATCAGATCAACGCCTCTTGCCTTATAGAAATCAGCAGGCAGATCATAGCTGCTAGTACCACTGGTGATGGAGATCGAACTGGAGGTAAGGAAATAATCAACCTGATATTTACTCACGAGAATATCGTACAGCTCAGACCATGAGTTGTTGAGATATCCGTTCAGCTCTGCATCCGTCACGAAATTATTGTTGACCATGTCCGCACGTTGGCGAGACCGGTCACGCAGGTCATTCAGTGAAACATAGTCAGTCATTTGATCTACCTATAGGACATCATGATTCCGTGAATTGCCGTGAGGATGTCATGCTCGTCGCCTCCGTCTAGTGCGGATCTGAGTTCGCCTGCCATCTCAAGCTGGTCATCGGAATATTCCTGCTCTTCGCCGTCGAGGTAATCTCCTTCAACTTCAAGCTCATGATCTTCTTCATCATGAGACTGACGGTCCTTTTTAGGACCGCCAAGTCCAAGGATCACCATTGCAGCGTCCTTTGCTCCTTTCATTACGCAGTAGCGAAGTAGGCGTTGTATCCAGGCGCTCTGCAGCCCATCTGGTAGTATCCGCCCATTCGGACCTCTACGCCGTCGTAACCATTTTGGCGCAACATTTTGTTGCCATCGTGAGACAAAATTCCGACTGCATCACCAATGGAATAAAGACCGAACGTGTCCAGTTGAACCAAGTATCCGGTTCCGGTTGGACAGTCTTTATCGGCGACAACGTCCACAATTCCGTGCGGACCATAAACCTGCAGAGTTCTGAAACCGAAATTCTGCGCCGGTCCAGGCTGCCTTGCACCAGTGACCTGTGCATCGAGGTTCACTTCAAGTGTGGCAAAATCCTCAAACGAGAGGAATGCGACATCAGGCTTTCCTCCTTCTCTGGAAACGATGCTTGCTGCCTCGATGAGCGTTTGCTTGATACTGGTATCAAACGCAACACGCTGACCTCCGAGACGAGTCACATCCTTTGAACGGTCCTGTCCGAAGAATGCAGTTGAGCCAGGAGCCGATGCTGGAATCCAGTCCTCCATACCTGCCATGACAAGGTAGGTTCCAGGTGTTTCCAAATCGCCTTGCGGAATGACGAAGTCACCGGATGCAACGCCTGAGATGGTCGTCAGGTTAGGACTGACACCAATCTGGTTGGTTGTGGCCATCCTTGAAACCGAGGTCACTGTGAGTGCTTCGCCGGAGTCACGGAGTGAACCAGTGGAAGTCGAATCGGTGAAAACGATCTTCATTCCTACTTCAAAATTTAGGCTTGAAGCATCAGTGGCCAAGTCCAAAACGGCTGTGTCGGCAGGAGTCGCACCTACGACACCAATGGATCCGGACTGGTTTCCGTAGAGCTGCCTGGAGAGAGTATCTCCAAGAGTCTTCAGGCCAAGATCGGTTTCTGTGGTTAGAGCCTCCAGGAAAGCATATTCATTTCCTTTGGATGCTTCGATTGTTTCTCCATCCACGGTCACAACGGCATAGTTCTTGACACGAGTCAGCAGGAACTCACCAAGTGAGGAGCTGGTCGCATTCGACTGTGCGGTTGCAAAAGTTGCAGACCGGCCTTGAGGTCTTGCATATATGATCGGCAGAGGCATATTTTTCGTTAATAATTTCAGTCACTTACGCTACCAAGTGACTCAGCCAGCTTCATTCTCTGCTGCTCAGATTTTCACCTGAGACAAGACTATATCTTCATCCTTGAAGGATGCTCGGCGCTTCCACTCGCTTGAGTGTACTTCCTTGACGGAATAGTCGTTGAACCTTCCTCGTAAGAGGCTTGGCTGCTGATTGTCCTCGACTTGACGTTAGGAGTTTCCAGCAATTCACCGAGTGATTGACAAACATTGCTGCTTGAAAAGGCTAAAATTAACCTCTGAACCTCGTGTTTTTTGGAATCATCTGGAGAAACGGATGACTGTCGTATGCAACGTCAATCGGTTTCTTGTCGATGTAGTATTGTTTTAAAGCGTCGTCCCACGCAGTCAGCGTGGTCGCCGGAGCGGCTTCTGCCATGATTAAATCCTTTGAAAAAGAAGTTTCGTTTAATCACGAGTTCTTGACCTGAAGACTCCCAAAGCACGCTCAAGCATTTCATCCTGCGTGAGATCTTTAGATGCCTTCTTTGGAGCAGAACTCCGTGACGTTGTCGCACTTAATGTCCGACTTCTCTTTCTCTGGACAGGCCGTGATGAGGTAGGCTCTTCGTCGGCAACGGCTGGTGCCTGTTTCCTGTCTCTGAACCGAGGATGGTTCAAAAGTTTCTCTGCTTCCGTGGCATAGTACGATTCCACCATGCCTAGAAGCTGCTCGTCATCTAAAAGCTGACCAGTATTCTGTGCATACTGTGATGCAGTTTCAAGTGCAATGTCGGATGCCTCGTCCCACATCGAGGCAGTGAGGCCGAATTCCTCCTTAGATTCTGCAAGAGTTTTGAGTCTGTTGGTGTAGCTGTTGACCTTGTTCTGCGCCTCTAGCTGGACCTTCTCCGATTCAAGTTTGTTGAGCCTCGATTCGAGGTCCGCCTGTTTAGGATTGACCGGCTGCCTGCCGAGTACCTGATCGGTGGCACTTTCGTAGGATCCTCCGAGCTTCTCCAGTGCCTGAAGATGATCTCCTCGCTTGACGGCCTGATCGATCTCTTCATATTTCTTGTATTCGGTTTCCTTGTTCTTCAGTTCCTGCTGCTTGCGGAAAAGTTCTCTCTCACGCTTTGCAACCTGGAGAAACTTCTTTGAGGCCGGTGCCTTTTGAGGTTCTTCCTCCTTTGGTGTCTCCTCTGCTGGTGCTTCAGCTTCAGGTTCGGCTTCAGCCTCTTCTGCCTTGGCCTCTCCTTCAGGCGTCTCTAGGCCTTTCTCTTCAAGCCAGCTTGAGATCTGGCGCTGCGATTCTGCTTCAAGGCGTTCGTCCTGAAGTGCGTCATGATCGTATGCTGCTTCTGCAACTTCCTCAGTTGTTTCTGCTGCTGTTTTGGCTTCTTCCTCTGCCATTGGAGTCCTTTCTCTTCATGGTGAAAAAACTCCTGTTCGTCAACTAGGCAGCACCTCCGGTGGAGGCGCAGTGTCCATCTCAGGCGGAAGCTCCGCCGGTGCAACGGTCTCCGCCATTTCGGTCATTGTTTCAGTCACCTCTCCTTCAGGTGCCGGTGCCGGAGCTGCCTCCGGAGGAGCTGCTGCTTCGTTCAGCATTCCTTGAGCCTGCGTGATGAATGTGAGCATCATGTCCAGCTTTTCCTGCTCAACGCCTTGCTGGAGTGCCTCCAGGTAGGCAAGCTGCATTCTGGACCGTGCAAGTGCCAAGTTCATCAACGGATCCGGTGCAACATATTCACTGTCATCCAAAATCTTGGAGATTCTCCACTCAACATCGTTTTCGGCAGTTTCCATCCAGTGTGTGACCGATGAGAGGTCCGGATAGTCGAGCAGTTTGGTGATCTGTTCTCTCTCGGATATCACGCCCATGTTAATGAGTTCCTGCACCGTCTGGATCCGACCTGCCGGTGTGGAAGGAAGCAGTGAAACCGGAAATGCCTGAAGCTGGTAGTCATCCTGCGCCATTCTGACATCACGGAAATTGGTGACCTCAAATCCTTTCTTTCTCATCGATCTGACCGTGTATGATCCTGAGTCCTCAATGATGTCCTCGGCGATGTCCATGAACCATGCTGCACAGTCCATGAAGGCGGTCTCATAGCGTTGAGCAGTGAGCATATGCCTTTCGGTTTCAATGTCGGTGTAGATCCTAAGTGCAACTCCGGAGTCGAGTCCAGATGGCTTCTTTCCGGTTGCACTCAGCTCGGAGATGCCTGAGATTTCGTAGGCTCTCTGAAGAAGCCTGTCGAGATGCTGGTAGACTTCACCTGACATGGCCTGCGGAACGTAGCTCACCGGAGGCTGCGCTCCTGCATACATGAGGATGGTTCCAGGTGCATTCCGGAGGTGATTCGGCGAGACCTTGCTGCCAATCGGCACAAAGAAGTACGGACTGGACATCAGTGCCATCGACTGCTGGATCCTGATCAAGAGGCTATTGATTTCACGCTGCACCGGTTCAAGCTGCTCCACAAGCGAGATTCCTGAGAATCCAAGAGGTGCATCGGACCATCGGACGAAAACAAAAGGAAACTTGTCATAATTCCAGTGTTCGTCCATCAAGGTGACGCCGTCGAGACAGATGACGTGCCTGCCGTCGTCTGATTCGTCGGAGGTTGGAAGATGCCAGCCTTCATAGACTGAGGACATCTGGAGTTCGTCGTCGAGGCCTGATGAATAGGAATCCTGCACGGCAGACGCCTCGATCTGCTGGCTTTTCTCAGGAAACATATAAATCAATGCAGCCTTGTGCATCTCGGCCTTTTGAAACAAGGAACGTGGAGAAGAGTAGAGTGCTTCGTCCATGTCCCAGAATAAGTGGTTTGAGATGATCCTTTCAGACTTGATCTTGTCGCCGTCACGGAAAACCTTGAGGACACCAAGGTCCATGATGCAGGCATCAGCAAAAACACGAGGCATCAGATCATAGAGTCTCTGCTCCATAAAAAGGCCTTCCATCGAGTCGCCTAGACGCTTCGCCTTCCGGCGGAGCATGTAGTCGCCTTGTCTTGTCAGGTAGAGCGGACGAGGTTTGTTCCGTCCTATTTTCGAGGAGATGGTATCGACCTGAGACTGCGCCACATTGAGACGCATGATATTCGGATCACGCCTCAGATCAGACTGAGTTCCTCGTGTGAAACCTCCTGATGCTCCGGTATAGTTCCGGTTTCCGTACATCCGCATGAATTCGTAATTGGCACGGATGCGTCCGGAGTGGTCTTCCTCCAACTTGTTGCAGAGGTCGACGACGGCATTGCAGATTTCTATGTTTTCATGTTCGTACCAGTACATCAGGCTCCGCAGAAAAGAATTTCAGTTGCTCTTCTGTGATATTTGCCTGTGATTCCTGTTTTTGCTCTGGAACCATCTCTGAATAATCCGGATGAAATTCGACCTCGATGCCGAGGCCTTTGAAACGTGAGACCTTCATCGATTTAAGAAAGACGGTGAGGTCTTCGATCTGTTTGGAGTCTGGTTTGAAGATCATGGCAATGCTTCCTCCAGGATCCGGTCTGTCTTGACTTCAACTGCCGGTCTCTTCACATCGGCTGCCTCTGCCTCTGCCTGAGATGCAACTCCGGCAGCAATCGGAGGAAGTGCCACATAATATGGAAGTCCGTCCGTTGCAGCCTGCTTCAACTTATCGGTGAGGTTCATGGACCAGACTTTTTCTTTAACTTCTGGCACCTGAAATCCTGAAGGATATCGAACTTGTCTCATGACTATCTCACCTTCCTCCACCTTGGCACCGTATTTCTTGCCGAGCTTCTTCGCCTGTGCAGGAAGCACAGAATCATAGATGAATTTGACGTAGTCTCCGCCGAGTTCGAGGTCGATGCCTTCAAATTGCGCCACTCCAATTCCATCTCTGTTATCCATACCAATTTCTTTAAGAGCCTTGTCTGCCAGTTCCTTTCCAATATGATCAGAGAGCTTTTCTCTAGGCACTCCGGCTTCCAGTGTCGTGTAAACATCCTCACCTTTTAGTTTTGCCAGAATCTCAACATTTTCCGCTCCGAGATCAACCACTTCAATTCCGTCAACCTGCTTACTCAGATTATACCTGTCTGCCTGCTGTTTTCCGGATGTCCAGGCAATTGAGTCGAAATCGTTGTCTGCCGCCCAACGGACCATGCGCTTCAATGTCAGTGCCGTCCACTGGTGTGTGTCCATCACGAATGGTCCGGCTGGAACTCCTTTATGTGATTGATACATTATCTCGGATGGTATCTCATCCAAAATCTGACTGAGTTCGTCGTATCTTTCGTGGTCTCTCGGATCTAATTTAAAACTCGTACCACCTTGATCATTTAGAAAGGAATAACCTCTCTCAACAATATCGTTTTTTTCTTTTATAAGATTTTGAATTTCCTCTTTTTCCTTAGTCAGAAAACCTTCCGCCTGACCTTTATGCGCCCAATCAGACTGGATTTCCTCGATGAAGAGGACTCTCTTGCCGTCTGCATCCGTCCGCTCGTTGAATCTTATCCAGGCTATCGTGTTCGGTTTATCAAAGTGACTTTCACGGAATACGCCTTTCTGAATAAGTTCTTGGCCTTTTATATCGTGTGTATGTCCTGCTTCAAAACGTTTTTTTATTATGTCAATGATCTCATCTTCAGTCATTTCTGTTCTAGGTGCATTACTATTGGTAAATACACCAATTTCATTACCGTCATAAAAGACTCTGGCACTATGTCTTTGCAGAGCGGTTTCACCATCTATAAGCTCTTTTTTAAACGTAACCTTGGAAGGTTCAAACTCTACAGATTTTTTTGTCGGCAAAAACAGCACCAGCTCACGGTAGTTCTCACCTCCTGGAAGCACCTGATCGTCGAATTTGGTTGGATGAGTTATCTCCGGCCTTTTCCTGAATGTATTTACAAATTCGACACTTAATTCTTCCAGAGTAGGATCTACATATAAATCCTCCATATAATCGCCTGACTCATCAATAACCTCTCCATCTTTATCAATCCACTTACCGTCCTTAATATCTCTATCTCTTAAAGTTAAAAGGAAATCCTCTCTCCACACCTCCGGATTCTTGTAAACTTTATTGATGTAATCCGTCAGTTTTTTGTTTGCCTTCTGGAACTGTTCTTCTGTGGCAACCGGCCTTCCATAAACAACCTCCTGCACCTGAATCTGGTTTGCCTCCAGATACTCGTCCAGCTCCTGCTTGGTGACAGATCCTTTTTTTGACTTGAGCCATTCCTCGACACCAGTCCAGTAAAGCTCATCCTTGTTGACGCCTCTGCCTCTCATCTGAGAGATCCACTGATTGGCAGGCATCTTGTCCTGCTTGATCTCTTTAACGGCCTTGACTGCAGGCGAAGTGAAGGTAGGTCCAGGTTCTTCAACCTGATTTTGGAGTTCTGCCTGTCTTGTCAGATCCGGCTCTCGTTTCATTGTTTCCTTGAAACGAAAATCCTTCCTTCTTCCTTTATTGCTTTTAAAACCGAAATCCTTATAGAATTTTTCTAATCTACCAACTGAGGTGCCTCCATAAGCAGTGTCAGGAGTAAGAACTATCCTCTGACCGGTTAAATCTGCATAGTCAATCAACTCATGCATGGCTTCCGTTCCTAAACCTTCTCCTCTTTTTCCTTTTTCAACCACGATCTCATGCAGTGTGATTGTTCCATCTTTTTCTGTTATCCAGTTTTTAACACCTTTACTCTGCCAAAGGTCACTTAGTGAATCTAAATTTTTTGCAACCTTCATGGATCCAACAGGCAGCGGAACCGGATCGATGAAACCTGCAAGCAGTCTTGCACGTTCCTCCTCTTCGGTGCCGGTTGTCGGTGGAATGTAGCCTGCATCAACTCCAAGCTTCTCCAGATGCTTGTGTCCAAGTGCCGGATCTCGCATGGCCTTCTGAAACCTCTTGATGCCTAACGTCTGAGGCAGATCATATCCTGCAAGCTCACTTGGAAGCAGTCTCGACAGGCCTTCTGCACCATAGTCGAGTGCCATGCCGGTGATATCGGTTGCTGCACCAGGAAGGTCCGCATACCATGCACGAGCTGCTCCTGCACGGACTGCCTTCTTCTCCTCTTCGGAAAGCTCCAGCTTCTCGTGTGCCTCCAGGATTTGGTTGGCACGGTTCCGTGCTGCAAGTTTCGATGTCGAAATCAGTTCTTCTGCCATCTCTAGGTCAAGTCATCCACTGGCGGAGTCTCATCAAAGAATCCGTAGGAACTGTTCATAAGAGCCATCCTGATCTGCTGTGCAAAAAATCGGTTTTTAGTCCTTAAAATTTCTTTTCCATTGAACCATATTGCAATTGGAAAATCTCGACCTATCTCTCGCCACTCTATTCTTATCTTCACCTGATCTCCAGTGCTTTGATCACTCATCCTCCAACCTTCCGGAGGCCAGATCTCGAACCTTTCATCAAAATCAACCTGTGCAAATTTATCGTTGATGCTGCTCATATCAATTCAAATGAACTTCTTCAGTATAATGAACATCAAACCACTCCGGTTCAGGCTCCTCCACCGTCCGGAGGAGATCTCTCTCCATCTCCTTCTCAATCTTTGCAAAAAACTCAGGACTGTTCACCTTCGGCTCCGTCTTCGGAGTCCTGTGCAGATAATGCATACACTCACGCCAGCCGTAGAGCATTGCATCGGTGCAGTGATTCTCCAGATCATCTCTCTCAATAAACCGTCCTCGCTCCTTCTCTGCCAGATTCCACTCCAGCAGAGTCAGCTCATCACGCAGCGGTTCAGTCGACGGCGTCTCTTCGATTATCAGGTGTCCGTTCTGAAAATCCGAGTTGATGAGCTGGATATGATCCAATTTCCTTGTCTTCTCTGCAGGCCACACTGCAAGTTCGTAGCGCTTGTTCAATTCCTCAACGATCATCTTTCCTAGTCCGCCGGAGTCCGCCACGATCCTCACTGCCTCAAACCGGTCATTCAACTGGTGGATCCGCCGTGCAATATCCTCCGTAGTAAGTCCTGACGTTTTCTCCGCATGTACCACATAAACCTCTGGAGACTCATCCGAAAATCCAAGAACCACGAAGGCCGTGGCGTCCACAAAGCCAAGGTCCACTCCGATGACAAACTGCTCCAGCGTGCCTTCAGGCATTGCCTCACTACAGTTGACCGACGGATTAAATGCATAGACCAGAGTTTCATCGTCATGGATCCATTCGCCCAGATACTCACGCCGGAAGGTGGCAGTATCGTCACTCCAGCCGTTCTCAGCCTTCCTCTCCTCCAGCCACTCTGCTGCTCTCGGCAGATGCGGATTTTCAAGCATGGTCCAGTGGTGCCTCTCCCACGCCTTGTCTGTATGATCGATGTCGAACGCATAGCCTGATGCGGATGCACTCGGTGTGAAAAACGCACAGATGGTGCCGTCCAGATCCATCGTTGCAGGCTCCAGAATATCTGCAACCAGTGTCCTGCAAACCGAGGCCTTCATCGATTGAACCTCATCCAGCACGCAGGCTCCATACCTCGGACCTCTCAGCTTCTGTATCTCTTCGTAGTCCGTTGCACCTGCCAGTATGATCTGACTACCATTAGGCAGCGTCGCCGTTAAATCATTGGCTCTAAACTCCAGACCCACTCCAAACTGAACATCCAGATCATGAAGCGTCTGCCAGAGTATCCGCCGAGCATTCTTCATGCTCAGTGTTATGTATGGAACCAGACTCCCAGGAAAACGGATTGCCGTGCATAAAAGAATAACTGCTGAGAGATGTGTCTTGCCTGCTCGCCTCGAACACCGTGCTAACTTCTTCTTCCTGCCACTTAAAAAAAATTCATGCTGCCGGTCAAATAAACTTGCCTCCAGTGCCTCAGATGCTTTCTCTAATTTTTGGTCTTCTGCCTCTCTTTGCCTTTTTCTTGCCACCAAGTTCTGAAGCAATGCTCGAGTCTGAGGATCCAGATTCAAGTCGTGCATCCGCTCTCGCCTTGTTCCTCGCTTGTCTTTCACGTTCGGCCTCTTCAGCCTCTGCTCTGGCACTCGCTTCTCTTGCTTCTGCTTCTGCTTTCCTGCGCTCATCCTCTTGACTCCACTCTAGTTCTGCATCCAAAGACATCATGCCTGCTATGTTACTCTCAGGCACCATCACCTCAACCATACGGCCTTTCAACCTCTCAGGCATTCCTCTCACTATCAACACGCCATCCTCAAACACCATGTCCAGCTCATGCCTGTGATCCTTCCAGGTGATGCCTTCAAACGTGTTGTAATGAGGTACGTTCACAGGCTTCACAAACTGAACTCGTCCAATCTTTAGCTTCATTTCCAACTCCGGTAAGGATTCCAGGTCCAGGAATGTTTTTTAAAAAAATTGAGCGCAGGCGTTCTCCAACTCACCTCACACTCCTCCGACAAACCTGCCTCATCCATCAGCATCCGGCCAAATCCAAGACGACGGAAATTGTACTTCACAAAAATAAAATGGAGGCAGCACGGTTCAGGCTGCTCAAAACAGATCCAGCCGATGATGTGGTCCGAGTCAGCAGGATCCGCCAAGACCAGGATCGAGACCTGTGGCAGAAGTTTTTTGAGGATTGTGCGGTTTTGAGAGAGGAGGAGGGAGGGGGGAGGCCGAAGGCGGATGGGGGGTCGTCCGCATTCCGCCGTGTAGATCGGATACTGCAGGCCTGAACGGAGCCAGCTATCAATGATCATTGCATCGTCGCTTTCACGCCGTCCTCTCAAGACCGGTTGATCTGCAATCAACTGGTCTGTGCTTGTTTCCTCAACGATATCAACGGCTTGAGCTTCCATGCTTTGCCAATGTTCAGGATTTGTTCACAGTTCCTTGATCGTTTCGGTTTGAATCGAACTGGTTTCGAGTGCTTCGATGAGCTTTGGATCGGATCTGACCTCGTCGAGTAGCTGAGAATCGGAAAGTTTGGCAACAACGGAGACGTTGTGTGCCTGAACATCACTCCAATTCTCCTGATCTCGATTCTTCAGGTAGAATATTTGCGCCGGAACCGAGCCATTTACCGCACTCTCAAACAGCGCATTCGTAATGGTACCAATGCCTTTAGCCTTGCCGTTGCTTATGGCCTTACTGAACTCACTAAAGGCTCGTTTCTTCTCAATGAGTGTCTTCTGAACGATACCTAAACACGCAGAAATCTGCACCTGAGTGAGACCTTGAGCAGCTAAACGCTCAGTTTTTTCGAGGACTTCAGGCGTAATTTGAAACGCAGGACGGCCCATTATTTCTTCTTAGCTTTGAATCCGTAGGTGCCTTTAGGTTTCCTGGTAGCCTTTGAGACTTTGCGTCTACCTGCTGCAGACATTTTTTTGCCTGCTTGTTTCCCTCGTGTCATGCCGAGGCGTTCGTCGAGTCTGGCTGAATATCCTTGTTTCTTTTTGGCAGGCATGAGCTTCTCCGTTGAGTGAGTGTGCGCCGGAATTCCTCGTTAAAACTCCAGCGCACTGAGTGACGAACAGGATCGTTGTGATGTTAGATCCATCATCATTTGGTTGTCAAGTCTGTTTTTTTGATGCCGTCGATGGATTTAAGTTCTGCGAAGTGTTTGAGGAACTTTTTGACATTCTCAGGCATTGGCATCTTTTGCCTTTCTGGAGCATCGAGAGCCTTGAACTGTTTTGGTTTGTGTCGTGGTTTGTAGTTGGCTTGAGCGTTTCTGATATCGGCAACGGTTGGATAGAAGGTTGAGTTCTGAATGTGGAGTTTGAAGGCCTTGGTGATGTTTAGAGGCGTCATGTCTTCAGTCTGGTTGATCCAGAGAGCGAGTTCCTGCTCTGTGATGGCTCCGTGCTTTGAGGTATGAGCCTTAAAATTAATCTCGCAGGCTTTGAGGCCTTGGAGCAGAGCCTGATAGTGCGTCAGTGTTTCGTCCATGAATCCTAAGTTCTCTATCGATGACACTTTCGTGCGTCTCCTGTTCGGACTGGTATTGCTGGATGAGGTCTGGTTTGAGGAATCGTTCGGCGTGTTTGGTTTTCGTGTTGGTTCGTCTGCATTCGATGAGGTAGTTTCTGGTTGCCTGATTTATTTTCTCGATGGAGTATTTTTTGATGCAGATTGAGAAGTTTTTGGCAGCGTTTTTTTTCGAGCCTTGAGGATGGTGTGAAGCCTTTGAATATTTGATCCACCATGCTCCAAAAATGCTTGCGAAGTTACTATCAAACTCGACAGTAATAGAACCTTCGTTAGAAGGTTCTTTACTTCTTGTATTCTTGGTAGTGTCCGAATGTTGTTTCATTTCCTGTTCATCTTTCTGGTAACGACTCCACTCAACGATTGAAATTACTCGGTATTTTGACCTTCCGTGCTGTTCGATAAGTTTACCTGCTAAAAATGCCTTCAAAATGCGCTCAATTTTGCTCTCGGAGAGGCCTGTTTTTTGGCTCAATTTCTTCCTTGAAGTGATGATTTCTCCAGGCATGATTTGGACGGCGGAAGATCCTCTCACGGACATGAATTTATTGTGAGATGCCATGAGCAGAAGATGGATCCAGAGAGCCAGTGAAGAAGGATCCGATGCAAGGTCGTTTTCGAGCAGTCTTCTGTGCAGTTTGATCCAGCTCATCCATGCACCGTATTCTTGACAATCATGGCTCGGACCCATACCTTGCGCCTACCGTCGTCGATGTGCCTCCAGAAGCCTCTGCGGATATGCTGTCCATCCTGGAGTAGGTTTCTCAGCCGGAGGCGTCTGAAGTAGTCTGTGAAGTGTTTCATCCGTCGTACTCCGATAGCTCTTCCAGGCATGGCTGACACATGGTCAGGTCGTCGTCGTAGGACTCGAAATAATCACCGCATTTGATGCAGTGGATCTCCTGCGGAGGTCCGTGATATTCCTCCGGCGTCTGTGTTTTCCAGGCGTCGTAGCTGCTCATTCCTCCTCTTGTTCGGCAATATTCTTTTCAATCGCATCCTGGAATTCTGCATAATCGATGTCCATCAGGCAGAGATCGACCGAGGACTCGCCTTCGACATCACTTTCACCTGAATCCACATCGAACAAAGTGAACTGCCGGTCTCCTAAAACAACGGAGACAATGCCGTCTGAAGGATGTTCTTTCAGTTCCTCGATCAACTGCTGATTGGTCCATGAAACACAGGATTGATCCAGATCTTCAGGCAACCTTTTTTCCTTCTCCCAGAGGATTCCGGTGAACCGTCTTTTAAACGATTCCTGTGTGATTGTGTGAGTTACAGACATGGTTATCCTTTTTGTTCAATCCATTCAGATATTTTTCTCAGTTTATTCCGTGAAACTCCGTCCTCTCCAAAGACATTCGGCTTCTCTTCTCTCAGGTATTCTTCCAGTGTTATCCAACCGATGAGATCAACACTCCATCCGCCGTTCTTCCGGTAGGCTTTCGTCATCACAAAGAGGTCTGCATCATGCGGATGAGGAACACGCAGCTCGATGTCGGCGAAGTGCTTCCTGGTGCATTTAACTTCGATCCGGAGACGGTTCCATACCATGTCGTAACCTTCGTCCCCGAGAGGCCTCTGCTCTCGGTCAACTAACTGGTCGAATTTCTTCTCATCTGCAGCCATTAGAAACTTTTCGACTGCCAGTTCTCCAAGCGCACCGACAAAGCCGTTGAAAACATCACCGCTTTTGTACCGGAGTTCTGCAATTTCTTCTGCTTCAGCTATCTCTTTTTTTGTCAATTCTATCTCGACCAGACCAAACCTTTTTCGGTGCAGTTCCTCTTTTCTTTTCCTGCATCTTTCCATCGATTCCGGAGTGATGCGGAACCGGTTCAGGTCAATCTTGGTGATCGGCATTTTAAAATTCTGGAGAGGCCTGACAGCTTGGTTTTCACTTTAGGCGAGTCATGAATTCAGGATCCTATTTCCCGGCCTTACCTGATCCACTCAGGCATCCGGAGAGAGGTGGATCCACTCGTCGATCAGGCCTCTCATGTTTTTTAGTCTTGCATCGTTTGCATACTCTGTCGGCGTTCTTAGTAATGCGTCCGCAGAGGCTGCACTCAAACGGCTCCATTAAAACAGTTCAGGATCTACTTTCTCGTCCTTTTTCTTGTCTTTTCTGACTGCCTCCTTAATCTTTTTCATCTCTTTAGTTTCAGCCGAAACCACATCTTTCTCTGCCGTCATGATGAGGTCCGGATCCGGCAGCTTATCCTCTGGTTCCGAGATGGATTTCTCTCCATATCTGAGCCGAGGCCAGTTGTCCTTTTCCTTGTCTTTGTTCTCCTCCTTCGGTGTGCTGAGATCGTCATCGACCAGCTCCTTCATCTCGTCGTAGAATCCGGTTCCTGCTCCTTCCTTTGGAGAGATGTTTTTCATCTGGCCTTCATCTCTCCTAATGTCGGCTGCCTCGTCCTCATCAACGAGGTTGGAGATTCCAAACGCCATGCGGATGCCTTGCATGATTGCCTTGTGGCGGAGCATCCTCTTCGGAAACTGTTTCCAAGGCGTGGTGTCTCTGCTGCATTCATCCATGTACTCGGTGATCTCGGTTGGTTCAGAGTGGTCCTTCCTCCGGACAATTGCCGTCACTGCAACGAGTTTTCCTTTCTCGTCGAATTGATCAATGTGCTTGAATCCATCATAGTGAGCCTGCCTCTGTGCAATGGAGATCCAGCCATCGATTCCGATCATGGCCTTGACTCCGCCTTTCGATGGAAATGCGTGGATCTGCTCCGACAAAGGATCGAGTTTGTATTTGTGTGCAAGCACCAGGAATGCTGCAACGTGTTCATCAGACACGTTCTGCGACGGCATCACCGTCTTCTTCAATGTATTCAGGAATGACTCACGAGGCATGTTTGCCTCCAGTGCCATGATCTCCGAAATGCTCTGTTCACTCATAAATTCCTTTCATCTTCCAGGCAGGCACCGGTAGGATCCGTTCGTCCTCATGGTATCCTGCGAATTTAAGCGACTCTCTCTGCTCAGGCTTGAGCTGAAGATAGTCACGGTAATGCTGAAGGTTCCTTTCATATTCAAACCGGCCAAGCTCCAGCCAGTCTGCTGCATTGTAGACTGCCATCATGTATGGCGGATCACGCTCCACGGCAATCCAACTGAATCGTGCAGGCGCACTGCCTAATACCTTCTGGACGAGGTCATGGTAGAATGCTGCCTGAACATGGAGGTCGTTGTTTGCTACGTATTTCATGAACGCCTCCTGCTCTGCCATGCCTTTGCCTAATGTCTTCATGTCGTACAAATTAACGGCGCTTGAATCGATGGCGAATGGAACGCCTTTCCTTCTCACCATGATCTTTGCGTCGTCGTCCAGATCCTGATACCAGTCAATCCGTCCTTTGCACTCGACTCCGCACAGCTCTGCAAAGACCGAGACCTCCGGCTTTCCTACCTTCAGAATCCTGCCGATCAGCGGATGAGCATGAGCTTTCTGCGCTAAATAGATCGAATTTTCCTGGTCCTCCTCCTTCCAGCCTGCTCTCTTCTCAATAGGAAAACGCTCCGCAAGCTGGCTCTTCGTGAGCCTCTCCAGAGTGGCAGCATGGCTCAACGTGCCACGGTGCATATCCGGCTTGACCGTCAATGGATTGTCCTCATGGTGGAGGAAAACCGGCACCTCACGGAGCGCCTTTACCTGTGAGGATCCTAGCTCCTTACGTCGCCGGTATTCCTTTTCAGGCATATCGAAAACCAGTTCGTTCATTTGATATTAAGCAATGTTTTGATCCGTGCCTCTTCGTCAGGTCTGATCTCCATATCTCTCATGCGGTAAAGAATCCTCACAAATTCCTGCTCCGTTAGAAGTGCATCCTTGTCTAAAAATTTAAGTGCAAATTTATTCAACGGATAAACGTGAAAACTCCAGTTTCTGTCATCGTAGAATGCGACCACGAATGGAATCCGTGCCATCAGTCCGAGGTTTCTCAGGATGGTAACTCCGCTTTTCTTGATCCATTTCTGATGATCGCTGCACTGGTGTTTGTATTCGATGATGGCCTTCGGCATATTCCATCCGCCTGCCTCGACGAGCAGGAAATCAACATCAACCGCAGGCATCCGGTATCCATACCTCCGATGCCTCTCGGAAATCTGCTGGTCTCTCCAACTGCTTCTTTCTTTTTCTGTCCTTTCGTCCGGTTTCGCCTCCGGAACACAGGAGAACAGATCCTGATCCTTGTTCGCCGGTGTCCATTCCGGCATTTTATATTCAGTGTCTGATGGTTATTGATCCTTCATCCGACCAGAGCTTCTCTGCAGTCACTTTCCAAATCCTCTGATCCTGAACATAGAGTGCATCGAAGAATCCTTTGACTAGATTATCGATGTCCGGAGTTGCTTGATGAGGCATCTCCATGAATCGTTTACGCATCACCTTCGACCAGCTTTTAGGCATTTGGATCCTGAAGGTGAGGATCAGCTCATCGTCACGTTTCCACCGTGACAACTTCAGAGACAGCTCATCCTTATAGGCTCGATAGTCCTCTACAATCTTCCTCTTCTTCCACTTATCCGCACGAGTCATCCGTGGCTTGGCACATGGATCAATCAAGATTCTGATACTATCCACGAGGTTTCCGGCGGACTGCTGCGAGGCATTCCTTGCGATCCTTGTCCAGCCTCTCGATCAGTTCTGTTTTTCTCAGCTCCGGTGTCAGCAGCACTCGGAACTGGTAAAGCTCCTCTCTCAGGAGTCGCATCTCTTCAGCGAGACTCGGCTCTGGCATCATTGGCATACGCCTGAACATCGGTTCTCAGGAAAAAATACGGACCTCCAGGCCAGAGCTGTTCCGGATTCAGATTCTTCAGATGTCTGCGCCTGAAGATCGGCTCTGAGCATCCGACGATCTGAGCTGCCTCGGTGAGTCTGATAATTTTTTTCATCTTTAAAAATTTATTATCATTTTATTCTTGACTTCCTTCTGTCATGATGTTAACATCATAACATGGTGATGGTAACATCATCATGCTGACACTCATAATAAACTGATGTCAGACAATGTCAAATAAAAAAGAGGAACTATGAAAAAAGAAATCTACTGGAACAAAGGACGGAAGACTGTTCAGGCTTTTCTGGTTCCGGATGGCGGAATAGAGAAGCGCAGGACTCTCTCCACCTTCAAGAAACTGGAGCAGCTCGGCCTGACAGAGAACACGGCAAAAAGAGTTCTTGAAGGTCTTTATACATATAAAAGAGAGAGTGCAGAGGTCCGTGACAAACGTGAGGCATACCTCTCAGAGAAACTGCTTGAGGCATCCGAGAAACTAGGCCTTGAGGTAGGAGACAAGTCCTCCGGCCTGACTCTAGGCTATGCAATCGAAGCCTGGAACAAGCAAGTTTTTGCAGGATCCAAAGAGGCTGAAGGCAAGAAAGCTCCGGAAGGTGAGACCATCATCCTGTCGGAACTGCGCTGCCTCAACAGGATCCTCGGATCCGTGAAGCTCGACGACCTCACGGTCACGAGAATAGTGCAGGCACTGGAACCGTGGCATCCTTCCAACGGCAAATCTCCGTGGACCTACAATGGTCTGCTCAGAAATCTAAGTCGTGTCCTGACATGGTGCGCTTCCAGAAAACGAAACTGGATTGACATCAATCCTATTGTCAGCACCGGCAAGAAAGACGACTCGTTGTTTCATCCTGCTCATCCAAGACATGACTGGCTCACTCATGATGAGTTCGACCTCCTCCTGGAGGAATGCAAGAAATCCAGGAACGAAGATCTCCATGATGCTGTCCTTCTCTCTGTTCACACAGGAACCAGGAAATCAGAACTGATGAATGCCAAATGGTCTGACTTCGATGAAAAGAACGGAAGGCTTATTTTCAACTGGACCAAGAACGGAGAAGCCAAAGCCATTGACCTGGAAGAAAGAGCATCTGAAATTTTAATGAAAAGGAAAAAGGTGAGAGCTATCTATTCAAACCGGATCTTTCCAAGGCTCTCCAAGTGGATGAACAGCTCCGAGGACAAGGATCTTAAAAAGGCTCCGGACTTTCTTCAAGGATTGAAGAAGGCTCTCGTGAGAGCAGGTCTGCGTTGTCCGGTAGGATGCACAAAGGATCACTCTGATGAGTCCTGGTTTCGTCCTCATTATAAGCATAGGAAAATCAACTGGCATTCTCTCCGGCATACCTGTGCGTCTCTGATTGCTAACAACGGTGGATCTCTTGGAGACATCCAGAAGCATCTTGGTCAGGAGAGTTCTCAGAGCGCCAAGATTTACAAACATCTTACTGTTGGCTACACAAAGAAAACCTCCTCAATTCTTGAGAAGGCATTGAAAGCATCTTGACATTATCACCGCATCCACATAGACAAGGAGGTCAATTTGGAGACAGTAGTAGTTGAAACGATGAAAAAAACAGTGGAGGATCCTGAGATAGTGGAACGTCTGCGGACGGCGTTCCGTGCGACAGGCAAACAGCAGATCGAGATTGCAGCTGATCTCGGCGTCTCACGGTCCTATGTTGGAAACCTTATGGCAGGCTCCGCTCCGCTTTCCGGAATGATTGCACGGCGGATGCTTGAGCAAGGATATGACGTTGTTTATATTTTGACAGGAAGATCCGAACTGAACCGGATCAAAGAACTGGAGGCCAAGGTGGAGACTCTGAAAGAGCTGCTCCGTGAATGGTCTCAGGAATCCAAATAGATACGAGGTATGACATGGTTGAAAAAGAAGTCACTATCAAACTTATCAAAGGTAATTTCGAGGAATGGAAGAATCAGGAAGATTATTGCTGGACCGTCGTCAGAAACAATAACGGACAAGTCTTTTCTCGTGAGTGGAATCTGCAAGCACGGACACGAAAAATACGCTGCCGTTATCCTTCCGAAACCGATTACCAGAACGCCATCCGAGAAATCGACCGGCACATGACTTCAAAAGGATTCACAGAAATTTGCGTCTCATCCACCGACATTTTGATCAAGAAAATAGAATCCGTTTTATTTGATAATTAGTGTTCATGAAAATGTTCATGAGATCCACAAAAAACCTTGATTTTCGGCCTATGTTCATGGATGTTCATGGCTGAAAATTGAGGCAAGAATCCTTGTAAACCGTTGCAAACACTCAGTGGGCCAGTAGCTCAGTTGGTTAGAGCAGTCGACTCATAATCAAGTGGTATCAACCTATTAACCATTGCAATCACTGGCTCCACAAGGATCAGAGTGGAGGATGTTCATGGTTTTGTTCATGGAAAGTGCAGAAATCCTTGAGCAAAATCAGAGCCTGAATTCCTTTGGAAGGTTGTGTTTGAACACTTTCTGTGCCTCCTCCGATAGATCAGACAGCATCGATTTCGACTGCGCTTTTGCTTGAGATGCGGTCAGAGAATTGTCCTCCGACTGCACCAGATTCCAAATCGTTTTCGTTGCAAAGGCCACTAATTCTTTTGCAATAAGAGTCTCTAGTCCGGTCATTTCTTTCTCCTGATTTTGGTTCCGTGTTTCTTTTTCCAGCGTTTATAAATCGACGGCTGGTTGATCTTCAGATAGTCTCTCTGCTTCTTCGACTTGAAAGGCATCAGTAGCTCCAGGTCCAAGGCCGGTTCGATCCAGTCAGGTCATCGAGATGGATGAACCTCTTCTCATGCTTTCCTTTCTGAGAAACTCCGATACCGGTCATTCCGTGCTGAGTCGCCAGCTTGATGATGAGGTGCGAGTCTGCACCTGAAACGGCAATATCCACTGCTCTTCCTGTGGTGTGCGGACCATCGGATCCGGTCTTGGTTTTGCCTTGCTGCTGAAGTTTTAGATTGTACTCAGGCGCACGGTATCCGGAGGTGACAAAGATCGGTCTTCCATACTCGTCACGGATGAGCTGGAGCCTCTCGATGAAAGACTCCACGACCTCACACTGGCCGGTTCCTTTGCATTTGAATTCGTCTACAGTGAAATTTTTCGATAGATATTTTGACGCCATAAAAGTTCCATAAAGCACGATTGGAGTAGAGAGGAGAAAGTCACGACGACTTTTCTTCTGGTTCAGATTCATCCAGCAAAGCGTCCTTGACCAATTCAACCAGATCATCATCAACCTTTGATTTACTGAGTGACGCCAGATGCTCAAGTATTTGAATAATGAATGTGCTAACAAATTTGGTTGTGGACAGTTTCTGAAGTATCTTTGCAAATGTTTTTGCAATCATGTTTTTGTTCCGTTTTGAGAGTCGTTTGCTTCAGTGGAGTCGAACCAATATCCAACTGCCTGCACCATCATGGAGCCAGTAGCGCCGACGATCACTGAGGAAATGGTTTGCATTGATTCAGGAATCTGGACCATGAACACGCATAAAAGATTGAGTGTGAATATCAGCATCAGAAGAATCGTGAGAAACATCCTGACGAATAATTTTGCATTGGATTTCATCATCCACGGATTCTTTCAACCTCCCTACTCAGGTTATCCAGTTCAGCTGAAAATTTAGCCAGTTCCTTGTTGTTATTCGTCAATAGATCCACGAGCTTATCCTCCAGTTTAATCCTATCGGCACGTGCCTGTTTCTGAGTGAAGTGGAGGTATGCCATGAGCAAAAGCATCATTCCTCCAATCCATCCTTGATCTAAAAAAATAGCAGCTATTTGATCCGGCAGAGGTTCCTCCGAATGATCATCATGCCTTGGAGGAGGAGGAGGTTGATAATACTGAGGCTGATGCTGCAAATTCGGATTTGGATGACGGCCCTGGTTATCGTAATACGGATCTTGATTCGGCTGGCCAACAATCTCCCATAGAATGACCGATCCTGAGAGCAGGAATCCAGTTAGGATCAAGATGAGTGGAGCCTTGAAGCTCATGCAACGCTCACTCTCTGCAGTGGAGTCTTCATCAGGTTCTCCAGGTTTTGGACCTTGTTTGTTTTTCTCTCAAGTCCGCCTTCCTTTGCTGGCTCATAGGTAGACTGGAGTCCAGGCGTCAGTTTCATGTATGGACCTTGGATACCAAATACCTGAGACGCAAGCATCTGCTGCGGAATTGAAAGTTTCTTTGTCTTGCCTGCCTCTTCAACCATGATCTTTCTGATTTCGACCATCATCTGAGGATAGACTGTCTGAACGGTCTCAAGTGTTTTCGGCACAACAAAACCGGCTGCAATCTGATCAGTCAGGATGAGAGGATCTTCGATTGCTCTCATCACCGTCCGCCACCGAAAGAGCTGCTGAGTGCTTGGTTTGAAGTCCGGATCGACCAGAGTCTCACCTTCAAATGCAGAGGTTGGAATATTTTTGAATGCATAGTCGATGGCTCTCTGCGCCGTCTGCTGAACTGCAAGAGCAGTCTCCGGTGCAGCAATGGACATCTCTTCGGTGCTGTCTGCCATCCTGGTTGCCATCAGATGAGGATCTGAATAAAGCTGAGAGACCTCGTCGGTTTCCTTCTTGAATCTCTCCTGTTCTTTCTCATCGGACTTAGGCTGCCTGCCTTTGAGGTTCTCTGTGTATTTGACGCCTTCCTGCATGGCACTGCCTTCCGCCTTGGCTCCTCTTGCTGCACCTCTTGCAGCCTCTCCTGCAGGCCTCATCATCTGGATGATGCCTTTCTTCATCTTCTCCATCGTGTTTACACGAATCCGGTCCAGCTTGTGAATGATATTGATTCCCATCTGAGTTTTGGATCCGCCTGCCATATCCTTGAGCTTGAACGAAGCAATCCACTGCTCCTGCATCTCCTCCAGTTTTGTTGCCATCTTGTCAATCGACTTCTGGAGATCGGTCATGCCTTCACGGAGGATCAACCTGTCCTTTCCTAGAACCAGCTCGTCCCAGGATTTCTGTCTCAGTGCATTGTGATCCGTGAAGAAATCGATGATGTCATCGAATTGCTGAAGTTCTCCACCTTCGTCGGTGCCTGAAACAATCCTCCGATATTCTCTGGTTTTTGGCACGATGCCTTCTGCCAATGCACCAATTTTCCGCTGCTGCTCAACCAGCTCATTCATGACCTTCAGCTTTCTCGGTGAACTGGTCGAATGAAACCGTCCTCTCATATTGAGGAAGGAAATGATTTTGTCCTCATTGATGTCAAAAACATATCGACCTCTGGTGTCAGTATCTTTAATCGTGAAGTTCTTTCTGAACATATCCTGGAATGTGAGATAATCGTTAGCTGCTCGATTAATCTTCTTTTGCAGCCTGCCTGCTTCACCAAAGACTTTCGGATTCTCCAGCATAATTCTCATTGGTGTCCTGATTTTCCTCACAAGAAAATTGATGGTCTCCTCTTCTGTCGGCTGCAGGTTTTTGCCGAATTTAAGCAGTGGATCGATTGCTTTCTTTTTGGCTTTGTCCAGGCGTCTGAAAACCTCGTAGGCATTTGGAGCATCTTCAATATTTCCGATCAGGCCTTTCACTCCAGGCTTTCCGAACAATGCCTGCTCCATCTGCACGATTGGCTTCCGATACATATAGATGTCCGGCTGTGCTTTCATGTCTTCAAGTGTGGAAAGGAACCTCATCAGCATATTGTCAACGGCCTCTTTCATCGGAGCAGGATCCTGACCTTTGAGCAATGTCCGGACTTGTGCCAGTTTCTCTCCACCGGTGAGAAGCTCGACCATGCGTCCAGCCTTCTGGTACATTTTATCGACAATATCTTTGAATCCTCCTTCACCAATTGCCAAATCCATCTTTTCAGGATGCGACGCAAACGCCCACTTCCGGAGCTTCTGTGCTTGAGGATTTGCTGCAAAGAATTCTTTGACCAGTTTCTCGTCTGCACCAGTCATGAACGCACCAAAACTTTTTGCCTTATCCAATGGTGCCGACGCAAGAGCCATTATCTTCTTCCTTATATTCCTGCCGAAACCTCCATGAGAGATCTTGCCTGCCTTGTCTCTTGGTGCATATTTTTTGATGCTTGCAGAGGTCAGGATATCTTCAAGAGGCCGTGGATCGGCAACACTCACCTTTTCGCCTGCTCTCTGTGCGTGTTTCAAAGTCTGGTATTTGAAGTCCTTTGCTACCTTGTCATCGAGCAACCGTGCGGTGAGACGGCTTTTTGCTGATCTTGCAATGATTTCCTTTCCTCCTCCTAGAAGAACGCCTGCGGAGCCTCCGAGCAGGATGCCGACTCCTATGTTGCCGACAAAGGCCTCTGCAGACATCTCTTTGTTCTCAAGTGCATCCTCGGATAGTGTCTCGCCTATGCCGTAAAGCGCACCTTCGACGGCTCCTGCTCCGACCAATGGAACTGCTGCACGAGCAAGAGACCTCTTTCCGACTTCACCGGCGAGCTTCTTTCCGAGCGCACGAGCTGCTATCCGTCCGGCCTGCGCCGTTGCACCGGTGACGCCTCTGGCAGCAAGTAAACCAAGACGAGCTGCTGCTGCCGTCGAGGAAGTAGGTTCCGGTAAAAGAAGAGGTAGAAGTGCGCCTCCGATCTCAGTTGTCGTCGAGATTCCAGGCTGCCTTTTCTCCAGTTCACGGAGTCTCTCTGCACTGACTCCAAGAGTCCGCCATAGAGGATCCGACAGGCCGAGAGTGACGCCTCTGGCAGCACCAAAGAGACCTGCCTCAATAGGACTGTCTCCATACTCGTCCTCTAGACGCTGCTCCTCATCGGCAGCAGCAATATCTTTCTGGAGACCTTGGAAAAAAGAATTGGTCTTTTCTTTGGACGGAAACTTCCACGAGTGATCGATGATGATCTCAGAGGCCTTGTTTGCAGGCATGAGATACACCTCACCGGAAGTGTTCTCCAGAGGTACGGCAGGTCCAGGCTGGAACTGATATTCGCCGGAGATGATGCCTTGATTGACTTCCTCGAAAGGAACGTCTTCGACCTCTCCGGTTGTCGTGTTGTAAAGTTTAGGCATCTATTCGTAAGTTGCCTGAGAGGCCTTGAACTGACTCCTCATGTCTG
>VTLG01004312.1_pt1 | contig 25980 bp, 20 predicted proteins | sample 4694571 | NCBI WGS metagenome assembly VTLG01 (sample SAMN12604809, study PRJNA352737) | marine metagenome | biome: ENVO:00000447; feature: ENVO:00000209|ENVO:00000569|ENVO:01000036; material: ENVO:00002151; isolation source: viral sequences binned using virsorter ...
CACCGCAGGACAACTAAAAAATGGATCAGAAGACGCTATCCGCCGTGCTCTCGCTCTACGGCACATGGAGCTCCCAGTTGGTGAGTTCGTGTCAGAAGCGCTGGAAAAAGATGTTCCAGGGCACGCGAGAGAATTACTCGAACTAAACGTAAAGGACGAAATTAAACATGACCTTGCTCTTGGGTATATTGCTAATTCAATTGGGACTGACCCTACAGCTGAATCGGAGGCACTCAAACTCCGATCAGCATGGGAGTCACACCCCGACCACACCATAACGAAAGCATTGGTTGCTGAACGTGCTATATTCTTTGTTTTACTTCCTTTCTTTCGTTTTAATGGTGATGCTGGTCTCAGAACGGTATCAGCTGATATTTCCAGAGATGAACAAATCCACGTTGCTACAAATTCTCTTGTTTGTCGCGAGTTGGGGTTGGTTCCTAGTAATTCTCTGGATAAACTTAGGAAAGCCACAATTAATTGGGTACTTCAACCCCTAGGTATAAATACCCAAGATAAATATTTAGACAAAAAATTTTGGCTGGATGCTAGCGATCGCTTAATGTACGAAGGTAAAGCACCTGAGTTTTCTGAGACTAAAGCTAGCCGTGTCCCAGCTTTTTTCGAACATGCAAATACAAACCTCCCATCATACGCTTAAATTGAATCACCAAGCTCTGGAGCATATACATAATGAGTTAGAGACAATGTTTGGTAATCTTACGATTCATCCGAGAATGTCATCTGAAGAAATCATGTATCAAGCTGGTCAGAAAAGTGTGGTTGAATATGTAAAAAGAAAATTAGAGGAAGATTAACTATGTGCCTTGGAGCATTATTTCCAAAACCACCCGACCCAGTAGCGCCACCACCATCTAGAAAACCTGACCCTGTAGTAACTGACACGAAACCAAATGCTAGAAAGCTGATTGATCCAGATGAAATAGCTAAGGTTACATATGGATCTGAGAAAAAAAGAAAACGAATAGCTCAACCAAAAATAGCAGCAGATGCTTTACGGATTAAGTTAAATCCAGGTTCACCAGATGCTGCAGCAGCTTCACAATCAGGAGGTTTAAATGTCTCCTAAAGCTGCAGAAAGATATAGTCAATTATCTAGTAATCGTAGTGCGTTTCTTAGGACTGCGGTAGATTGCTCTAGATTGACATTACCTTATCTAATACACGACGATTTAACATCTAGTCAGAATCATGTTAAGTTAAAAACACCATGGCAATCGGTAGGTGCTAAAGCTGTGGTTACGTTAGCAGCAAAGCTGATGCTTGCACTGCTACCACCACAGACAACCTTCTTCAAGTTACAAGTTAGAGATGATAAGTTAGGTGAAGAACTAGATCCTAAAGTTCGTAGTGAATTAGATCTTTCTTTCTCCAAGATGGAGAGAATGATCATGGAGTATATTGCTGCTTCTAGTGATAGAGTTGTAATTCACCAAGCTTTAAAGCATCTTATTGTCAGTGGTAATGCACTTATATTTATGGGTAAGGATGGTTTAAAAAACTTCCCATTAAATAGGTATGTTATAAACCGTGATGGTAATGGAAATGTTTTAGAGATTGTCACAAAAGAATTGATTGATCGTAGTATTATAGATTTAAAAACTATTGATAAGGGACCACCACCTGTTACTGATGAAGGAAATTCTTATACTAATGACAAGGATGTTGAAGTTTATACCTATGTTCGATTAGAGAATGGAAGATGGGTATGGCATCAAGAATGTGAAGGAATGATTCTTGAAGGTAGTCGTAGTACTGCTCCTAAGAATACAAGTCCTTGGTTACCATTAAGATTTAATACAGTTGATGGTGAAGACTATGGTCGTGGTAGAGTGGAAGAGTTTTTAGGTGATTTAAATTCTCTTGAAGCATTATCACAAGCATTGATTGAAGGCTCAGCTGCAAGTGCTAAAGTTATTTTCATGGTGTCTCCTAGTAGCACTACGAAACCACAGACATTAGCTAACGCAGGCAACGGAGCAATCGTGCAAGGAAGGCCAGACGATGTCGGTGTGGTACAGGTCCAGAAGGCTGCAGATTTTAGAACAGCTTCAGAGCTTGCTACTTCTATTGAACGTAGAATTAGTGATGCATTTCTACAATTAAATGTAAGGCAAAGTGAAAGGACTACAGCTGAGGAAGTAAGGTTAACACAACTTGAACTCGAACAGCAATTAGGTGGTCTATTTAGTTTGTTAACTATTGAATTCCTTGTACCATATTTAGATAGAACTTTATTAGTCTTGACACGTAGTGGTCAGATACCTAAGATACCTAAAGATTTAGTTAGTCCTGTCATTGTTGCAGGTGTTAACGCACTTGGACGTGGACAAGACAGAGAAAGTCTTACTCAGTTCTTAGGTACTATTGCTCAGACTCTTGGTGCAGAATCATTGGTTAGATATGTTAATCCTGATGAAGCTATTAAACGTTTAGCAGCTGCACAAGGAATTGATTATCTAAATCTAATTAAGACTAAAGAGCAGTTACAACAAGAACAACAGAAACAACAACAGCAAATGGCACAGCAAGAACTAGTTAAACAAGCTGGTCAGTTTGCTAATTCTTCTGTTATGGATCCTGATAAAAACCCAGACGCAATTGAATCAGCTCAAGGTATAGCAGATCAATTAATGCCCAATCAAAACACCCAACCTCAATAACTATGGCAGAAACATTAACAGTAAATACAACACCAGATACAGAAACACTTACAAATGGTTTAACATCTGACGAACAAGATTCTTTAGCAGTTGGTGAACAACTTGTAGCAGAGCAAGAGAATTTACTTGCTGGTAAATACAAGAATGCAGAAGAATTAGAAAAAGCTTATGGAGAATTACAAAAGAAACTTGGCAATCAGGAGGAGACAACTGAAGAGGAAGATGTTCAGACCGAAGATTCAACAGAAGAAGAGTCTGAAGAAACTGATTGGTCTCCAGCTGCTTCTTTAATTTCTGATGCATCAGCAGAGTATGCTGAGACAGGAGAGATTACAACAGAAACAATGGCTAAGTTTTCTGAGATGAGTAGTGCTGATTTAGTTAACGCTTACATGGAAATACAAAGTCAGGTTGATAATCAAGCACCTGTTTCAGAGGATCTAAGTGATTCCGATGTAAATGTAATTAGAAATTATGTAGGTGGTGAACAAGCTTATGATCAACTGATTGGTTGGGCAGGTTCTAATTTAGATCAGAACTCTCAAGAAGCTTTTGATAGTATTATTAATACAGGTAGTGTTGATGCGATTAAGCTAGCAGTAGCAGGTATTAAAGCACAGATGGATGAAGCTGTAGGGTACGATGGTAGGATGTTAAGTGGTAAAGCACCACAAGCATCTGGTGACGTTTTCCGAAGTCAAGCGGAAGTTGTTGCTGCTATGTCTGACCCACGTTATGACAGAGATCCTGCGTATAGGCAAGATCTTATTGAGAAACTTGACAGATCTGATATTCAATTTTAATTATTATGCCAGGACATTATCACACACCCAAGCCACCTAAGCGTAAGCCACCAAAACCACCAGCTCCAAAACCACCAAAACCAAAGAATCCATTTGATGAGCAGAATACTAACGATGCAGCTGGACAACCAGTACAAGGTAGCGGAAGTAGAAGGGGTTTAGATACTACAAAGTGGGGAAGTTGAAAATTAAAGTAGGACAAGTATTAAAGACTGAAAGATACTATCTTTTTTGGGGTATAATATCTGCAGCTGTTGTACTTGGTCAACTCTACGTAGGATTAGGTTATAGAATAATGGCTGAGTCTATCTTCGAAGCGATAGATAAATATGAAATTAATCGCGCCGACCCGATTCATCGTCCTCGGCCATTAAATTAATTTATTATCTTAATGACAGACAATCGTTTTGCCACAGAACCTCAAGTAGAAGTACTAGATATTAAGTACTCAGAAAATGCAGAGCGTGTTAATGGACAGCTAGCTATGATTGGATTCGTAGCTGCTCTCGGCGCTTACATTACAACAGGCCAGATTATTCCTGGCATCTTTTAGATACCGTCCGTTCATCCATTTTTTAATGGACGCATGAATCCTAACCATGGAACGGGGGTTAGGTACTAAGGAGAAGACTATGAAAGTCCAACTAAAGTATCGCGGTATCCCTTATACCAAAACAAAGTAAATTATTATGAAACTTATTGCACTTGCCGCACTGACTACTTCGGCAGCCTTGGCGACACCTGCAACAGCGGGAGTCTATGTAAACGTGGAAGCGAACAGCTCCCGAACCGGATCAAATTACGAAAGTACCACTACAGATCTCCATGTGGGATATGAGGGTGGTAATGAGAAGTTTGATTATTACATTCAGGGAGGTCCAGCTATTGTAGCTGTGGATGGATCTGATTCAGATAATCGAATCTCTGGTAAAGTAGGAGCTTCATTTGCTGCTACTGATAAACTAGGAGTATACGGTGAGGTCTCAGTACTCACAGCAGATGCTGATACCGATGATGATAACTCCTGGGGAACCAAGATTGGCGCTAAATACGCCTTCTAAATGAAAATTTTTAATTCCCCTTGGTTAGTAGCAATGCTAATCTTGGGGTTATTTTCTTTTATAGAGGGTCTACATATGTATGAACATCAGCACTGTAGATCCTGTCCACCATGTGAAATTGAGGAAGAGTATTAATGGCACAACAAAGTACAACTGGGTTCGGTGTAGCTAATCCTGTATCTTACAGTCCTTCTAATACAGAACGTTTAGATACAAATCCGAGTGACTATCAACCACCTGGTGTTGATGAAGAAGAAAACGAACCTCAATCATTAGAAGAAGCTCTTCTAGGTGAATGAGGGGAAGGGGAGCACCTCAGAGTCGGACTCCCCTTTCATTGGCAATGGCCCGTACGCGGATACCCTTTGCCGTCTAGACGGTGGGATAGACCACAAAAAAATGATCAAAAAATTTACGTACGTAAGACAGGTAAACATACACACTTTTAATTAACAATGGCACAACAAGCGGATACCGCGAATGCCAATGGTCCTATTTATGGTGGTGCTAGTAATGGTGATCTGACCAATGCTGGTACAGCTGCACAACGTAGAGCTTTATATCTAAAGCTTTTCAGTGGTGAGATGTTTAAAGGTTTCCAGCATAATTCAATTGCTAGAGATCTTGTAACTCGTCGTACCTTGAAGAATGGTAAGTCATTACAATTCATCTTCACAGGTCGCACCAAATCAGAATTCCATATCCCAGGCCAGAGCATTCTTGGTAATAATGAAAAGTCTCCTCCAGTAGCAGAGAAGACAATCACGGTTGATGATCTACTCATCTCCAGTGCATTTGTCTACGAGCTAGATGAGACACTTGCTCATTACGATCTACGTGGAGAAATATCACGTAAAATTGGATATGCATTAGCCGAGAATTACGACCGTCGTATTTTCAGAGCTATAACCAAAGCTGCTAGAGCTGCAAGTCCTATCACCATGACTAACTTCAAAGAACCTGGTGGTAGTATGCTTAAGGTTGGTGCAGATACAAGTACTGCTAAAGCAGATGCTTTCGATTCTACTAAGCTGGTAAATGCATTCTATGATGCTGCATCAATTCTTGATGAGAAAGGCGTCAGTGGTGAAGGACGTGTTGCAGTGTTGAACCCAAGGCAGTACTATGCTTTGATTCAAGACGTAAACAACAACGGCCTAATCAACCGTGATGAAACTGGACCTGCACTTCAATCAGGTAACGGTATCATCAGTATTGCTGGTATCAAGATCTACAAGTCAATGAATATTCCATTCCTTGGCAAGTATGGTACTGATCCTGCTACTCCAGTTAGAGCAAACTACGACTCCGATGACAACCTCGGTGACTTCGTAGGTGCAGCAATGGATGATCAAGATTCTGCCGCTAACTCTGGTACTCCAGCAGGCGGACAGAAGACAACTAACAACTATGGTCTTGCAGCTAAGTTTGCAAACAGCTGTGGTTTGATCTTCCAACGTGAAGCCTGCGGTGTAGTTGAAGCAATTGGTCCTCAAGTACAAACAACTTCAGGTGACGTATCCGTGGTTTACCAGGGTGACGTTATTCTTGGACGTTTGGCTATGGGTGCTGATGCTCTTAACCCAGCTTGCGCTGTAGAACTTATTGCTGGTATCAATACATCTAACGCCGCTGCAACCGGTTGGGATGGATCTGGTACTGAAAGCACATCTATCTCTGATGCTGGTTTCACATACGGTAACCTTGCTTCTGCAGGATAATCATTTAATTTTTATACATACTAAGGGATTCTTCGGAGTCCCTTTTTTTATTCACAAAACTTATGGCAACCACGACAATTGAAACCGAGACCGAACTCTCCGCAGTTAACTCAATACTGGGTGCTATAGGTCAGTCTCCAGTTACTTCTTTAGATTATGAAAACCCTGAAGTTAGTTTTATTTATAATATACTTAGAGATTGTAATGTAGATATTCAGAATGAAGGATGGCATTTTAATACAGAACATCATGTAGAATATAAACCTGATTCTGTTACTAAAAAAATACCTATCCCTAATAATGTTTTAAGAATTGACGTAACCAAAGGGTGGTCAGATTATACCAGGAATGTAGTTAAACGTAATGGAGTTTTATATAATAAAAGAACTCATAGTGATGAATGGGATACTGATTTACTTCTTGATGTTGTAACCTTATATGAATTCACAGATATCCCTTCTGTATTTCAAAGATATATTATACTTAAAGCTTCTGGTAGAGCTGCTACTCAATTAGTTAATAATGCACAACTAGTTCAACTACTTGCTGCTCAGGAGATACAAGCAAGAGCTGCGTGTATTGAGTACGAATGTAACCAAAGCAATACTAATATGTTAGGTATACCAGAAGGTAGTAACTATCAAACCTATCAACCTTATACTGCATTACGAAGATGAGTGGAGTTAGTCAAACAATACCGAATTTCCATGGGGGAATTTCAGAGCAACCAGATTATTTAAAACCATTAGGTAAAGTTAAAGATGCATTGAATGTTGTACCTGATCTTACCTATGGTTTATTTAAAAGGTTAGGCGCTAAAAGAATAGGTAATGAAAATGGTACTACTGGTGCATTAACTGGCGTTAGTACTGCTGATTGTAAATGGTTTCATTACTATACAAATGCATCAGAAGGAGCTTACTTAGGTCAAATAGATAAAGATGGTAATGTTAAAATGTGGAGGTGTAGTGATGGTGCTGCCTCAAACATGACCTGGGGAGATATAACTGAAGCTACAATAAAAGAAGCATTGAAAACACAAAGTGGATTTACTGATAATCAACAGAATGATCTACAAACGTTAACTATTAATGATACAACATTTGTGTCTCAAACACAAAGATTTGTTGAAATGGATCCTACTGTATCTCCACAAAAGATACATAAACATTATTGTTTTATTGAGTTAAAAAAGACAGAGAATGGAAGGCAGTATGCATTAGATGTTAGTACACCACATAGTACACCAAATAATTATTGGTCTGCTACAAGGTTAAGAGTAGAAAGAGGTGGTCCATCAACTGCTGATATTGGTAGTGCAGGTCAAGGTCATTGCCCTCATGTTGGTACGCGTATTCATACTGCACCAGCTGTAGCTAATGTTGCAGGTGATGGTCTTACACAAGGGAATTCTAAGTATATCAGTGGTCGTAATTTAGTTTTTAGACTTACAGTTACAGGTCAACAAGGTCCAAAGCCTAGTGCAAATATAGTAGATGAAGCTTCAGATTACACTTGTACTTATACGATGAAGATTGATCTACTTCATGGTGGTTATGGATGGATCAGTGAAGAGAAGCAGTATACAACTCATGATAATGTGAATACATGGTATAATGGTGAAAAGGATTTTGGTGGAGGCCACAAAGGTAGAGATGATATTAATTTTGGTAATCCAAATGATCCTAGATTTGACAACAGTTCTGATAGGTCTGCAGGTTACACATTAGTTGGTGCTAAATATAGGATTCATATAGATGATTCTGAAAAATATCGAGCACCAGCCGTCTCAGATAAACGTGGTGTCCGTACTGTCGATGGTAATGGAACAGTAAGTTATACTAGTCGTAGACCACATGAGTTAGCACCTGGTTTTATTAGACCTGATCCAACACCTTTTGATGCTGACACAGCTACATCAGCTGGTACAATTCTTGGAGGTATTAAGAGATCTTTTGATAGTTCAGGTGAGTTATTTAATGGTTGGAAAGAAGGTGGAGATTCTATAGCATCTATTGCTGTACCAGCTACTGGTTTAAGCAATAATACTGGATTTGCTGCTGGTGTTATACCTACTGTTACTTTTTCAGGAGGTGGAGGTGCAGGTGCCGCAGGTAGATGTGTGATGATTGATGATGGCACTGGTGGTAATACTACTACCTATGCTGTCCAAAAGATTGTAATAACTAATCCAGGTTGGGATTATACATCAGCTCCTACAATTAGTTTAAGTACTGGATCTATTCCATCAAACGCTTTACCTGCAACCTTAACTACTGAAACAGACTACAGTGGGATTAAAGCTGAGATTATTGGTAATGGTATTTATTTATATAGTGATACACCATTTACTGCAAATGTACTAGAAAATGATTTAATGCGTGTTGTAACTGATACAACAAATGACGTAACAAATCTTCCTAATCAATGTAAGCATGGTTATTTAGTTAAGGTAACAAATAGTCAAAATACAGCTGATGATGATTATTGGTTAAAGTTTATAGCTTATAATCAGACAGATGGTCCAGGTCAATGGGTTGAAACTCTTCACCCTGATATGAGATTTGGATTTAATAGAACACGTATGCCTCTAATAATCCAACGTACTACTACAGCCAATCAGTTTATTGTAGATGATTTCCACTGGACTGATAGAGTAGTTGGTGATAATCAAACTAATCCAAGGCCTTACTTTATTGAAACAGGTTCCAACCCAGGAAAGAAATATATTCATCGTGTTCTTTATTGGAGAAATAGATTAGTTATAGCAACGGATAGTAAGTTATCCTTATCTGCGCCTAATGATATAGGTAATTTCTGGAGGGAGTCAGCGTTAAGAACTGGTCCTAATGATGCTATACTTATTAAGAGTAGTCAATCATACCCTTCTGATTTAAGGCAAGGTGTTGAAACAAATGCTGGTTTAGTACTGTTTACTGAAAACCAACAATTACTTTTAACTACAGATGCTGAAACATTAACACCAGAGAATGCTAGACTGACACCTTTATCAACATATTATAGTAACCCTAAAATACCACCAATATCTTTAGGAACTACATTAGGATTTATAGATAATTCAGGACGTAATAGTCGTTTCATGGAGATGGGTAATATTCAATCTGGTGCTGAACCTACTGTATTCGATCATAGTAAATCTATTCCAACCTTACTACCAAAAGATGCTGATCTATTTCAAGTATCTAGAGATAACAATATGATCTTTATTGGTAAGGCAAATTCACTTGATATCTATGTTTACCGTTGGTATCAACCTGGTGAACAAAGGCAAATGTCTTCTTGGGTTAGATGGAAGCTACCAAGAAAGTATAAATATTTCTTTGTAGCAGATGATTCCTTATATGTATTAGATAATGATAATTTCTTACAAAAAATAGATTTAATTTCATCTGGTGAAAGTGCTACTGTTACTCAAGATAGTGAAACATGGGATATCCATTTAGATAATTGGGTCAAGGTTAGTATATCAGGTGGTTATTCTCCTCCTACTAATAAAACCACTTTCCCTGCTAGTTGGTTATCTAGTGTCAATGATGTTACGGCTAAATTAGTTGTAGTAGATCCAGTGAATGGAAACTATGATGAATGTGAAATTGATGGTACAAACATTAGAGCACCTGGTAATTGGTCTAATCAAGTAGATTCTGTTACCATTACTAATGGTGGTAGTGGATATACTTCTGCACCAACGGTAACATTTACTGGTGGTAATGATGCTGCTACACATCAAGCTCAAGCTACAGCAACTATAACGAATGGAGTAGTGACTGCAATTAATATCACTGATCCTGGTTATAATTACACTGGAACTCCTACAATTGTTTTCGGTAGTGGAAGTGCTCAGGCTTCAGCTGTAGTATCAGATAAACGTTATATAGGTTATCTCTATGATATGGAAGTAGAGTTTCCAAAGTTATATCCCTATAAAAATATTGGGCAAAATTTTGTAGCTGATGTTAATTCTTCATTAGTTATACATCGTTTAAAGGTAGCATTTGGTGATATAGGAGCTTATACTTTTGAATTAAATAGAACTGGTAAATCAACATATACTGATACTTATGAAGTAACTCATGCTGATGCGTATATAGCAGGTGATGTACCATATTTAAGTGAAGCTGTAAAAACTATACCTGTATATGATAAAAATACTAACGTAACATTTAAACTTAAATCGTCACATCCTTCACCTGCCACGCTTAGATCGTTAGCTTGGGAAGGTGATTATACCACCAAAAATTATCAACGTAGATGATCAGAGACAACTTTCTAGATTCAACAGGTTTAAAAGAGATAGAAGATACCTTGCATAAAATGCCATGGTATATTAGTGATAAACAGATGGATATGAATCATCATAGTGACTGCTTAGTTAATGTGGTTTATAACTTCTCTAAGCCTAATGATTTACATGTGTTTAACATATTAACTTCTTATTTTTCTTTACCTTTGGATGTAGTTTGTTGGTATAGAATTAGAATTAATTTAACTTATAAACAAAAAGAGGTGAATTTATTTGGATGGCATAATGATTATAGATCTTATAATGTACCAGATCATCCTCAATTTCAACATATGACTACTGGTTTATTTTATTTAAACAATACTAATGGTCCTACACTTTTTAAAGATGGTGAAAAAGTAGATTGTGTTAAAAATAGATTATTAACTTTTCCATCATCAAGATTACATAGTGGTACTAATCACACAGAAGGTGATAATAAAAGAGTAGTTATCAACTTTAATTATTTTTAATGTCTAAAATTATCCATCCAATAACGTTAGAGGCTGCATTACATGTGGCCTCTCATTTACGTCCAGATGACCGTAGAGAGGTCGAAGAAGGTCATGGTGTAAATGCTACAGAAATCTTAACTTTAGCAGCTCTGAGAGGCTCTTGCATATACTTCACAATGCCTAACGGCAAGACTGCCGGTATGGCTGGAGTAGAAGAAAGTGGTTCGATATGGATGCTATGTACTCCTGTTATAGAACAATATCCACATACTTTCGCTAGAGAAGCTAAGAGATTTATAGAACGTAGAGAAGAGAAGTTACTTTGGAATATTGTAGACAAGCGTAACAAAGTACACTTAAAACTTCTTAAATTTTTAGGGTTCAAATTTTTAAGAGAAATAAATTATGGACCTAACAACTTACCCTTTATAGAATTTTGCTATGTGCAGCGTATTCGGGATGAGTCGTCAGTATAAAGGTCAAGTAGACCAATACAAACGACAAATTGAGGAACAAAAAGTTAAATGGGCAGGCCAAAATAATATATGGAATGCTAAAATTGGAAGATATAATATTGAAAGAGCTGAAAATGTTTTAGCTTTTTCAAGAAAAGTAGGTGCTATACAACGAAACTTTGGCCTTGAACGAGATAAGTTTCTTAAACAAAATGAAGGTGCATTCCGTGCTTTAGCACAACAAACTAAAGGTTTATCTACTGGAGGTGATGTTGCCGGAGCTTATGGCCGTAATCAACGTCTTGCTGGTAATTTTGCAGAAGGTGCGAGGTATGCTAATATGATGAGAAAAGGTGTACAGCAAACTGAACTTATGCAAGATGCTAATCGAAAATTACTTAGTATGAATAATAAAGCATTAGAACGTCGTGGTCTTGCACCTATACCAGGTCTACCACCTGTTAAACCAAGAGCACCAGGAATGCTAGAAGTTGGATTTACTGTAGCACAGGATGTTATCGGATTAGCAACTGGCTTTGGTAATGCTAAAGAGGCATTAAATATATCATGACACAAACTCCTTTTCAGGCTCACGATAGCCAAGTGGGTGCTCAATTTGACCCCACATACCAAACAGATTTTGTTGATAATGTTGAGAAAAGTGAACAACAAGTATTACAAGATCTTCAGAAACGTAATCAAGAGTTATTTCAAGTTGAATTAGCTGATGCTAAAGGTTTCAGTAGAGTCATGGAAGGTCTTGCACCATTCTCTCAGCAATTAGCACAAGCTGCTAGACCTATGCTAGAAGCTCATGCTACTAGACAGGATCTTAAAGCACAAGATAAAGCTCATGAATGGTTAAAAAATAACCCAGATTTTCTTTCTAGAACTGTTGATTTAGAAGAAGCTTCTATTAATACAGATCAAGCAATTAATGAAGCTGTTGTAGATAATGCTGATGAAACTGGTCAGATAGATTTATTTGCAGCTAGAGAGTTTAGAAATACACCTGAATTTAAAAACCATAGATTTAGAAAAGCTTTACTTAAAGAAGCTTCTAAAGGTTATGATAGTTTTTATTTACAGCATTCTAATACACCTGTACCTATTATAGATAAAGATGGTAAACAAGTTGACAGAACATTAGCTGAAACAACAGATGAAGGTGAACGACAACAAATAATATCTCGTATTAATAGAGCTTGGAGAAGACCATTTGCTGGTAAAGATTGGGATCAAGCTGTTGTCTATAAGCATCTTGGTAAAAAGATGGAAGCATTTGAATCTCAAGAAGATCAAATCTTTACTCAACAGCAACGAACAAATTTCAATACTTTAAAAGTAGAATCTAGATATGATGTTCTTGCAGATGCTTTTGACTCTGAAACTCCTGGTGTAGCTCTACAAGATTACTTAATTAATAATAAAGCTAAGTTCGCAGGTTATGGTAAAGATGCTATGAAAATGGCTCGATTACAAATGACTGATGATATCTTAACTATGGTTAAGGAAGAGAGATATGAAGATGTTAGAGGAGTTAAAGAAGCATTATTTAATACACCATTAACATGGCATGATAAGTCTGAGATGAGTTTTGCAGATAAGTTTCCTGCAGAATTTGAACGGTTAGACCGTGCATTTGCACAGGCTGAAGCCGCTGAAATGCAGGAAATAGAACTGAAGAATAAAAATAAATCTAATGATTTTGTAGCTAGTGTTTACACTTTAATGGATGAGAAATCTAAATCAGATGATCCTGCTGAAAGAGAATTCACTAATGCAGATATACGTGGATTAGCTGAGCAATTCCGTAACGAAAACCCTGGTCAACCATTACCAGAAGTATTAAGTAATATAGTTACCAGAGAGGAACGTATTGATTCTGCTGACCAAGAGATTCTAGAAGCTATCTTCGATCAAGAAGGTGTTGTCTATGCATCTGATACAGCTGGCATGAGTTTTTCAACTGAGAAGTGGGCCAAGCAAAAGTTTGGTGATGCTTATATAGTAGATGAAGGTGGAAGTATTGCTACTAAATTCTCTGCTATGAAAGGTGAAGCTGATACTCAAATAGATAATATGGTGAGTGAGCATTTCCAGGTTACCACTGGTGACATGAAAGATAATGAAGAAATTGGTGAAGCTAGACGACAAGCTAAAGCTGCTTTCAAAAGTATATTTTGGAGACATTATAGAGATCCTGCTACTGCAGGTTGGGATGATGCTCGTATAAAAGCTATGAGTGAAATACGACAGAATTTAACAGATAATAGATATGCTTTAAAACTAGTACCTAGTAACAATACAAATGTATTAAAGAAACGTAGGAATGTCTATACAATGTCATCAGAGAATCCTAAATCATTTAAGAGTACATTAATAAAAGAATCTTCTGTAGATATACAGACTTTAAAAGCAATACAAGCTGGTACTTCAAATGATCCGATTCCATCCATTTATCATTATTATGCACATCTTCATCCTAATCTTGATATAGATGCTTGGGATGTAGCAGACGCACAACTAAAACTTTATGAACAAGAGAATGGTTTACCTGTCAAAGGGTTAGGTCGGCAACCACCTCTAAAACAATATGTAGAGGGTTTAACCAGTCCCTTAGAAAAACGCTTTCTTAAATCTAGACCTTCTTATGGTCGTACAACTAGAGTCATGGTTATGCAAGAGGGAGGTGATTTTAATAACCCCGATCTTGTAGTTGATGGCGCACTTTAATTACTAAGGTAAAAATATGCAAAGTGGAGTAACACCTAGTGAGGCTACGGTCTCAGAACTAGAAGCTGCAAAAAAAGAACAGCAAAAGCTTGAGTATGAAACTAATCTACGGAGATCAGAAGAAGCTATTGCTGAGGCAGAAGCAAGAGACGCAGAACTACAACAAAACCCTAGTCAGGGTCAAGGAGTAGATCAAGGTCAAACTACTACACCAAAAGAAGAAGATGATAAGGTAGATACTATAGGAGAAGTATTTGGAGAAGTTGGAGCTATCCTTGGTGGTGGTACAACTAAAGCAATTGAAAGTACATTAACTTTACCTGAGAAATTAATTGATATAGGTACAGGTGAATGGTCAGATGAAATGAAGAATGGTGGTTATGAAGCTGACTTTATGAACCCCTTTAAAGGTTATGACCATGCCATGACTAGGACTAGATGGGGAAAGGTTTTACAAGATATTGTTCATGTAGGTGGTACAGTTGCAGGAACTATATATGGCGGCGGTGTAATAGGAAAAGGTTTGAAAGTAGTAGGATTAGGTGCTGTGCCTGCTAAAATGAGTAGTATTTTTGCAAGTAGAGCTAGGATACCTGTAGTAACAAAAGCAGTTAGTAAGATACCTGGTTTTGGTACTGGTAAGTTTGCTAGATTTACACCTACAGTAGGTGGTGTAACTAAAGGTATGGCGATCGGTACTGCTGTTGATATAGCAGCTAGTGAAACTATAGCTGCACCAGGAGACCCTAATATAGCTAGACAAGTTGTTGATATAGTACCTTGGTTAGATCCAGTATTAGGACCATTAGCTACTAATGAAGATGATAGTCCTTTAATGCATTTAGCTAAACATGTGTTTGATGGAATTCAAATAGGTGGTATTTTAGATAGTATTCATATTAAAAAATATGGTTTAAAAGGTATTGCAAAAGCTGCAAAGCGAGCTAAAAATATTGCTGACCAAAGAATAGAAAGAGCTAGAACACAATTAGGTGTACCTGAATTTGGTGGTTTTAAAAATCATGATTTAGCTGGTCCTGGTCAAGGTTCAGTAACTGCTAAAGGTACAGTAAGAACAACTAATCAAGCATCTGATCTAATTGATTCAAATGTTGGAATGGACCAAGGTTCAGTTCCAGGTTTTCTTACTAATGCTGAAGTGGCTAGAATGGCAGAAACCACAGGAATTGATGAATCTATACTTCAAAAGTATACAGCAGATTTATTCTCTGGACCACAATATGAAGCAGAACGTGCCTTATGGAAAGCACAAGGTTTATCTCCTGAGCAAGTTCATGCTAATTCTCTAAGAAGATTATCTGAAGGTGTATTTACTCGTGATTGGACTGAAGTAAGTACAGGAGATTTCTGGAGTGATTTCTTTAAAAGACAAGCTTATACTGGACCTGATACAGACTTATATTATTTCACACCACAAGATGTAGTAACTGCTGATGCGGTTAATGCAGCTTTATTTAAAAAACTACGAGATCAAGCAATAGGTGCTAGAGAAGTATTTGATATTACAGATGTATTAGATACTGATGGACCTATGCAAGGTATTGCTGAAAAGCTAGTTGTAGGTTTAACTAATACTAAACGTGCTAGATATATTATATCTAACCAAATGAGTCAGCTTAAACGTGCTACAAAAGCTAATGTAGCTGATGCAACAGCGGCCTTCCATCAAGAATCTAGAGAGACGGTTCAAATGATGATGGATGTTATAGGTAAAGATACTAATCCAGATTTACTCCAATCAGTACTTGAAGCTTTCTCTATGTCTAATCATATAAGAAACTTCAATGACTTAGACGCTTTCATGAAAGCCAAGCTTAGAGGTGGTGAATTTAAAGGTAGAGTTAACACAGCTCAATGGATAAGAGAACTACAAACTACTATGATTAATAGTATACTAAGTGGTCCTAAGACTCCAATCAGAGCTATGATGGGTACTTCTACAGCATCTTTCTTAAGACCTATCTCACAAGGATTAGGTCATGCAATGAGAGGTGATGGTGAAGCGTTACGTGCTTCTATGGCAGCAACTAATGCTTATATCCAAGCTATACCTGAATCATGGAAACTATTTAAAAATAAATTCCAAAGTTATTGGTCAGGAGATTTGTCTACTATTAAGACTAGATTCTCTGAAACAAGTAAAGGTAATGACCAATGGGAATTAATGAGGAAATGGGCAGAAAGTCCTAGAGCAACTGATGGAGATAGAGCAGCATTCCAAGTAGCTAATATGGCTAGAAGTTTGAATGATAATAGTTTCTTAACTTACTCAACGAAACTCATGGCAGCCACTGATGATAGCTTCCGCTATTTAATGGCTAGATCCAGAACACGTGAGAAAGCTATGAAGCTAATGATGGATCAGCATAAGAAAGGGTATGTAACGGAAATAACTCCAGAGCTTCTTAAAGATGCTGATGATTATTTCTATAGCAAACTCTTAGATGCTGATGGTAATATCAATCCTCAATCAGACTTATTCTTAGAAAGCGCTGCAAAAGAAGCTACACTTACTACTGACTTAAGTGGGTTCGCAGGTGGGTTAGAAGAGTTGTTCAATAGAACACCCTTAGCCAAACCATTCTTCCTGTTCGCTAGAACTGGTATCAACGGTTTAGCACTGACTGCTAAGAACACACCGCTTCTTAACTATGCTTTGAAGTCCCAAAGAGAGATATTTTCTACAAAATTAACTGACGACCTATCCCATTTACTCAAGTACGGAATTGAAAATGCAGATGATTTGGCTAATGCTAAGGCGTTAGCACTAGGTAGACAGGCCATTGGAGGTTCTGTCATCTTCCTAGCGGGTCAGCACTTCATGAACGGTAACCTGACAGGTAATGGACCTGCAAATAGATCACAACGTCAAGCTTGGATCGATGCTGGTTGGGTACCTAGGAGTTTCAAAGTAGGTGATACATGGGTGTCTTATGAATCCATGGAACCATTTAACCAAGTATTAGCTTCTGTAGCTGATATTGGTGATAACATGAAGTTGATGGGTCCAGAATGGGCAGAGATGAACTTTGCTAGAGCTGCACTTATTGTAGGTCAAGGTGCAACATCCAAGACTTATATGCAAGGGTTAAGTCAATTAGTTGATTTAATGTCTGGTGAAGCACATCAATGGCAGAAGATAGTAGGTAATATAGCTAATAATACACTACCTTTAGGTGGACTACGTAATGAAATAGGTAAGGTTCTTAATCCTGGTATGAGAGAATTAAGTTCTCATATAGGTGATTCTGTACGAAATAGAAACCTATTGTTTGAATATGGTCCAGGTGCTGATTTACCTAAGAAGTATGATATGTTGAATGGTAAAGTCATTAATGATTGGTGGTTCCCTCATCAATTATGGCAATCTACTATACCAATTGGGTTACAATCAACTCAAGGTCCAGGTAGAACACTTCTGTTTAATAGTAATTATGACTTAAGAATGTCTACTTATACAGCTCCTGATGGTACAAACCTATCAGATCATCCTGAAATTAGATCTAGATTCCAAAAAGCTATAGGAGATCAGAACCTAGAAGCTGAATTAAATAGATTAGCTAATCGTAAAGATATTCAAAATTCCCTAGCTCATATGGAAGCTGATTTAAAAGCTGGTAAGAGAGAGATGGATCCAATGAAAGCTTATACACATAACCTTGTTATTAGACAACTCTTTACTAAAGCAAGGAATAGAGCTTGGGCATCCTTAAGATCTGATCCAGATGTACAGAAATTAATTAAAGAGAGACGGGAAGCACAAGCTGAGAACTTTAGATCTAAAAGACGTACAAGTCCTTTAAGTCATAAGTATCAGGATATTCTAAAACTTCAACCTAAATAATTATGGCAGTACCAACAACTTATAAATTTCATAATGGAAACGGTAACAATGGAGTAGATGATAGAACGTTTTCATATGGTGATATAGACAATGCTGCCAGTTTAGTAGCAGCAGACTTACTTATTAAAGTACAAGAAGGTGGCGTTTGGGTCACAAAAACTGGAAACGCAACTGATTATACCGTTGATAAACCAGAGAAAAACATAGTATTCGAGAGTGGTAAAAATCCTGCAAATGGTACAAAGAATATACGAATTGAACGCTATACAGATGTTAATGCAGCAGAAGCTGTATTTGCACCTGGATCTTCAATTAAATCTCTTGATCTAAATAAGAACCAAGATCAGTTTAGACATTCTGCAGCTGAATTAACTAATACTAAAGTAGATACAATAACTCCTACTATTCAAGGTCCAATTAAGTATGAAGATGGTAACGGTAAAACCACAACTTTAACTTTTAATGGTGGCCTTGACTTTAGTGATAATGCAACGGTAGATGTTCCTAACGCTGATGGCACTATTATTGTTAATACCATGGCTCATAATAAGCTATTGGTAGGAACAACTCAGACAGATTCTCATGGAAACCAAATCATGAGAAAATCCACCATTGCTGGTGATGTAACTCTTTCTCATGATAATAGTTCTAATGTAGCTAGTATTACTATTGGTGAAATAGATCACGATTTAACGATTGATAATAAAGAATTAGTATTTAAAGATGGGACAGGCAAGACTTTAAAACTAAATGCTCATGGTAAAGGTAATTTAACTAAGAATCAAACTATTGTTTTACCGGATGCAGATGGTACAGTCATTGTCAATACAATGGGTGCCAACAAACTATTAGTTGGTAGTACGGCCACAGATGGCGATGGTAATCAGATTATGAAGAAAGCTGACGTCGGGGGTGACGTTACACTTTCTCATGATTTAAATTCCAATAAAGCTAATATTACTATCGGTGATATAGACCATGATTTAACGATTGATAATAAAGAGTTAATATTTAAAGACGGAACAGGTAAGACTTTAAAGCTAAGTGCTCATAATAAGGCTAATTTAACTAGTAATAGAGATATTGACTTACCAGACGCAGATGGTACAGTTGTTGTTAATCTTATGAATGCCAACAAACTATTAGTTGGTTCCACAGATACAAATAGTCATGGTGACCAAATCATGAAGAAAGCGGACGTTGGAGGCGACGTTACACTTGCTCATGATTCGAATACCAATACAGCTAACTTTACTATTGGCCAAGGAAAGATAGATTCAGGTAATCTGGATCCAGCTTTATTAGTAACTAATTCAGAGCACGGATCACATACAGCTAACGATACGTCATTATATACTACTCAAGCATCTGATGCTAGATTTTACAGAAAAGGGTCTGCTGATGATATTGAATCTAGCGGAGTACCTTGGAGTGGAAACGATACTACTGTAGCAACTACAGCAGCTATTGATAAAAGAATAGTAGATATAGTAGACGATGTTGGTGGTTTTGTAGCTTTAACTAATGAGGCATCTATACCTCAATACCACCCAGAAAAAGAAAATACTGACACAGCAGATAGAGTAGGTACAATAATTTCTATAGGTGTTATTGCTAAATCTGGTGGGTATACTCCATCTGGAGGTACAGTTACAATTCCTGCAAGTGAATTAACAAACCATTCAGTCAATGCAACTATTACTGATTGTGGTAGTACTGTATTAGCAGAAGGATTTGGCGTCTTAGTTGAAACAACTGCTCAAACAGATGCACAGTATGCAGCTGGTCCAGCATTCAAATTCCACAGACTTACTCCTAAAGCTACTGAAGTAACAACAGTTGCTGGTAAGGCTACAGAGATTACTACTGTAGCATCTAATGACAGTAATATTACAGCTGTTGCAGGTAATGCTACTAACATTAATACCGTAGCATCGAACGCTACGAATATAAATTCTGTAGCCTCTAACGCAACAAATGTCAATACCGTTGCAAGCAATATAACAGATGTTAGTAACTTTGCAGATCTATATCAAATAGCAACCTCAGCACCCGATAAAGATGGGGGTAATAACGATTTAGCTGCTGGTGACTTATGGTTTGACTCTTCTTCTAATAAGACTCTAAAGGTACACAACGGAACAACTTTTCAATCCGTATCCCCTACTCAGTCAGTACTAGATGATATATCTATTGTATCTGGCTCTCTTACGAGAAAGGAGGATTTAGGATCAATTGCTGATGATATCGCAGAAGATTCAAGCACTGGTGCATTAGATACATGTGCAACTAACATTACTAATATCAATACATTCGCTAATGTATATAGAATAGCATCCTCAGCACCATCTTCTAGTTTAGATGAAGGTGACTTATGGTATGACTCTACTGGTAATGTACTAAAATATTATAATGGTACTGCGTGGGTTGTAACTGCAGCAGCTGGTTTATCAGAAGTATCAGAAGATACAACACCTAAATTAGGCGGTCATTTAGACTGCGATGATAAAAACTTAACTAAAGTAGGAACCGTTAGCGGTGATAACTTGCAAATTGACTTCGGAGTTATAGCTTAACATGGCAAAAAAATTACAATTAAGACGTGGTACAACCACGCAACATAATAGCTTTACCGGAGTTGAAGGTGAAGTTACAGTAGATACCACTAAAGATAGTCTTGTAGTACATGACGGCACTACCCAAGGTGGGCATCCAATAGCAAAATCATCTGATCTACCTAACTTAAATAATTATGCAGCTCTAGCAGGTGCTAATTTTGTAGGTAATGTTCTTATAGACAATGCCCAAGAATTACGTCTAGGTGAGGCAGATGGTTCAGGTACTAATTTCACTGCATTTAAAGCGCAGGCACAGTCTGGTGATATTACATTAACACTACCAGCTGTTGCTCCTACCGCTAATCAAATATTGAAAGCTGATGGTAGTACACCAACTACCCTTACTTGGGATGATGATGTATCGTTATCTTTAATAAATAGTGATACATTTTCTGGAGCAAGTACTAGTAATGTAAATAGTGCAACTGCAACTAAAAATTATATAGATACAGAATTAAATACAAAACAAGATTCTGATGCTGATTTAACATCTCTTTCTAGTTGTCAGACAGGTGCAGCAGCAGCTCTAGCTCTACTTACTTCAACAGAAGTAGCAGCATTAGACGGATTTACTGGAGATAAAGATGATCTTAATTATGCAAAAGATTTAAAAGCAACAGGTGTAACTGCTACAGAATTTGATTATCTAGATAATGTTACATCTAATATTCAAACACAACTTAATGGTAAAGGCGTTGGTGACGCCGTACTAGCGACTGACCAAGTATGGGGTGGTGCTCAACGTGCTACTATCACAGCATTAACATCTGCAGCGTCAATTACAATTAATTTTGGAGATAGCAATAGTTTCTCATTGACTACTGGTCATGCTTCTATTGCATTTGCTAACCCATCTACAGAAGTTGCTGGTCAATCAGGTTCAATATTTATTACACAAGGTGCAACTGGATGTACAGATCCTACATGGGGTGACCAATTTTTCTTCCCTGGAGGTTCTGCACCTACATTAACTAGTGGTGAGGACTCAATCGATAGGATTGATTATACTGTACAAGAAGCTGGTAAAATACATTGTGTTGCATCATTAGATATTAAGAAAACGAGTTAATTATGGCAGTATTAAGTAATGACGGCATCCGAGCGGGTGCCTCTGGTGCTGGTACTAGTTCTTATGAAATTGCCCGCTCATTAAGATTTAATAAGGAAAATGAATGTTGGTTGAGTCGTGCTAGTGGAAGTTCAATAACAGATGACGATAAATGGACCCTTAGTTTTTGGATGAAAAGAGGTGCTTTAGGTAGTTATGGTTTATTTTCTGGAAGTCAAGGAGCTTTAGGTTGGGCACATACAGGTCAAGGATCATTCGATTTGAGACTAGTTAGTGATTGTTTTTATATAAATTGGACTGAAGGTGCTACTGGAAGTGGTAGCTCTCAATGGAGTGGAGAAAACGTAAGATTTCTAAGAGATACCGCAGCTTGGTGTCATATAGTTTTGGTGTTTGATTCCAATCAAGCTAGTAATGGTAATCGAATGAAACTCTATTTTAATAATGAGTTATTCGATGATTATGTTACTCAAGATACAATGACCCAAAGTTGGGCACCACAAGTTCTAGTCAATAACGCTAATTTAACATTAGGTGCTTTTACTGGAGATGCGAATGGTCCTGCTGGATTCTTTGATGGACGAATGGCTGATGCATATTTAATTGACGGTCAAGCCTTAACACCTTCAAGTTTTGGTGCAACAACTGAAACAACAGGTGCATGGGATCCTATTGAATATACAGGTACTTATGGTAATCAAGGTTGGCATTTAACTTTCTCTGATAATTCAAGTTTAACTAATTTAGGATTAGATTCTAGTGGTAATAATAACCATTGGACTCCTAAGAATTTCCAACATGATAATGGAGCAGTTAGTAATTCAACAGCTGATGCTAAATCAATACTAGCTAGTTCTGACGATTACGGACAAAATGAAGTAACAACTGGTACACTTTATAATACAGATAGTGATTCAGCTGATCTATTATTAGCCTTACCATTTAATACTAATTGGAATGATGTTCATCATTCTATTGAAGGTAGTGGCTCTGCACAAAGTGTTGATGGTACAGGAGGTAGTTGGGATGCATTCACTACATCTGATACAAAATTTTATGGTAGTTCTTTAGATCTTACATACCGTGCTCAAGATGATGGTAATGGCGGTATGCCTGCCTGGCGTGTAAGTAACTTAGGTTTTGCTGAGTACTCTTCTTTCAAAGGTACCATCGAATGGTGGCAAAAGATGGATAGTGATACTGGAGCATATACAGTTTGTGACTTTGGTGTAGGTGGTAACGGTCAGAATTCTAATGGTAGTAATGGTTTCCGTATAATGTGGAACGGTAATAGGCAGCTTCAATTACTTGTTGATCCTGAAAATGGTGCTGGTGGTACTGGTGGTACTATTACTGAACAACCAAGTGGTGTTACCTTAACAGATTGGAATCATTTTGCTATAACTGGTGATAATAATTCATGGAAGATGTATTGTAATGGTACACAATTTACATCAGGTACTAAAGGACCACCAGGTGATGATGTTAATGGTGACGCTTATCTCTTTGTTGGTCCACATAGTGCGTGTGGTGGTTCAAATAATTGCTCTAGAAGTTTTGGTGGTTTAATTCAAGATTTCAGAGTTTATAAAAAAGTTAAGTATACTTCAAACTTTACAGTTACAGGTCCAGCTACAAACTTAACTAAAATTGAACAAGATTCAACCGTTGATTCTCCAACTAATTATGGAGAAGATACAGGAGCCGGAGGTGAGGTGCGTGGATCATATGCAACCTTTAACCCATTACAAATAAAACATACAATTGAAACTAAAAACGCTTTAAATCGATTCCGAGGAACTACTAACCAGCAATATAATGCACCTAAAAGTACTATAGCTCTTAATAAAGGTAAATATTATGTAGAATTTACAGCTGTAGGTTCAGGTAATAATGGTGGTGGTTGTGGTATCATTGCTGATGGTTATGGTGGTTGGGATGATAATGATAATCTTAATTATGGACTGATGTTAGGACCACATTCTGCTATAAAACAGAATAATGGTTATGTCTATAGTAATGAAGGTATTACATATGATACTGGTCAAAGTTATGCTATTGGTGATGTTACTAACGTTGCTGTAGATTTTGATGCTGGTAAAGCATGGTTTGGTAAAAATGGTACCTGGCCATCTAATGCTAATCCTGCAACTGGTACCACTCCTTCTTTTACCTGGACTGCTGATGATAAGTTATGGTGGTATTTTACTGCTCAATCTTATAGTGATGGTAATCCTGGCTTTGGTTGGTATATTAATACTGGAGCAGTACCATGGACGAATACGTGCCCTTCAGGTTTTAAAGCAGTATGTACAACAAACTTACCAGAACTTGGAGTTAAGAAATCATCCTCGGCATTTGATACAGTAGATTGGACTGGTAACTCTACTTCAGGAAGAGATATTACAGGTTTAAATTTTTCACCTGATTTACTCTGGATAAAGAAAAAGAGTAGTAGTAATACAGGACATAATTTATTTGATAGGATTAGAGGTGGTGACTATGCACTTTATCCACAAACTACTGGACAGCATTATCAAGATGACTCAGTTAATCAAGCTTTCAATTCTGACGGTTTTAAATTAGGTAATGCATCAGCAAGTAATGCTAGTAATAACCAATATATAGCTTGGGCATGGGATGCAGGAACAACTTCAACATCAGTTAACACTGCAGGAGATATAGATCCATCTGAATCTTGGGTTAATTCAGCAGCTGGATTTAATATACTTAAATATACAGGCACTAGTTCTGCTGGAACTGTTGGACATAATTTAAGTGCTGTACCTGATTTTTGGGTTGTTAAAAATTATGATGATAATAGTACAAATTGGCTTGCTTATACCCAAAAAATTGATGGAAGTTTAGATTATTTCTTATTAGAATCTAATGATCAAAAAGCTGATAGCGGTGTAGCTGTTCCTACTAATAGTGTATTTAGTATTAGTGCTAATTATTCAACGGATACTAAGAATTTCATAGCTTATCTATGGACTGAAATTCCTGGGTTTAGTAAGTTTGGTTGCTATGAAGCTACGGGTGTAGATGAAGGTCCATTCATTTACTGTGGTTTTAGACCTGCATTAATTTGGATTAAAGCTACAAATGTAGCTGGTGAAGGTACTTATATATTTAGTGAAAGTCAGGATGAGCCATATAATGTACGAGATAATAGAATGAGATGGAATTCTGATGAAGCTTCTGCAGCTTATGCTGGTAATAAACATGATATGTTAAGTAATGGTTTCAAAATAAGAGAGAATTATGCTGAAACTAACACAACTACAAATAATTCAAAATATCTATACTGTGCTTGGGCAGAGCACCCTTTCAAAACCGGACGCGCACATTAACTAATTAAATTATTATGGGATACAAATTAAATGGCAAAGATCTACCACTAGATACGCCTTTTTCAGATTCAGAGGGATTTCAATATCCTCCTAGTTGGTTGCGTAATTCGACCGAATCACAAAGGGCAGCAGTTCCTACAGGAGGTATTACTTGGGTAGAACCTGCACCTTGGTATGATAAAGGATTTTATACAGCATTAAATACACCAAAAGATCTTGCTAAGTTAAAAACATACTGGGTAGCAGAACAAAAACATTCAGCAAGACTTCAATTAGCTGAATATGATTGGTATGTTACTAGAAAAGCAGAAACAGGAACCGCTATTCCAACAAATGTAGCGAATTATCGTGCTGCTGTAAGAACTCAAAGTGGATTACGTGAAGCAACTATTAATGCTTGTTCAGATGTAGACACTTTATGTAAAAAGATTCGTGATAATTATCCACAAACTATTGCGGGTACAGCATCTAATGGTGCTACAGAAAAGTTTGATACTTCTAAAGAAAAGAAGGATGGAAGTGGTAACTCATTTGATCCAAAACAATATGAGTCATTCGATCCTAAACAGTGGAATGATGTTAGAAATCCTGACAGAATAGAACCGTGGCCGGAGACACCAACTTAGGTCCGTCTATAAATCTTCCACCTCAATTATTACCAAATGTACCACCATTACCGCGTCCTAATTTAGATGCACCAAAGGCGATACTACCTTCTTATAAACCGATGTTAGTTCCATCTGGTGCTTTAAGAGGTCCAACTGGTACAGAAGAGGATGAAGAAGATAATGAACCAACACCTGCAGAAGTACAGAGAGTTAATGTACCATTTACTGATTTTACAATACCAGTACCTC
>VTLG01007837.1_pt1 | contig 25976 bp, 22 predicted proteins | sample 4694571 | NCBI WGS metagenome assembly VTLG01 (sample SAMN12604809, study PRJNA352737) | marine metagenome | biome: ENVO:00000447; feature: ENVO:00000209|ENVO:00000569|ENVO:01000036; material: ENVO:00002151; isolation source: viral sequences binned using virsorter ...
TTTACTATAATCTAATTTTAATTTATCAAATACTTTAGCCACACTCTCAGCAGCCCAGACCTCAACTGTCACACCAGTAATCTCAAAAATTTTATCTAATAATCTTTTTTCTTTAGCAAGTAAATCTTCTTTTATTTTCTCTGCTTTTTCTAAATCAACCCTGACACCTTTTTCTCTCATAGGTATGATTGTTCTCAATACTTTATGCTCAAGGTTTATTATATCACCAATATCTTCTTTTATTATTAATGACTTAAAGTGGTTCCACAGTCGTAAGGTGAGTGAAGCATCTTGTTCTGCGTACTTACCAACATGAGCAGCAGGTAATTTATACATCTCACTTTTAGCATCAACTCCAAAAGCTTCTGCTGCTTCACGTAACTCAGCTTCACTTTTACGTTCCTGTAAATAATCTCTACCAAGTGCATTCAAAGCATAGCTAAATCTATTTTCATCAAGTAATGGAGCAACCACCATAGTATCTACTATATTACCATGTATCTTTACTCCTTCAGCTAATAACCAACCAACATCATACGGAGCGTTGTGGAACACATAATCACGTTCTTTTTTGCACACCTCTTGTAACCAGTTGAGTGTCATACGTTTATCAAAGTTTGGACCTATCTCATGCTCTATAGGGAAATACCATTTACCTCCCTCAGTAGCTACGGCTACACCGATAATACAGCCATCTTTTCTAGCCCAACCACTTCCCATAACGGAAAGGTTTGGGTCTTTAGTTTCAAGGTCTATTGATACTTCTTTAGCTTGTGATAAGTCAGGATAGCCATCTGGCATTATCCATTCAGTCGGTGGTTGAAACAGTGGGTATTGTGTCACGTTTGATCCTCATTGGTTGTTTGCATCTTTTACAGATGGGAAATTTATTTTTTATTGCTCGAAAAGTAACTAATCTACTTGTACCACAATCATCACACACAGCTAATACAGTATTATTTAGTTTTCCATTCGCACCTGTCTTCACGAAACATATCCTCCTGCATGTCTGCTATATTATCTTCTGGGCTGTTATACTTTCTAGTAACTTCTGCTTCAACTAAAGCTAAATACCTACGTAAGTCCCCTATATCATCTAGTATACCTTCTTCCCTACGGTCGATATGCACTGCATTAAATATATCATAATTACATTCTTTTACTTGCTTTTCTAACCTATCCCACTTACGAGCTAACATCATAAAAGCACCCACTCCCCCACGCTGTTTCCAACTATTACCATAACTCTTTTCAGCTTCATGTAATTTATGAACATCACTGGTGGTTACTTCCTCTACCATTTTAATCATATCGCTGTACTTTTCCATTACTTTCTCCTTCTTTTTAGCCATTCAACACAAGCTTTTCGCCATGCTCTATCTTCAATTATATTAGCCCATTCTATCGCTTCTTGGATATTACCTTGTTTCCAAGACTGCCAACTCTTTCTAACCATATTTGCTGTAGTTAGTAGATATAAATTGTTGTAATCTGTTTTGGTTTCATCAGCAAACCATTCTAAAAGTTCTACATTAAAAGTATCTTTATCTGTAATCATATATGGGGGGCTGTAACTTAATCCATCATCAGCTATAGTAAGATAATTATCTCGCTCACCGTTTTGTATTATTCCTTTTACCTTGTCAAATACTTCAGTGTACACATGCAGATTATTACTAAACTGATAATATTTTCCCACTACACAATCAGTCATCGCAGCCATGTATTCAAGTAAGATTGACATATGCACAGCATTTGCTCCATATGCTCCCCATATCATATCATTACTACGATTACATACTGTCATATCTAAAGTATCTTTACCCACTACATTTCTTTTAGAAAAATAGATATGTGTATTGCAGGGATAATCTTTTCCATCATTAGTAGAAACTAAATCATGCTTTGGATCCCACATGCCCAACACTGCTCGTCTATCATTTTCATACGTATTTAATCTAAAAATAGCTTGATGTATTTGATCCTTTTCAAACCAGTGTCTCCACCTGTGACCATACGCACCATGAAACCTAATGCCATCATCAGAGTATGTATTAATTCTTCCATTAAACTGGCTTATCCATTCAACATCATTCCTACCTGCTAGCATCCAAAAAGATTCCATCAAGTGGAAAAAAGGGTTAGCATCTCGCTGCTCATAAAACAACACTCGTTCCCTACTGTTTGTGTAAGTAGTTATGACTGGACTAGGGAACTCTAACACTTCGCCATTGCGAGTATTTATTCTTCTACCAAAGTTCTGAATACTCTGTAACCCTTGAAATAGGGCATCACTTACGTTACGTGCGTATATCTCGTGCATTTAAACACCTCCTCGACGGCTCTTACTGTTAAAAATGTATAAACATACCCAAAAGCACCTAGAGCCATCGAGGGGCTTCTATTGGGCTTATTCCGAAAAAAGCTAAGTTTTTATTACATTTTTCGAATGTTTGCTTATCTGGCTTACCTGTTACTAATTCTTCTTGGTCAATACCCAATACTAAATCTACATATTGTTGTGCGACATATGCTTTATCAAACTGTTTTATAATTTCACGATTACTTTCAACTATATGTAACCAAGTTGTTTTATCATTTAAAGAATGATCAATTAGCTCTGCAAACTCTTGTGGAGAACACCCTGCTTTTATCTCTATATAGTTTGTAAAAGGTAGAAAAATCTTGCTATTTTTCATACCCCAATCGGTAGCCATAGGGACAGCCCCTGCAATAATAGCTTCTACCGTTGTTCTATTAAAGTGAGCTCCGAACTTTGCATACTTACCACTGAAGCTTGGGTCTATCTGTAACTTTACTTGTTTAAGAACTTTCATAACCTCACTGTTAGGAACTGTACCTAAGTGTGTCATTCCATGTTTTAAAGCCATTTCCCAAATACGATTACCAGAGTCATCAAAATATTTAGGCTTACACTTTTCTTTACTAGTCATATATCTGTACTCAATACCTTCTCCACCTACCAACTTTGATTCTTTTGATGATAAATGTGGGATAGCTCTGACTAAAGTATCTACTCTTTTCCATGCCTTAAATACTTGAATCGCTGCAAACCCAGAACGTTGTTCAAATGAAAAAGGATTCGGTGTAACTTTTTCTACATCAAAAGGATTAAGAATAAGCTTTCTGGGTAAAGGTAATATTTTTGCAGAATGATACGCTGACTCATGAACACAAACGCAAGCATGAAACTTATCAACTACGTTTAGTAGATGGGGATAAAGCTCAGGTAAATTACCATCATGTATAATAGCTATGTTCTTACTAGAATTATCATACAAGTCTATCCAGTCACTTACTTGTTTATGGTCTTTATTAAGAGTAGGTACAGGAATATGCCATAGTATTGCATCATATTTCCCACATCTTTCTTTAAATTGTTCTTTGTAAAAAGAATTAAGATAAGCAACTTTTGGTAATTTGTACCAGCCCCTAGCTTGATGATGCCAATATCCTGTTCCTTCATCTATTTTTTTATAGCCCTCCTCCTGAAGCTGAGAAAGTGTTTTGTTTTTAGTTATAGGTTGTTTTGATCTTGGAGTAAGAACAACAAAATCCACCTCATGTCCTAACCTTTTTAATCCCTTTGCTAAGTACTCAGCGTGGTTTATGATTCCTCCATAATCTTGTATTTGGAACAGTGTCATGAGAAACTTCATTGTATCGCTCCTGAAGGTAATCTACTTGAAGATTGCTTAAATAAACTGCGAGGTCTACCCTCACCCAGCCTAACTCTTTCGTACTTATCCCACTCACATAAGCTATGTTCAATAGTACGCATATCTACTTCTGAGGAGGGAACATTATAACCAAATGATTGTTTAACTCCCTTACCATAGCTAAGTAAGAATTGCATCTCCTTGTTAGCTTGTTCTTGGCTTATCGCTTTGTTGAGTGGTCTTTCCCCAATCCTGTTAAGACCACGAATCGCTCCAGGTCCTGCGTTTGCCCAAGTAAAACGGTCTTTTGGGCGTGGTAACACAGATGTGTAGTTGAGGTCGGAAACGACTTCATAAGACATAAAACCTCCCCCTCCCCATCCTTTATAGGAAGCCATCGCCTCGTGCAGCTTTTGGAGCGAATTTGTTTGGGACGCAACATCAGCAAGTTTTTCCTTATCTTGCCAGATGGGGGATAAGAAGTGGTCAACTACTACCTCCGACTTTCTAAGTTTTAAACCTTGATTTGTTATTATATACGCTCCAGTAAATGTACGTAACCCTGCATATAATCTTTTTTCTATAATTGCTTTAGCACGAGTAGGATCCCATTCTGTTACCCAGCCATGCTCTTCAGCAAACTCAGTCGTACCAACCATTCTAAACAAACAACAATTAAATATTATTTCACCATGACTTCGGTTGTGGTTTGGGAATGTCCAGTTCTCACGCATCCAAATTGTAACCTTATCATTCTCCCTAAATGGATTAGTAAACTTATACTTCTGTAATATAGGATCATTAGTCCAAGGAGGAGGGAGACCTTTTAATCTTAGCTGATAAATACGATGTCGTTCTGTTATCCAATCATATAGATTTCCAGCATTTAATTTAGCATTTTTTTCAAACATCTTCTTCCTTTCTGTGAAGTGGTATGGCTAATTCTAATAAACCAGCCATACCGTGACAACCGTTACTTTATCATGCAGCTTCTGCGTAGGACAGTGCTTTTGAAAGAGCTGTATTTTTAGTCTTAGCTCCTGAGCCAAACCATGCTGAATGTAAAGCATTACCCTCTGCGTGTGAGCGTTTTTGGTGATCCATTACATAAGTAACACCATTCAATGCTCCCCACCACGTACCTTTTGCTGAACGCATATCTGATCCAGGAGAAGTTTCAATAGCCTCGTAAACTAACTCAGCTGTATTTTTAAACTCATCACGGAGAGAAAGTGGCTCTAAACCTAAAGCTCGTTCTGCTTTACCTCGGTCAATTAAAAGCTGTGGCTGGAATAACTCAGCAACATAGTTCTCAACATCAACTTGTTTATAAGACTTGCTAGCTAAGAACTCAGCTTGTTCTTTAAAGTAGTTCATTTGTTTACCACTTATACCGAGTGCTTCCTCGGCAGCTTTAATAATCTCTTCATCAAACATTTGTAAATGTAAGACCCTGAATCTATTACCTTCCATATTAAGTGCCTGAGTCAAAGTGTTGTTACAGACAACACGGATTGGTGTAAACATTATAGTCATAGCTTTACCGACTTGGTGACTATTATTTAATAATAAATAGCCTTTTACCTCATCATCACCAGCTAACCTAAACTGGTCAGTAAGTTTTGCTAATCCCCAAATATTTCTACCCTCTTTTAAACTACCTGCTGTTTCCATTGTCATATCACCAGCTTCAGTAAAGCGTTTAAAAAAGTCCATAACTTCGTGGTTTTGGAAAGGAACATAGCCCTCACCACATTTGGAAAGTATCTTGTTATCTGAATCACGCACTAGGAAGTAATCTTCAGGTGCTCGTATAAAGCTAGCCTCACCAGTTGGGTCGATTATATTCCAAGTATTTGGTTTATCAACAGTATAAGCTGGTCGTTTACTTACTGACCAATCTAATCCAGCAGCTTCTAACATTTGTGCTGGTGTCATATTACTATCTACTGCTTTACCTAACCCATGCCAAGGAACCTCCCCAGCATAAGCCATAGTTTCAATATTATGTGCCATTTGTTACTCCTTTCTATGATGAACGTGGCATATCGACAGATGGTAAACTGTCGTAAGTTTTAAACTTTACATCTAGTAATGCAAAGTTATCTGCATCGAGTAATACCTGACAACGCATCTCTCGATCATTGTGTGGCATACTCCATGCGATTGGAAACCTAAGTGTATCAGATAATTTTTCAACAACAGAGGTTCGCAATGCTTTGTTACGCTTACTGCGTATAGCTTCGTCGTTAGCTTTTTTAAGGCTATCTTTCGTAAAAAATTTCACTTGCATATCTTTCTCCTTTGCTAGTGTGGGTATGCAAGAGTAGACTTCCGATTTTGGACACCATTTAGTCCCCTCAGATTTGCTACCCTTGCATAGTATAAGTATAAAAAATACTGTTACAGAAGATAACTCTTTTTTGTTCAGGTAGGGATAGCATACCCACGACTAAACATAGGGTGTACTAGATGTAACTTTTCTGTTGCTCTTGTCAACCCTACGTAAAAAACCCTCGCCTCATCTTCTTCATAATTATTAATCTTCCTCCACATACTATACGGTCTTTTCATAGTATCTGTCAATAACATCACGTTAGTAGCTTGTGATCCTTTCGCTGAGTGAATGGTAGATATTCGTATACGAGGAGTTCTTTCTAGTTTTTCTCCCTTACGCAAACATGCTTTTATATATATCTTATCTCTTTGGCTTATTTTTCCTAATCCCTCATCCCATGGGAGATTATGTAATAATCCATGCTTTTCTTTTAAATCTTCTATACTGTAAAAAACACCTGATTCACCATCAGGCATGGTCTTATATCCATACTTTATTTGAGTGTTCAATAGCATATGTTTATATACTAAACGCACCTCTTCCATACTTAATCTGCCACCGTATCTTAATGTCTCCCACAATCTTACAGCTTCTAAAACATTAGCATCTATACTTTTAGACCCATTGTAAGTATATAGGTGTCCTCTTCTTCTTACTTCTTCCTCTATCTGTTGAGCACCTCTAGTTGTTCTGCTTAATAATAGCCACTCACCATCACTTAGGTTTACCTCCTCCGAGTGTCTATGCCAGTGGACAGATCCCTCACTTTCTCTTGGCTCAAATACTTTTAATCTTCTTCCAACTATACTCTGTATTACTTTTGTACTCAATGTATGATGGGAGGAAGGTATTCTATAAGATCTATCTAATAAGGTTACATCACCTTTTAAATTAACAAAGTAATCAACATCAGCACCAGCATACCTAAATATAGCTTGGTCATCATCACCAGCTACATAACATACCTTACTATTTTGTTCTAACATTTTCACCATCTCCCACTGGATAGGAGATAAATCTTGGGCTTCATCTATAAAGACAACCTCTAACTTAGGACAGAGTTTATTTTCTATAAATGTTTCTAACATTCCAGCGTAATCTTGTAAGTCAAATGCTTTTTTCCACTCATCCAAACCTCTGGCTACATAATCTACTCTTGACCAGTCAGTTTTTAATGGGACAATACTTTCATTATAAACCTTACGTAGAGGCTGTCTCAGTATCCTAGATATATTTATTATTTCTAAAAACTTATCGCCATAACCCACATCTTTATATGGTCCTTGTTCAACTGTTGTGCCTGTGTAGAAGTTCCCTATCTTTAACCAGCCAGCTACTTCTTGATATTTTTCAGGTGTCAGTATTTGTGAATGATTTAAGCCAGACATCATAAAGGCAAGACTATGAAGTGTTCTAAAATAAGGTAAGTCCCTTCTTTTTAAACTAAACTTTGTACATGCTCTATCAATAGCTTCACTTGCTGCTCTTCTTGTGAAAGCAAAATACCCTATTCTATCAGGTGGTGTACCTGAGTTTAAATAACTCTCAACAAGGCTAAGTAATTTTGTAGTCTTACCAGTTCCAGGAGGTCCTAATACGATATGCACTAAATCACTCCCTTATCCACTGGTAGGCTTGGTAAGGGAATTTGTTCATCTTCTGTTTGGAAATATTTCTGAGGTAACGACCATACATGGATACCTTTACCTTTCACTCTCCAAAACATTTTTTCTGCCTCTAAATCCTGTAATCGTAGCGTTATCTTATTAGAAGTGTAATGATTGAAGTCATTTACAGAGAGATGCTTTTTAACATCTTTTATTTGGAAATACACTCTTTGGTCTACCCAAACAGCTGTTCCCTGTAGTATATCTTCTCTTTCCTCACCCCTAGCTCTTTCACAACAAAAGGCATGTAATAAATCTTCAAACTCACCTTTTAATGTGGCATCAGGTGGGACTTCAACTATGGTTACATTATCTAATAGTAACTGTATTCTAGTTTGCCATGCTCTTTGGTTGACTGCAATAGGAAACTTGTTGATTTGTGAAACACACTCCTTTTGAAACTGCCCTTGACTAGTTAATCCGTTAGTTGTTAATTCAACACGCTCTCCATCAACATTCAGTATCCATATGGGTGGATCGCCATCTATTTTAGTAAGACTAGACATATCATTACCAACACCTGTTGGTCCGACTCCATACTTTCTTGTCTTACATATTTCTTTATCGCAAAAAGGTTTTATAGGCTGGTCTTCACATTTATAGAAATAATCTTTTTTCTTTAGCTGTCGTATAACAATACCGACTTCCATGTGAGACAAAGGTGGCTTTAAGTAATCCATATTATAACGCTGGACTAATACTTCCCAATTATCTTGCTCACACATACGTGCATAAACACCTAAATTAAATAGAGCATTGTTACGAGAGCCTTCATTAAATCCTTTACTACATAAGTGCTGTAAGCAGGGTGGTCCTTCTTCAAGAACACCCTCTTTTGTACCAAAGCCCATAACTAACTTATGAAACTTAGCAGGAGTGATTATAAAATCTTTTACATAGTTTAAAAACTCCTCAAGAGATAAAGCTTTACCCTCATCATCAAAAGCATATCGAGTAGTATTATCTTTACCATGATAAGGCATATTTAAGAAGTTACCTGTATCCCCTCTATCTAATAATATTTTAGTTTGTTTAGGGAATATCTCACTGCCTGAAAAACCTAGAGCAGCACTAAGCTCTGTCATTTTTCTTTGCATATCTTCAGCTTCTATAGGTTCATTTAGGAAGATCCATATATGTGCTCCCCCTGATTTAGTTCTACCTACAATCGCTGGTATATTATTTGTTCTTAAGGTTGTGACTATTTGTTTATGGTTGATATCATATTTATCAATATCTATTGCACCCCATTGACATGTATTATCACTTCTTATAGGGATAATGCCTAGTCCTGTGCCTCCTTTTAAATGTTCTTCCCACATAGCTACTGTTGTACTTTCTCTAATAACTTTAGCCATGCCCTGCTTTTTACCATCTTGTCTATTAGAGTTTACTACATACGTTCCGTGTGCAATATCACTCCCTTTAAACAATTTAAATAATTGTTCTGCTACTGACATCGTTCCTCCTTATGAGAGAAAAGAGGCACTTAACAGGAAATTAATACCTCTTTTCTCTGGCAGAATGTAGGCGAATCACTCCTACATCTGTTCCTACATTACATCTTTTTTTGCATCTAACTCAGGTGTGGGTATGACCCCTCCTGTAGTTTCATACTGTGCTGTAGTATCAGCTTTTACCTGCACTTCACCAGCCTGTATAGATTCACAAAAGTTTTCAGCCATATCAAACAAAGCATCATCTTGCTTATCTTCTAAATCAAGGGTACGCACTCTGTTTATTTCCCAGCCAAACCAACTACCTTTGTCACTTTTTTCTGGCACAGTCGTTAATTTATATATAGTAGAAAAGAAAGGTAGTATGAACGCATCACCGTTGGCATCTTTACCTGTAAGGGATTGTGCTTGTGAAAGCCACTGCTTAGACTTCTTTAACTGGCTGGAAGTCATAGTAATTAAACCTTTCTGTGCTCCCATTGTTTCATGTAAAAACACAACAAAAAACTGACTGGTGTTAGAAAGATAATTACCATTTGGTAATACATCATTACCTTTATCATCAGGTTGCGTTGTGCTTACAATAGGGTCATCAGGTAGATAACTATTTATATACCCTCCACCTTGTTCACGTGGTTGCCACTCAACAAACCTTCTGTTGTAGTGACATGGTATAACATCAATACCTTTTTCACCATCATAAGCTTGCTTTAGCACTGTATTAAATATCATTCCAGCACTAGCTCCCTCTAAATACTGTGGCTCCCTAGTTTGCACTTGTGGACTTAATGCTTGTAAGATTCTAATAAAAGGTATCGCTAAATCTTCAGTAGTAACTTCACTAAATCCACCAGATTTAACCTTACTGAATTTAGTATGCTTTACCAAAGCTGTATTATCATCTTTCACAGATACTTCATTTTTTGCCATTATTTACTCCTTCGGCTTAGTTATTGTTGCTTTTTGTCCAATATGCAAACCAAACAAATCAGGTGGTATACTTACACCTTTTTCAGTTTGCTCTTTGCAAAAGTATTTTAAAGACATAGGCTCTATCCACTTACGTGTACTAACAGCGAACTGCCTTTCCTCTAACTCTTTTACAAAAGCTTGTGCTTGTGACTCTTGACCTCGGACAAAGCTGGTAGAAACTTGGTTTTTAATTAAATCACCTTTTTCATTTTTTACCAGCCAATCAAAAGCCTCCTCCATCCTATCTTTAGGTATGGAAGCACTTACGAACGTTTTAATTTTCAGTTCTGAACCATCACTCATTGGTAATCCAGTAATACCATATTCATTACATACCTCAGGTAAATCCAGTTCTGATACTTTTCTTAAATCTTTTTTTGCCTCCTTTAGTTCTTTTTCTAATTGTTCAATCTTATCCATATGGGCTAATTGTATTTCAACTAACTTACTTACTCTACTAAGCCCTTCTTCACTAAGGCTCCCTAGCTTTCCAGCTGCTTTATGAAACTTATCCATTATATGCTCCTAACTTTAAATTAAGGTCAGCTTCTAAAGGGTAATACTTACCTTCTTGCCTATCCCATTTTAACATTTTAAATTTACCCCTATTATATTGTGAAGCTAAAGCTGCTGCGAGAGCGATAGCAGCTGGATCACCAGCTAATAATAGGTAATCTTCATCTGTAAACTTACTTAACTTACGTATCATACGCTTGATAGTAGGTTGTGTAGAATAACTTGCTTGTTCTTTTGCTGGAAGTAATATTTCAACATCACCAAAACTGGTGGCATCTGTAATATCCCTACCTCGCATCTCTTGTGTTATGTATACTGTCATGTCTTTCTCCACATGTTTTTTATTGTTATAACATATTGTAATCCGATATATGGTCTTGTTTACTCAAATTGTATCCGCTATATCCACTATATGCCTAGTTTGCTTATTAAACACTAACAGCCTTTGAAAGAAAACATTTTTTTAATCCGAAAATTTCGCGTAGACCCCGAAAGTCGGTCAGATATTGTATATCGGAATATTTTAAAATTCTATTTTTATGTTTTTTATATATCTGTATATATAGCAAAGTGGTGATAACAAAAGAGTAGTCCAGTATGGTGGGCTATGCTACGCTGATGTTAGAAAGAATATGCGATATAAATTTAAATATAAACCATATAAGCATCAAATCGATGCTTTAGAAAAATCTTGGGAACAAGAATACTTTGCGTACTTCATGGATATGGGTACAGGTAAATCTAAAGTTCTCATAGATAATATTTCTATGCTTTATGATAAAGGGTACATCACTGCTGCATTAATAGTCGCACCAAAAGGTGTATATAAAAATTGGGAGCGTAAAGAAATACCAACACATTTACCAGACCATATACAACATAATCTTGTAGCGTGGTCTCCTGAACAAACAATAAAAAAGAAAAAGCAAATAGATTCTTTGTTTCAACCAAAAGATGATAGGTTACAAATTTTTCTTATGAATGTAGAAGCTTTCAGCACAAAAAAAGGTATGGATGTAGCTCAAAGGTTTTTGTTTGGTCACAGAGCATTATTAGCAATAGATGAAAGCACTACTATAAAAAGTAAATCAGCTAGTAGAACTAAAAATATAATTAAGTTAGGTAAAAAAGCTAGTTATCGTAGGATACTTACAGGTTCACCTATAACTAAGTCACCATTAGATTTATTTACACAATGTCAGTTTTTAGATGGCTACATACTTAGGCAAGATAGCTTTTTCACATTCCAAAATAGATATGCTAAAATGGTACGCAGGACTATGGGTACACATAGTTTTAATCAGATAGTTGGGTATCAAAACTTAGGAGAACTCAATGGATTACTTGAGCCAGTAAGTTTTCGTGTACGTAAAGAAGATTGCTTAGACTTACCTAGTAAAGTGTATATTAAAAGAGTAGTAGAACTTACTCAAGAACAAAAAGGGTTATATGAACAAATACGTCGTGCTGCTTTAGCTGTAGTACAAGGGGAGGGTATAATTACAGCCCCTACTGTATTGACACAAATACTTAGATTGCAACAGGTTTGTTCTGGTTTTGCTAAATTAGAAGACGATAGAATTATCACAGTAAAAACAAATAAGATAAAAGAGCTTACAGATATCTTACAAGAAGTTGATGGTAAGGTAATTATTTGGGCTAATTTTACTAATGATTTGATTAATATAAAATCTGTATTAGACCCTATATATGGTGATAATGCAACTAAATTATTTTATGGGGCTACACCCAGTGAGGAACGTCAAACTATTGTTGAAGAGTTCCAAGACCCAGCTAACCCTCTTCGGTTTTTTGTTGGACAGCCACGTACAGGGGGATATGGTCTTACTCTAACTGAAGCTCATACTGTTATATATTATAGTAATGGTTATGACCTTGAGGTGCGTTTACAAAGTGAAGATAGAGCACATAGGATAGGGCAAGAAAATAAAGTTACCTATATAGATATCGTGGCTGAAAACACAGTGGATGAAAAAATCATAAAAGCATTACGTAATAAAATAGATATTGCTAGCCAAATATTATCTGAAGATGTCAGAGAGTGGATAGCATGAGCAAGCAGCTATCATTTGATTTTGATGTAGATGATTATCAAGGTCCAGATGATCTGTGGTTATTATATTTATGGGAGAAAACTATGGCTAAAGATGATGAAGAATTTGCAAATCGGTTTAAGTTAAAACCTATTGAAAAAGATAAATCACAACATCAAAACAGGTATGTAAGACGTGAAGTATATGAAAAGTGGAAGCAAATAACTAAAGACCAAAAAAAGGGTTTTATTTCTGCTGATAGTTTCAATAATAAGAAACAGAAAAAGACTACTTAAAACTGTCGTTTAACGAATCTACCACACTATCAATATTTGGTTCTTTACCATCGGGGTCATATTTGCACTGGAACTCTATAGGACATTGTCCCTCAACCACTAGAGTATATGTATTGTTTGCTCCTTTATATAAACAAACTTCTTGACCATTCTTAGCTCGTTTGCGTTTATATCTTCGACATGTTACATGTTTAGGTTCTTCACGAACTCCTCTACGTACTTCTTGTTCATAAGTCCAATCACTAAATTTTTTTAGAAAACAACTAAAGCATTGGATAATATTATCACTTTGTGCTAAAATTATTGTATCTGGGTTTACTGCACATAAATACTCAAAAGTGTATTGACCACCCTGTTTACGAACACATTTAGTCGAACCATCCTCTGTCGAGACCCATAAGGGAGTAGACGAAAAGACCCAGAAGCCCGAGACCAACACTAAGAACAACAGTGAGTGCCACAACGCCAATAACTTTTTCTCTAAATATCTTTTTATCATAAATCTCCTGTTGCCTACGTTTACGTATTTGACCTTCCATACGTAATAATTCATCCCATGCAGCAGTCCCATGTGTAAATTTTATGAACTGTTGTAACTCATATCGTTGTTCTTCTAACCTCTTTTTAGCTGTAAATGCTTCTATTGCCTCTTGCTCTATTGTCCCCCCACTAAATACCTTACGAAACATTGTAGGGTTTTTAGCTGACTTATGTGCAGCATCAACATCACTTACAGCTCCCATCCATCTTGATAAATCTTGAGACATTGATTCAAGATCTCTCCCTGCTTGGAATGCTCGCTTAATTCCATTAAAAGCTGTACTCGCTGTAGCAACAGCAGCTGATATAGTTACGGGATCAAACATTATACTACCAGATTACCGATACCACCAGCAGCAGGTCTTCTACTTAATATTGCCTGTGTTGTAGGATCATTAGGAAATAAACTCGCAACTGTTGCTGGATTACTCGCAGGGTCTACATTACTACTTTGTGGAAAAATAGGTATTTGGATGGGTTGTCTTTGTTGTCTTTGTTGTCGTTGATCTTGTGGTTGTGGCTTTGGTGGTGCGTCAATTATGGGATCATCAGGAACATTTGGCTCAAATACAATAGTATCTGATCCAGCCTCACCAGAAATATCTTCACTGAGTCCTTCGCCATAATCAATACCAAGTGTAAATAAATAATTATTTAATCTTCTTTTATTTGTTTGACTTATACCGAAAGGAGCTACTCCTGTAGATTCATTCGTTAAAAATTTTGCTAAATCAGGGTCAAATATCATTTCTCTAAATATTGCATCTACAGCAGCACTTTGGCGAGCTTGAACAGCTCTTTGTAAAAAGTAAGCAGCAACACCACGACTACCTAATCTTCCTTCTTGTAAAGCGATAAATCTGTTAGAAGCCATAGAGGGTGTGATGCCAAACAAATTAGCAAATTTCGCTATGGTTGTTTGGATATTTATACCTTCACCTGGATTCAACTTCCCAGCTGCAAACACTCTTTCTGTAGCATCTGCTATGAGATATAAATTATCAACATGGCTTTTATCAAACGCAACATCTAATACTCTTTCATTTCTTGCTAATAACTCTTTAAACTTTTGTGGATCTACTAACCCCTCTGATCCTTTAAAATCTTCTGAATCTCTGAACAACCGTCCTGCTACAGAAGCTCTAAATGCTTTGAGAGCATCTTCGCTAGATACTTCATCACTACCCTTACTGACTACACTTTTTAAATCTCTCATTAAAGCAGGGTTACGCATTGCTTCATCAATTAACTTTTCTGGGTTTTGTGCATCATTTGCTCTGCTAATAGCTTTAAGCATCAAGTTGGAATCTATAACCTTTTTTCTTTTTACGAGCTGTGCTTGACGCTGCACTAATTGATTAATTAAATTAGCACTATCTGAAACAGAATCGAATAACCCTAGCTCACGTAAAACTTCTTCTTTATCATTTATATATTTTTGTATTTTCGTTGGATCAAATGTACCCTTATTAGGGCTGTATACACCTGACGTAAAACGGATATCATCTAACACTGCGTTTTTAATATCAACCATTGCTACATCATCTTCACCAAAAACATTTTTAAATTGTCGTGCAGACGCAGAATCTTTAATAAAAGCCTGTGCTACATTCTCACCAGCTAATGTATAATAAACATCTCCTTCTTTAGGAGAAGGTGACTTAGCAATCACCTTATTGACTGTGCCATTTTGGAAAGGAACAACAACATTATCGTTGTAGTAATTTCTAAATAAATCAAAATCTTCGTTGGTTTTGCCAAAGTTTTCAGCTAAATCATCAAGTTTTTTAGCAAAAATTGTAAGTAATCTAGTATCTACACTTGTTTTTGCTCTGCCTATTGCTCCTGATACTTGATCTCTATAAAGTTTCCAATCTTGAAAGCTTATAGTTGTATCATCAAAATTACGTTCCATAAAATCTTTTAAAATGGGTGGTAAATTTTGATAACTTAGACTATCTTCCCCTACCTTTATCTCACTCTTAATAGCGTTTTGTATCGCTACTGTAGCATTAGGGTCTGCAATCGGGTCAGCATCATTTATGCCAAGTTTATTAGCTAATCTGTTAGCAGCATCCATAGCATCTGTTTTGGCTGCATCTAATCTTTTTTGTAAATTTGTTCCAATACTTCTTTTCTCTTGCATTTTAGGAAACACACCAGTATCTGCGTTTGTTATAGCTTCCCATCTATCAACTAATCTATCATCTTGTTTACTTAACTTGCTGACTAAGCTTGTCATTTTACCTGTAGCTTGGTTTAATATAAAAAGAGGTCCATCTTCGAGGGGGCTATTTACTACCTCATTACGAGCAAAGTTTTGCACTGCATTCAAAATATTATATTTTCGTTCAAAATTTTTACGAGTAAAATCTGTGTCACCAGTGGATTCTGCTGACTTTTGGGTGGTGATAAGTGGGGCATCTAATGTTTGTTCAGCAGGACTAAATTTTATTGGTCCTTTTGCATAGGGTTGTAATCGCATCTCAATATCAAGCGACTTTTCTATATTATCTACTGCTTCTGGTTTAGATACAGCTTTTTCTATCTCTCCTGCTACTTGTTTCCCAGCAGTAGTGTTTAAGTTTTGATTTACTCCAGCACCTTTTAACCCTTTTATTTCATCTTTGAAATTACCTATATTTTTTGCTACCCAACCAATCGGGCTGTATTGTTTAGCTTTATTGACAATCGTGCTGCCTCCATAATATAGTGCAAACGGAGCAACAGCCACTAATCCACCGATACCTGTTTCTGTTCCAACCAACTCTTTTTCTGCCGTAATACCACCAGCAGCGAGTGATCCTCCTATTGTTTCAGCACCTGCTGTCAAAGCTGGAGCAGTTTTAGAGGGTCGTAGTAACGCTTCTTTAATATTTTGTCCTAGTTTTTGCCCGATCTGTGGCACAGTGTCTAATACTTGATCGGCTAGTTTTTGTTGTCCAACTGTGAAAGGCACTGCGACACCAGCCCCTTGACCAGCACTCCTAAATAATTTTTGTAATAAAGAATCTGATGACATACCACCTTTTTCACCAACACCAATATCCAGTATATAAGGAATAAGTGGTTTAACTTTTTCATAATCACCTTGATTAAATATTCTGTTGAGGTAGTTTCGGTCAGCGATATCTTTATCAGGTACAACACCAAGTCTTTCACCAATTTCAGCTATAGCATTGATAGCAGCATCTGGTAGAGCTAAAATAATTTCATTAAACCCTTTAACAAAATCACCTGCTAAACCTGCATCAGCTCTTGTGGTTTCTTTACGGGACACACCTAATTTCTCAGCTTCAGCCACAAAGCTTCCCATTTTTGGTGTAGTGCCTTGTTTATCTACCTCTTGATTTAAATCTGTGGAAAACAGTTGATCTGTTTTAGTTCCCTCATATAAATCTATTTCGTTTTGTGTCGGTGGGCTTAATTTAATTACCATTATCTGCCTATTGTAAATCTTCCTTCATTGTCAACTCCAGTAATCTGTAGCTTAACTCCCTCTGGTGGACTATCAAAACCATTTCTGTTAGCCTCAGCTTGCGTAAAATAAATGTATGTCCCTTTGAGTTTTTCTGCCCCACCAGCTGTCGCAGCTGTAATAGCTAACGCATCATATTGTCCGGGAGCAGAATAAATTATTGGGTCATTTGCAGTTCCTGATGGTAAAGCTTGTACCTCCCCATAAGTAGCTTCATCATTTATTGTTGCTCTAGCAAAATTTATTTCATTTTGTATGGTACGCATGATCTCTGCAAATTTCATAGTGCTCAACTCTGGGTCTTGCCAAAATTTGTCAGGGTTTTGTGCTAATGTATTGTAAATCATTTGTTGTTCACCTACAGCATATCGGTCAGATAAAGCAAGTGCTTTAACAAGTGATCTGCCAAATATCTCCATTTGTTTTCTGCCTCTTTCTGTTTTGGCATATTTTACCATCTTATCCCAAGCATCTGGGCTTAGTGGTCCGATTATATTTGATGTCCATGATTTTGCACTATTTAGAGGTCCAACAGCATCTTTAATATTAGGCAATATTTGATTAGCTACGTTTAATGCTTCAACAGAAGTGTTAAGTCTTCTATATATTTCTTTTATTCTTGTTTCATCTAATCGTGCAAAAGGTATTCCACCTGTTTCTACTTCTTTGACCATAGGATTACCACTTTTAAGTACCCTCTGACCATTTTCTACAGCATATTCAGGAATGATATTGTTATATACACTACCGACAACAGAAAACTGAGATCCATCTGGATTTACAAGTTTACTCAAATAAGTCTCTCCAGTTTTCTTATTTGTCACATAAACTCTTCCTACACCATCAACTTTACTCGCTTGTAGTAAATCTTCTTCTTTACCACGTAAAAATCCAGGGGGAGCTTTAATAGCCGTTGAAGCATCACCACCTTCAGGGAGAATAAAAAAGTTACCATTAAGTTCAAACCCTGTGACTTGTGCATAACCAGAATCTGTCATTTGTGTGCCAGCATCTAACATGGCTTGTGTTATTGGTACAAGTAAATCTTGTGGGCTTGCTTTACTTAAATCTAATTTAGCAGAAGGAAATCTAGCTGCAAACGCATCTTTATCATATGGCATATAGCCCTCAGGTACAGGAACCCATTTACCATCTTTTAAGTACCTCACTCCGTTCTGGAATCTTCTCACTGCCATGAGGTCTATCTTTTCTTTACCATCATCACCTTTTTTAACAATACCCCATGTTTCAGTTGAAAGTGTTCCATAAGCATTGTTAGCATTCCACTCAGTAAGAGCGATATCATTTAATATTTTTTTGGTGTTTTGATCTATATCGATACCACTATTTATTGCAGATTGTAGTAAACTCAGTTTTGTTTTTTCAATATCCCTTGCTGCCTCTGCTTGATCTGTCAAAGCTTTATTTGCTATATCAAGCTTTGTTGATTGTAATTGATTATCGAGTTGTTTCTTTTCTTGCAATGCTGCGAGTTTTAATTGTCTATCTTTACCTGCATCTGCTGCTATTAATTTTTGTAATCCTGGAGCAATCTCCCCACCTGCTGTGGTGATTGCCGTAAGTAAGGGCTTCGTAGAACCAGCGATTTTTTCTCCTGCTTTCATAAGTTCTAAGAAAGCTTGTGCTTTTGTTGCTTGTGAATCAGACTCACCAAGAACTTGTTGATATTCATCTAGCAGTTCTTGTGTAGTTTTAGCTTTCGGCATGTATTGTTCTAAAGCAGCTATCCTAGCCTCTGGGTTCAACCCTGCACCACCTGTCATGCCCTCTAAAAGAGGAGCATATTGAGCTAATATTAAATCTTTATTTGCAAATGCTTGGGTCAGATCTACTGGCTTTAAATCTACTGATGTAGATAAGTAGGGCATAGCTAATGTGTTTGTTGGTCCGATATTTGGTTGTCCAGCATTTAATATGGGATTATCAAAAGCATTTGCTACTGGATTACCTGTCAAGTTAGCATATATTCCTGACTGAGCTTTTACTGGTGTCTCACCAGCTGCGATACGCATTTGAGCTTCTTCTGTGCGTGGTGCTTGAATAATATCACCAATGCCCCCCTTAGGAGCTTGACCTGCCATCTCAAGAATAGCAAAAGTAGGCTGTACGAGCGTTAAAACGGTCTCTGGAGTGGTATTGGCATCTTTTGTGCCTACTACACCAGCTAATTCTGTGCGACGCTCCTCGACAGATTTATTATCGCCCCTTATTGCATTCATAGCTTCTTGAGGGTTCTCTGCTTTATCTAACTCAGCAAACATACCCTCTATACCACCAGCCACCGAAGTTAATCCAGTTTCAGTCAACATTTGTTCTTGTGCTGGGTCTGTCAATCCAGAAGTAATACCAACTCCTTCTGGGTTCTGCATAGGAGCTTGAAACATTGGTCTGTTTAAAACATTCCTCATATTACACCAAGAGTTTTTCCTGCACCATATGCTCCAACTAAACTTGTTCCTGCTCCAATTAATTGATTCAAGGTACTAGGGCTTGGTGTACTTTGTGTTTGTACTACAGATTGTCCACTCGGCACTCCCTGTAAAATATCACTGTAGAAGCCTAATCGTTTATATGGTTCAAATATATTTGCCATTTGTGTTTGGTAATCAGCTGTTAATTGTGCTTGGTCTGTTTTTTGCTCACCTGCCCCAAGTCCTGCTAATTGTCCTATCTGTCCACTTGTTAAACCAGATAATAATTGTCCTATACCAGCTTGCTGTACTCCTAATCCACCAATACCTTGTGCTAATGCACCTTGTGTAGCTCCTAATCTACCTAATCCTTGTGCTGCTATCAAAGACCTCTGTAATTCATTTTGAGCAGCTTTTTGTGCCTGTGCAAAATTAGCTGCTTGACTTCTTGCTAATGCTGAAGCTCTATTACGGTCAATTTCAGTTTGTTCTATTGCTGCTCGGCTACCACCATAAGCAGATGGTCCTCCTGGACGACCTGCTGCTCTACTTCCAGCCTGTGCTTGCTGTATATCAAATGTTCTATTTATTTCATCTTGCACTGCTTGTTGGTATGGGTTCATATATTGGTCAAGCATAGCTTGTGTCGGTGCTCCTGTGCCAGCTCCATACTGAGCAGCTCCTTGTCCTACTAAAGATAAACCACCTTGAAAAGCAGGTATTGCAGATCCCATAGTAGTTGACCCTGCTTGTAAATAAGGTAGAAAATTACCAATACCTGATTTTGCTAAATTTATCGCTTGTTGTTGTGTATCTGTTAGACCAGCTGCCTTTACATCAGGTAATCCACCTGTAGGTGGTTGACCTGTCAGGCTTTTTACTTGATCTAATAAACCTAGATAGTACGCTTGTTTTTCTGGATCAGGTAAAACTTGTTGTATTGTTTTTGTGACTTCTGCCATTATGCTACCATCTTTCTTGCCTGTTTTGCTTTTCTACCTTTTTTCTCTAAATCTTTCATTAGTGCATACATTTTCTTCGCACCCTTTTCACGGTCGCCATTACCAGCTCCATATACAGCATCATTGGTAAATACAAACTCACCATGACTTAACATAGCTGGTATTGAATCACTAGTGCCTGTTCCTGGACCGATTATCTCACCACCATCATTCATCATTACTGGTGAAGTTCTACCGAATAATTGTGGGTTTTGTGCTACCATCATCGGATTTACTCCAGCTGCTTGGGTTTGCATAGCCTGTGCATTAGCTAATCGTGCTAAAAAGGCTGGATCTTGATAAAAGGGATTATCACCATAAAAGTTTGTGCCGAAACCATATTTTTGTGGATCTGCTTCATATAATTCTCTACCAGTCGGACCCATATCCATATCTGCTGGTTTATCACCTTCATCTAATAAAGCTAATGCACCTACCCCTGTTGCTGTAAGAGGACCATATTTACGTAAAAAACTAGCATCTGCTGGTAGTCCTGGACGATTAGGACTAAGATATGTGCTATAAACATCTTTTGCCCCTTGTGTTACTTTATCTAACATTGTTGGTGGAGTAAACGCACCAGACGGAGCTGCTCCAGCTGTCACTGATTGTACTGGTACATTTCCAGTAGGTGATACTCCAAGTGTTTGTGGCATCTCTGCTGCTGGTGCATTGATTCCAGGAATACCTTGCTCAAACCCTTTACCTAAAAACTTACCAGTCTTGAAGTAACTTCCTGCTCCAGCTGTTGCACCTGTTAAGAGTGCTGATTTTAAAGCTTCTTCTGGTGAAGCCCCTGCAACTAGATTCCCAGCGAAACTACCAATACCAGCAGAAAAAGCTAGTGGCATAGCTGGTAATAAATAAGGAGCAGCGATAGCGAGTGCTATTGGAGCAACTTTTTTAACGACATCTTTTAACCCATCAAACACTTTTTTTAAAAAGAACTCTGGTTGACCTGTCTCTGGGTTTATACTATTTAGCTTATTACCAACAATATATCGTTCTGGTTCTAAACCCATCTCACGCATTTGTTTATAAATCATATTTTTCATACGTGGGTTAGCCTCTAGAACTTCTAAAGGTATTACTGTTTCACCCTCAGCTGCATGAACAATATACGTATCTTCATTTCTACCGTGAGCAGAAATAATATCAGCTGCTTTTTTTAAGGCAAAAATGCCCTCAAATTTTTCTGGTTGTTGTAAAAGTGTTGCTATACCAGTCATCTTACTTTCCTGTTGTGTTTATGCAGGGGAAGCTAATTCCTGATATTTGCTTAACTGTGCATTTTAATATGTATCTTTTCATATTGCAACCTAAGATATTGTAACAGATACAGAACCTAATGTAGTCGTACTCCCATTACCCTGTGGGTGAGGGGCATTTACTTTACTAATTTTAATAAAACCATCAACTTCAAATAAAGCACCTGTTTCTAATGTAACATCAAAATCACTGGGTAAAGCTGTCATAGTCATTTTTGTAGCTCGGGCTTCTCCTGGATTACGCTGTTGTTCTACAAAAATCCCAAAAGCACGAACAACATCAGCAAAATATTGTTGTTGATACTCAGTAGGTGGATAAGCAAATAAAGGGGCTGGTACTTGTCGTGTGGACATTAGCGTCTCCCATCTGGTCTTACATCAATACGTGGCACTCCTAATCGCCATTGTGTTCCTGTAGCTGTGCTTTCTATACGGAATACAAATTGTCTTCCACGTAAGCGTACACGTAATTGATTTGTGTATTGTTCAATAGGTGTAGTAGCCGACCGTGTAATATTACCACTAGATGTTTCATTAAAATTTACTCCAGGAAAATTTGTTGTTTTTACTGTCAAACTTGCCACTGGGTCTGTATTCGTACTATCCCTAAAAGTAACATCTGGTATTATTTTTTGTATTAAGGCAAACTTATCCCCTTGATCTAAATCTATTTGGGCTGATTCTATATTTGCACTAATAGCTGATACAGGGTTTGTGCTACCATCATCTTGTCCAAACTCATGATAATATAATTTTTTATCAGTGCTAGCAGCGATTGGGTATTGATTAATACCTCTATCAACCCAAGCTGTGCGAGCTAATGTGCCGTAATACCATACTTTTTCTTGATAATTATATATAACATATCTATCATTTGTTGTGCTACTGCCACTAGGGTAAAACCACCATACCTCACCATATGAACTATTATGTCCACCAGTAACCTTACCTATTTGATCCCTATTAAAATCCCCAAATACATAATCTAAAACAGTGCAAGGTAATCTTTGCACTGTACCACCGTAAGCGTAAAACTCTTTTGATCCCATCCAAAACACAAAATCATTTACAGCAACAGCGGCATCTGGGCTAGCTATTGTAATATTACGTGATATTTCAGATAATCCAAATGTAAACGGAGGTCCGAGAAACTGTAGTCCGTGTAACGATACATCTGTAAATACAAGTATTTGTTGTTTAGTTTGTATGGCTACTATAATTTCACTACCAGAAGATATACGCAGTTCTCCAGCTGTATTAGTAGCTAATGTCTGCCAAGCTGTTAAACTTTCTTGGTCACTAAACCGTATTAGTAAAGGGTCTTGTGTACCTATACTGCCTTCCCCATCACAACCAAAAGCGATTACGTGACGTGATTGGTCACTTACCATAATTTGTTTTGCAATAGTTGGAGCTAGATTACTGCCACTTAAACTGCTTAGAGTTACTGCTCGTGTAGAAGTACCTGTGGTGCGATCCCAATAAAATATACCACCATTACGAGAGTTCATAAGTAAATCTTCACCAAAATTATCGTGTGTCCAGTTAGATATATTTGCCCCTGCTACTGTGGTTGTAGCTGGCATACCCCAACCAAAAGTCGCCTCTATAACTGTAGCATCATCATTGTGGCTCGCAGCTGTAGTGCTATAGCGACCACGTATTAATCCTGCAAATGTAGTTGATGTTTTACTTGTGTATTCAATTATTTCATCATTTATTTTAATTAAACCTGAATCAGAAAAGTTAGTAGTTGCATCTACCGTAACCGTTGTTGCAACAGCTGTTAGCCCACTGCCATCATTTATAGCTGTAGAAGGTAATGAATCAGTTGTACCACTAAAAACACCTGCTCCCCATCCTGTGCCAAAAAAGTTTGTATCTAATCCAGTATTTATTTGATACTGAGCAACAGTGCTGCCTCCACCGTTACCAGAATCACTACCAGAAGCTGTTGCTGATACAGTAATTTTGTAAGAATTATTATTGACTTTTTCTATAATTTGATGTTCGCCATCTAATACGGTTGCTGTAATCTGGTCTCCTAAAGAAGCTGTGCTTGAAAAAGTAACAAAATCATTTAAATTAGCCCCATGAGCAGCATCAGTAACAGTAATTGTAGCACTGCCATTAGTCGCTGCAAATGTCGCTGCCCCTGTGGTTGTTTTGCGTAATGGAGTGATATCATAATATTGACCACCATCAGCAATGTAATATTTTAAATTAGTGCCAATACCTAAAAATTTAGTACCATCTAATGCCACCCAACTAAATAAGGCTCTACATGTTCCTAAAAAAGTATTAGTACTATAAGCAGACCACCCCCCTATTTTTTCAGGGTAGCCTAATCTAAACCGTATTTTATCACCATCAAACCACCCCCCTTCGTTAGAATACGAAGTGCCCTCGCGATTGATTCCAGGTTTAAATTTAAGTGCAGTTAAAGGCATTATGCAGGTCTTAGCTCTATTCCTGTTCCAACAAAACTAGAACCAGATATTGAACCACCATTCGGGAGAATAAATGCAAAATTATCGTTTGTCCCACTATCACCATCTTGTTGTTGAATAGTTCCTGTTCCACCACTACCGTTGTTGACAGTAAATGTAAAACTTCCTCCACCAGCATTTGACCTGCCTACAATAAATACTGGATATCCTCTACTATTTGTAAAACTTGTTCCACTAATTGAAAAAATAGCAGAAGAAGTAGACATCCAACTATTTGCCATGGACACTGTGCCTGAACCTGTTATCGTACCACCAGTTAATCCACTGCCTGTTGCTACACTTGTTACTGTGCCATCTCGAGCTGAGTTTATTTGTGCTGCTGTTCGTGTTACTAGAGTACCACCTAGTTTTAATCCATTTGATCCATCATGTGAAGCTAAATCCACATCTGTAGATCCATCAGCAAAAGTTACATTACCTGTAACCAAAAGACTGTTCGTGCCGTCTTCATCGTACTCAAGACTGACATCTTTATCTGTACCAAATATTATTTTCTTATCATCAGCAATAGTTATTAGTTCTACTCCAGAACTTCTATCTATTAACACTGTATCTGTGCCATCTTCATCATACTCAAGACTGACATCTTTATCTGTGCCAAAGAATAACTTTTTATCATCTACTATACTAACATCACCATTAGATATTTGTAATGTGCTGCTTGTTGTATCAAATTTTGCCAACACATCTTGGTCTGAACCAAATTGTATAGCTTTATCATCAGCTATAAATACATCTCCAAATTCTGCGGAGGTAGAACCTATATCTGCACCTCCAGAAGCATCTGGTAATATTGAAGTAGTGGCAGTCACTGTCGTGCCAGTTATTGCAGCTGGAGTAGTCCCCCCTATAACAGAATTATCTATAGTTTGACCCGAGAGTGCTTGGGCATTTACAAATAAAGAACTTAAATCTGTAACAGCTGCTCCTGATCCTGCACCATCGGCAAAAATTATAGCTCCTTTCCCAGCTGTAATTGTTGCATCAGCACCCGAACCTTGTGAAAACACCACCGATTGTGATGTGCCATTTTTCACAAAGTATAATTTATCAGCATCATTTGGTGCTATTGTTATTGTGTGAGTGCCAGAAGGTGATCCTCCTAACACTAATACTTTAAACATGCCATTTGACAAACTACCATCACTTGTTGTAAGTGTGCTAGATGTGCCTGATAGAGTTAACTCGCCTACACCATTTATTAATCTATCTATAATATCAAAGTTTGTATTTGTTGTAGTTCCCCATGAACCTGCTTGTTCACCAAGCCCTATTTTTTCTATACCACCGTTTAATGTAAATGTTGATCCCATTTTTACCTCATAAATCTATATTTGTCCATGTTGGCGTGGATCCTGTTGTTATAGGAGTCCACGTTGGGCTGCTTGAGGGTGTAATCGTTGTATACGATGTTCCTGGAGCAGGTATAATATTTCCCCATACTAATACACTTCCTAGAGAAAGTGTAGCGGAAAATCCTTCTATAGTGATATTAGCTTCACCAACTATGGAAACATCATCCAAACTTATAGTCGCTGTTACGGCTGTAACATCGGCAGCTCCTTCAGCTTCTATGGTTACGCTATCTAATGCGAGTGTAGCTGAAAGCCCTGTGTTTATTGGTACAAAGGTTCCTGGAAGTTCAGCAATCGCTACTTCTGATATGGCATTAAAGCCAAGCATTAGTCAGCGTCCTTTATGGTCAGTGTGCCTTCCTTTACTTGTTTTAGTATCTCTGCGTAATGTCTGTTGTTAGGGTCACAGGAA